>Ga0068851_10000158_pt1 | contig 35757 bp, 50 predicted proteins | sample KBSCornC12_FD_66588 | JGI IMG/M metagenome (GOLD analysis project Ga0068851, IMG submission 66588) | Corn rhizosphere microbial communities from Kellogg Biological Station, Michigan, USA - KBS Corn C1-2 | ecosystem: Host-associated > Plants > Roots > Rhizosphere > Soil ...
AATAGACCCGAATGAGCCCGCCCTCCCATCCGCAAATCGAACTCCGGTGCCCCTCGGCGCCCGCTGCGGTGACCGCGCTGCGGCGCAAAGCGGCCGCCTTCGCCGCCGAGCAGGGAGCGAACAAGGCCCTCGTAGCCGACGTCAACCTCGCCGTCTCGGAGGCGGCGACCAACGCCGTCAAGTACGGCGACGAGTCGAATCAGAGCAGCGTCGGCCTCATGGCTGAGGTGAACAAAGGCTGGCTCGAGTTCAGCGTCACCGACGAGGGCGAGCGCTTCGGCAAAGGCTCCCCCGACGGCCTCGGCCTCGGCCTGGCGATCATCGCCCGCCTCTGCGACGACCTGAAGATCATTCAGGAAGGAGCCGGCACCACGGTGCTGATGCGCTTCGCGCTGCGCTGAGATCGCCCGGGGGCGTCCTCGTCACCGTGGGTGAGCGTTGAAGCCGACGACCTTCCGAGTGCATCCCGGCAGGCCAGTCGTTTCGAGGCTGATGATCTTGCCCTTCACCCGGTCCGGCGCCACAAAGGTGCCTTCAAATTCGAGCCTGTTGGGCACGAGCGCCCCGCCGAAGTGCCCCGCTTCGTCGATTTCCAACCGTGATTCCGGCAGGTGCAAGCTCTGCTTGCCGCAGACCACCTCGCGAAAGGTCAGTCGAACGTTGACGACCGCACCTTCGCTGACACCGAAGTAAACGAAGTAGCCCTGCTTCGTCTTCCCCTTCCAGCCGCCTTCGACCGCTTCGGTCCCCGCCGCGCTGGCAAGACCCAGTCCCACAGTAAGGACGAGCGCACAAAGAATCATCACGACCCGCCCAGAACGAAGTCCCTTACCCATAGAGACGACCCTACGCCCGCACGCCCCCCGTTACAAGCGACAGCCCCCGACCCCTCACCGCGACCGAGGCCGCGTCGTCGCATGGAATACGACCTGTTCGCCGTCCACCTTGAGGATCTTCATATGCGCGACATACGGATCGCCTCCCGGCCCCGAGAACCCGCAATCGAAGGTCCCACCCACCTTCGCCTCCACCCCTGATGGACAGTGAACATCGGTCGGATGGAACCCGGTCTGACGAGAGACCACGTCCACCACCGAGTGCTCCGCCCCTCCGGCCTCACCGTGCTCGTCCCACATCCGACCAGCGCGACCGTGAAGCACAGGATCCATAAGAAGGTGCGAGGCATGGATAAAGAGTTTCGGCTCAGCCCAGTAACCGAACTGCGCATCTGAGTCCGGAGACCTTGGTCAGCCGCCGATCCCCGGTCACGATCTGTTCGACCTCAGGATCTGTCTCCGCGGTAGCGAGGATCAAGGCATCGGGCATGCGTAGCGATTTGAAGCGAGACCGGAGGTCAGCCGCCTTATCGGCGACCACGACGTCGACAGGCAAAACCCCGGAAAGCAGGCCGGCGAAGAACCCCGTTACGTCCTGCTCGTCGTGATGCCCTAGGCGTGCGCCGGTCAGAACCTCGGCGTAGGTGACCACCGATGCCAGCAGCCGTTGCTCGTGAACGAGTTCCCGAACCGCCGCGTCGGCGGCACCGTGGAGAGCATCCTGCCGATCGAGAAAACCGACGACGGCGCCGGAGTCGAGAACTACCGCCACTCCTCGCGCAGCCCTTCCACGCGCTCCCGCAAATCGCCTCCGGTTTCAAGGCATCCGGAGTAGCGATCGACCAGCTCATCGATCCTCGTCAGGACCACCCGGCCGGCCCCCTCGGCCTCGACCTTCAGCTTGTCCCCTGGCGCAAAGCCAGCCATGCGGAACGCACCCGCCGGAATCGTCACCTGATGCTTGCTGGAGACCTTGGTCTGATCCTTTACCTTTTCGGTCATTAGTAAAGAATAGCGCCCCACCGGGCCAACTCTCAGCCGATCTTCTCCGCCAGCTCGACGATGATCCCCTCGGGCCCGCGGACGTAGCAGAGCCAGTAGCTGTCCTCGTAGCGCACCAGCTCGCCGACGAGTTCGGTCCCGCGGGCTTCCAAGGCGGCGACGACAGCGTGGACGTCGTCGACGAGGAAGGCGAGATGACGGAGGCCCCGAGTGTTCGCCGGCGCGTGCGGGGCGCCGTCCTCGGTCACCGGCGAGTGGAACTTCACCAGCTCGATTTCTCCCTGACCGTCCGGGGCCCGCAGCATCGCGAACTCCACCTTGACCTCCTCCAGCGCCACGATCCGCTCCACCCAGGGACCCTCGACCTGGCCGCTGCCTCGCGGCTCCAGTCCGAGCTCGACGAAGAACTCGACTGCGGCCTCTAGATCATCGACCACAATGCCGACGTGTTCCATCCGTTGGATCGCCATGCGTTCGATGGTAGGGAAGCCAGCTCCAAGCCAGGAGCCATGCGCCGAACAACCCGACCCGTCTAGAAAGGATTCACACCACGCCCCCGGCTGGATTCGAGCCAGCGACCGTCGGATTAGAAGTTCAGCCGGAAGGTGTCTGAGAGGGCAAATCTGGCCTAATAGAGCCAATCACGTCCAAGGATTTCGGCAGAGTTCGCTGGAGTTGGGGACCAATTTCGGGACCAAGTTTCAGTGGCGAAACCCGCCACGTCATTGGAGGACCAACTGGCCAAATGCGACACTGAGTCGATCACTCGTCTTGATCGGGTCGAGGCTTCTGAGCTGCCGCGACGATCAGCACGCAAAGAATCATCGCCACCAGCCAACAGATGAAGAAATCCAGCGCTGACGGCAAGCCAGTCTCATAATGAGCTTTCCATGCCCGAATTAAGGTCTGAGCGAGATCAAGCATCCCGGTACTGATGACAACTACTAGCGCGATTGCCACCAAGCTAAAGTTAATGCGACCGGCTGGCGTCAATGACTCCAGACGAAGAGCAGTCGCGACATGCCGCGAGACAATCCTGAGGTACTTCATGGTCTAACGCTCGCGGCGTTCGCGAATCGCTGCGACAGCGGTAGCAAGAAGGGCGAACCCCGCCAGAAGAATGAACAGCGCTACATACGGGTTCGGTACAATGGGATGCCGAGTAGCAGACTCGATAACGAGAGTGACTCCCAGCGTGAGGGTCGCCACGGGAATCCCCCCGATCACAAGAATACGACCCACGGATAGACCCTGAGCTGGAATCGAATCCTCCTGGTGGCTGGATTCTTCACCCCGTGAGCCCGCCATGGAAGTTCCGTGGACAACTAGGTCTCGGGCGGTTTCTGCGTTCCATGGGCTGACCTTCACTCCGTGTAGTTGCACCCGAGTTGCAATCCTCTGAATCTCAGCCTTCTGCTGGGCGATCTCACGCCTCAGCCGAGCAGCATCAGTAGCAGCCTGGAGTCGTTGAACTTCCGCTCGCTGCTGAATCAACATGGCTTTGTACACCTGGGGAGACTGGATGCTGTGTGGTGGAGGCTTATCCCGATCAATCGAACGGGAGTCCTCGACGATTCGTGCTGCGTGATCCACCAGGTTCGCGATAGAACGAGCAAACTCGGGGTCAAATTCCAGCTTCGAGCGAACGCTCATTGCGTCGAGATAGACCTCAGTCTCGTCGACACCGCTGTTCCGCTCGGGCTGATCGAGCTTCTCGATCTCGTAGTCAGGCATCTTTCGCGTCACCGCTTTGTTGAGCTTCAACAAGGGCTTCGTCAAGCCGGCGAAGCGTTTGCATCATTGCCTTGATGTCTTCACGGTCCACCGTCAAGATCAACTCGGTGTTACCGGAATCGAATATGGCGAGAGGGGTTGCGAACCGAGACCCTTTGAGCGCAAGAAGACCTGCGGGTACGGGATCATCGTCCGGGGGACGCTGAGCCTCATCTAGAAGCTTTAGCGATACGTCCCAGCCGCTCTCGTACAGGAGATGGTTCTTGGTGTTGGCCTTAACCCACCAGCGCCGTCGAAGAGAAGGGATATCGAAGCAGCCTTCAACGCAACCAATCTTCTGCCGCGTAACCTCGCGGTCCTCCGTCTCTTCTTCGCCGGCAGTTCGGTCCAGCTCGACACCCTGGGCTAGGGCAGCGAGCACTTCCTGAATATCGGCTACCGCGCTCTGGAACTCGTTCCTCGTCAGTCCAAGCTCGTCTACGGCAGAGGCCACGGCTTGATCGCGGAAGTGGACGTCGAAGGTGATCGAGAAGGGCGTGTAGGGACGCAGCACACGGAGCGCCACTGGGCCGTCATTGACGAGCGCGCTCAGTCGCTCAGCCACACTGCGAAATCTCTCCACCGGAACAACCATTGACTACTTATATCCCAGGACAGACCTTTTCGGGTAGCTCCAATGTCTGTCGTCAAGAATCATTCGACCGGTCGAGACCTCCGTCGTCGCATGGGGGCGAGGTTGCGTCTCCGACGTGTATCACGATGAAAGCTATCGAAAGCCGACGTCGGCCCTCAGGCCTCTTCTGCAGCCTTCGCCAACGCGACCATGGACACCCCGAGAGCCGAGGCAATTCCTTCCAGCGTTGCCCAAGTCGGATTCGACAGGCCGCGCTCAATGACGCCGAGGGTCGCGGTGGTGATGCCGGCGTCGTGGGCGACGGCTTCTTGGGTCAGGCCCTTCTTTTCGCGTAGCTGGCGAATTGCTTTGCCGAGGGCGGGCTGGGGCTTATCCGAGGGCGCCATGAGCGGGACCGTTTCAGCTTCCGCTAGTTGAGTCTAGATAGTCAGCTAGTGGAGATATATCTTTGATTCTGCTAGCTTGGGCCGCAAATGACAAAGCGGCCCCCGGCGGCGCGGTAATGCCGACCGAGGGCCTGACCACGAGGAGCGTGCACTCCCCATGGCTAATGAGAACCCTACGGGTCGAGGCGTCGCCGAGCGCATGACGACCGTCAATCAGGACGACCGCGACCAGGCGGCAGTCCTGGGAGAGATCCTGTCCATCTATCCGGAGCTGATCACCCGCGAGGAGTTGATCCGCGAGACGACCACCTCCGCCGATTTCGCCGAGCACGACCGCATCGAGCGGGCCGTCCGCGATTTGACCGCCAGCGGACTGCTGCACCGCCGCGATGATGATCTGGTCTTGCCGACGCGGGCGGCGGTGCGGCTCTACATCCTCCTCGACGCCTGATGGACGGCCGCAACGTAGACAGGCAAGCGGCCGAAAGGCTCGGCCGCAATCTCTTCATGGCCCGCCGCCGTGCGGGCTACTCCCAGGAAGAGGTTGCGGCCAGGGCCTCGTTGCATCGAACCGAGGTCGGGATGATCGAGCATGGCGAACGCCTCCCCCGGGTGGACACGCTGATGAAGTTGGTCGGGGCGCTTGGCATCCGACCCGGGGAGCTATTGCGGGGGATCGAATGGCTCCCCGGCGACCTCGCGGCCAGCGGTCGCTTCGCAATAAGGAGCCCGGCATGAGCGAGACCAAGGTCATGAGCCTTCGCCTCTCCCAGGAATTGGCAGACGAACTCGCTGCCGTCGCCCATGTCGAAGACGTGTCGATCTCGGCGGCGATCCGGGCAGCCGTCCACCGCTACGTCGCTACCTGCCGCTCCAGCCAGGCGTTCAAAAAGCGTTTGAAGCAGCGCTTGGAAGAGGACCGCGAGATCTTGGAACGGCTGGCCGCCTAACACAGAATCGGGAGAGATCCACAAGCTCGCAATTGCGAAATTGCAGGCTTGTAGCTCTTGGTCATCCTCGTCGCTACGACAGGTGCATGGCAGCTCATGCATTTGACCGAAACCGAATACGGGAGGGGTCCGCTTATGGGGTTCGACCCCCTGTAGTAGTGATGCCCGAGCAATCTTCTCCCCGGCTTCGCGAATCGCTTCCAGGGTGGCTTTCTAAATTTTTGGCCGGGTTTCGTCGCCTCGTACGACAGAGAGGCATGGGGCACGGAATCAATCGAAGAAGGTCTGTGCACTTTGGCGGCTCGCCGCCCTGTTGTTACGTGGGCACCAATCCCTATCCATCAAGCCGCCTGCCGCTTCGGCGGTGGCTTCGCCCATCGCTTCCCCTGTCGCTTCGCGGGCAGGGCGGGGCGAAAGGCAGCTATCCCGCACCGCAGGCCGGTTTGCGGGCTTGCTGCCTCGCCGACATTCCTACGCCTCTCCCAATTCAAAACAAGACCAAGGAGGTCTAGTCATGTTCTCGATCACTCTCAACTCCGCGTCCCTTGCACTCGACGCCTGCGCTAACACCTCCGCGCTGGTTCGGCAACGCTTCTTCGCCACCGGCTCGGCGCTGCTCTCGCAGCACCTCACCGTCAATCGCTCGCGCCCCTGGGGGTCGGTGTGAGTTGGCGGGCAGGCGCTCGCCTGCGAATCCCCGAGCAAAGCGGCGAGATACTCGCCTCAGTCGGGGAGCATCGAATCCTCTCCACCGCCCAGGTGCGGGCGATCCACTACCCCGACCGCAGCCCGCGCCGAACTCAGCAAGCGCTCGCCTACCTTGAGCGGGCGGGCTTCCTCGCCCACGTCGAGATGCGCCGCTCGCCCCGGCGCGTGTGGTTCCTGACCGATGCCGGCGCCGAGGCGGTGATCCTCGCCGGCGAGGTCAAGGAGCGGCCGAAAGTCCTCACCCCCGATCAGGCGGCGGGGCCGCTCGCCTCCCACACGCTCGACGTCAACGAAGTCGGGATCAGCTTCCTGCAGGCGGCGCGGGAGCGCGACGAGGAATTCGGGCCGCTCGGCTGGCGGCACGAGGTCGCCCATTCACTCAACCGCGGTCGCGGCCGCGCTGGCCGGAGGCTGATCGCCGATTCGGTCTTTACCTACGTACGCCATGAGGAGCGGGACTGGATAGTCGAGCAGCGTTTCCTTGAGGTGGATCGGGCGACCCTGTCGCTCGAACGCCTGGTCGCCGAGCTGGCCCGCTACGGCCAGCTCCACCGGGCGCGGGTCAAGGGCCGACAGGAGCCGCTTTGGCGCTACAGCTATCCGGTCTTCCCGCCCGTGATCTGTGCGCTGACCGGCGCGCCGCGCGCCACCTTGGCTAGGCGGCGCACGATGGCGCTTACCTTGCTCGACCGGCACCCTGTGGTCGCAGACAACCCGAACGTGGCGATCTACGTCTGCTTCCTTGACGAGCTCAAGGAGCGCGGCCCCTATGCGCCGATCTTCCGCAAACCGGAGGCATCGGACCAGGCGGTGAACTGGATCGGCGAGGGCGGCCAATGAACGGGGCTTCCAATCGGCTCAGCCCATCCGACCCGCTGCTCACGGCAGGCGAAGCCGCGCGGCTTCTTCATGTGCCGCGCTCCACGCTCTACGAGCTGGTCCGTTCTCGCGGTCTGTCCCACATTCGCATCGGCGAGCGTGGCCTGCGGTTCACCCGCTCCGACCTGGACGAGTGGATCGCGGAGAACACCTATGGCACGCGCCGACGACGCTAGATCCTCAAGCCGGAGTCGGCGAGGCGTCCGGCTCCTCGAGGCGGAACGCTTCCGAGACTCGGTTGGCGGCGTCGCCACGGTCGACGAAGGCCAGGTACCGCCGCGTCGTCGCCAGGTCGGCGTGGCCCATCCACTCCATGACCTCGCGCGAATCGGCGTGGCGAATGACCGTGCTGCCGAACGTGTGACGCAGGTTGTGGAATCGGAAGTCCTCGCGAAGGTCCGCCGCTCGCAGAGCGGCGCGGTAGCGGTCCTTCAACGACTTGTAGCCGAGGTGTTGACCCCGGTCGGTGCAGAAGACGAGATCGTCGTCGGCGGTGAAGTGCTTGCGCTGGCCGAGCCGCGCCAGCCGTTCGGCGACCTCCTCGGCCATCGGCACCGCTCGCTCGGTGCCGCCCTTCGGCGTCGTCGTCTCCCCCTGCGTCCAGTTCTCCCGGACGTGGATCGTCCGGCGCGTGAAATCAACGTCGCGCCAGCGCAGCGCCAGCAGCTCGCCCATTCGCAGACCGGCGAAGGCAGCGGTGTGGAACAGCGCCGCGTCCTGTTCGTCCTCGGCCGCGCGCACAAGCGCCATAACCTCCTCGGGGCGCAGCACGTCGATCGTCGCGGCCTTTCGCACCCGTGGCCGCTCCACCAGCGCAACCGGATTGCGCGGCAGGCCGTAGACCTTCATCGCCCGCTTGAAGATCGAGCCGAGGCAGACGAGGTACTTCTGCCGCGTTCGGTTGGAGCCGGGGTAGCTGCTGATCCAGGTCTCGATATCGCGCTCGGTGATCGTCTCGATCTTGCGGTCCCCGAACTGGCGATTGAGAACGGCCGCAAGCGCCTCGTAGTCGCGCAGCGTCGAAGCCTTGCAGTCGCGGACGTTCTCGCAGTAGGCCAACCACTCGACGCTGGCCTCACGGAAGGACTTGCCGGTCTGCACCAGCCCCGGCAGCGTTCCCTCGCGGGCCTGCCGCAGGATCGCGTCGAGCTGCGCCTGCGCCGTCGCTTTCGTGAAGCAGCCCTCGGGCGGCGCGGTCTTCTTGGTCCAGTCCGGCCCCAGCCGCTTTTTCTGCTGCCGCCCGTCCGGCAGCCGGTACTTCGCGTACCAGACCGCCCCGCGCTTGCCTTTGCGCTTGAAGACGTGCCCGGAGATCGGCCGCTGCTCAGGCTGAACCATGGCCCCATTCTAGCTGATTTCGGGACCAATTGGGGACCAAATTCGCCATTTCGTATCAAATAGCTCTAGCTTATTTCGCTTTCTAATGCGGTTTTCTTAGCGCCCCCGGCAGGATTCGAACCTGCGACCGTCGGATTAGAAGTCCGATGCTCTATCCGGCTGAGCTACGGGGGCTCGGGTCGAGGGTAGCGTTGCAAGATGCGGCGGGGTGGGGTTAGGATCGAGGGCGATGGCGGTCAAACTTCATAGGTGCTCGCTGATGTGGGTGAAGATCGGGGCGCATCCCTGCTGGAAAGTGCAGAAGGCGCTGGACGAGCAGGGGATCGACTACGAGGTGGTCAAGGGGCCGCTGCGGGATCGCAGCGACGTCGAGGCGGTTTCGGGGCAGAAGAAATACCCCGTGATCGAGTTCGAGGACGGACGGACCTACCGCGAGGAATCGGCCGAGATGGCTGAGCGGATCCGCACCGGCAAGCTCTTCGACGCCTGAGTCCGTGCCAAGCGTTTCCACCCCCAACGCCGAACTGCACTACGAGCGCGCCGGCTCCGGCGAGCCGCTGCTGCTGATCCAGGGGATGAGCGGCACCCACGTCGCCTGGGGCGAGCCATTCCTCGAACCGTTGCGGGAGCACTTCGACGTCATCGCCTTCGACAACCGCGGGATCGGCCTCTCCGCCCCGATCGACGGCCCCTTCACGATCGTCGAAATGGCCGAGGACACGGCGGCCCTGATGGGCGAGCTCGGACTCGAGAGCGCCCACGTCGTCGGCATCTCGATGGGCGGGATGATCGCCCAGGAGCTGGCACTCGCCCATCCCGAGCGGCTGCGCTCGCTGACCCTCGGCTGCACTTACTGCGGCGGCCCCGGCTCGCAGCTGATGCCGGAGGAGAACGCGCGCAAGCTGCTCGGGGGACTGGCCTCCGGCGACCGCGATAAGGCGATCCGGGCCGGCTACGAAGTCAACCTCTCCCCCGCCTTCCGCGCCGACGAGACCCACTTCGCCGCCTTTAACGAGATGGCAACCAGCGTCCCCGCCGCCAAACAGACGATCGAACTGCAGGTGCAGGCGATCTTCGGCCACGACACCAGCGGCCGCCTCGGCGAGATCTCGACCCCGACGCTAATCGTCCACGGCACCGAAGACGGCGTCCTCCCCTACCCCAACGGCGAGATGATCGCCTCGCTGATGCCCTCGGCCCGGTTCGAGACTCTCGAGGGCATCGGCCACATGTTCTGGTGGGAGCAGCCCGAGGTCTCCGCCGACCTAATCCGCGAGCACGCCCTCACCGCCGGCCGCGCCTAGTCGCTATTCGAGCGCTTCTTCGCCCGGCACTTCCGGCCGCTTTTCCGGCTTGCACGTCGCCGGGTCGAGCTTGCCGGTCACTTTGAACACGTAGTCGGGCTCGGGCACGATCGTCGGCTCGGAGATCAGCAGTTTCATCGCCGGGTCGTTCTTCACCCAGGCGTAGATCGGGAACTGGTACGCGTTCGGGGTACCGGTGTTGTACGGGCCGGTGTCCTCCGTGTACTGGCTCATGATCACGTATTCGTAGCCGCCTTCGTTGATCAGGCGACGCAGCTGCGGGCAGCCGGTCGGCAGCCGGTTCGCCCCGTGCGGCCCTTTCACCCCGATGAACTCGACCTGGTTCGAGGCGTCGTTGCCGTAGAACCCGTACTGGCCGAAGATGATCTCGCTGGAGCCGATGATCCCGATCTTCTTGTCCTCCAGCTTCTGGGCGAATTCGTAGGCTTCGCGCGGCCCGCCTTCGCCGAGGAACGGCAGCGGGTTGACGTAGTGCTGGTCGGCGTACTGAACCTGCTGCGCCCGCCCAAGCACCACCGCCAGCAGCACCACCGCCACCGAGATCCCGGCCACCATCGCCCGGCTCACCCCCATCCGGCTGCGCGCCAGCGACAGCCCCGCCGGCGCCCAGACCAGCGCCAGGGTCAAGAAGATCGTGCCGATGATGTAGGTGGTGGCCCAGCGCGGCGTCAGCAGCACCGTGATCGCATAGACCGCGCTCAAGAAGTACAGCGTCATCTGAGCCCGCCTGTCCGGCGCCCGCAGCGGCCGCGCGATCGGCAGCATCACCATCGCCAGGACCAGCCCCGGCACCAGGTAACGCGTGTTGGTGAAGAAGCCCGTCGGCGAGCCCTCCTGCCCCGCCGCAGTCAGCGGCGTGAAGACGTAGACGACCGCGGTCAGCAGCGAGGCGACCGCGATCACCCGCAGGATCTTGTTGCGCGAGCGCCAGGCGATGTAGACGGCGGCGCTGACGGCGATGATCAGGATCAGCGGCCAGAGCGGCCCGAAGGCGTTGTCGAGCTCGGGGAAGAACCAGCGCCGGTAGATGGTCGGGTCGGTTATGTAGTGGGCGACGGCGAAGCGCGGCCGCGGATCGAGCGGCATCTGGTCGGGCGTCGGCAGTTTGAGCGGCCCGAACTTGGTGATCGGGATCGGGTTGCCGCCACTCTTGATCGCCGCCCGCAGGTACCAGTAGCCGCCGACGATCAGCAGCGGCAGGCCCATCACCCAGGTCGTCGTCCAGCGCCGCCCCCTGCCGCTGAAGACGATGACGCCGATCGTGATCGCCACCACGGGCACGAGGAACGTCGTCTTCACCGAGGCGGCCAACCCTGCGGCGATCCCCGCCATCACCAGCGGCCCCTTGTCGAGCAGCGCCGCACCCCGCTCGGGCGCGTCCTGCACCGCCCCGGCCGTGGGCGCCCGCCGCTGGTGCCCGTTGATCAGGAAGGCGATAAAGGCGAGTAGGAACGCCAACCCCATGATGTCGTTGCGCCCCTCCCCCGGCTGGGTTTCGATCATCACCCCGGAGTCGAGGACGATCGCCGCCGCGACCAGCGTCGCCGGCCCGACCTTGTAGGGGCGGCCGACGCAGTAGGCGGCCACCAGCGCGATCGCGATCCAGAAGAGGTTGATCAGCGGCGAGAGCCAGTCGCTCTTGAAGATGACGATGCCGCCGGCGTGGATCAGCTCCGAGCTCTGCGGGTAGAACCACGCCGCCAGGCGCAGCGGGTCGGTGAAGTGGAGGTGGATCGTCGAGTGGGTCTGGGCAATCCCCGCCGCGAAGGGCATGTGGTACCAGGTCGTGTCGCCGCCGAACATGCCGAAGTCGAGGCTCTGCTGGGCCGGGAAGGTCCACTCGGCGACGGTGAAGGAGGCGACGGCGAGGGCGATCAGCAGGGCGATGTTCTCGACCGGCGGCGCCGCGATCTCGCGATCGGTCCCCACCGCTTTCGAGCGCCCAAGCCAGGCCGCGCCCAACCCGACCGCGATGCAACCGAGGATCGTCCAGCCCAGCAGCAGGATCGAGAGCGTGCCGAGGATCTCCAGCGTCACCAGCAGCAGGGCGACGCCGATCGTCGCCTCCGCCAGCCGCGCCAGGGCACCGCTGAATTCGGGCACGATCCAGCGCCGCAGCCAGTAGCCGCCGAGGCCGAGCGCCGCGACGATGCCGATCACGGCGAGGCAGCCGACTATGTAGGAGCCGAAAGACGGTGCCACAGAGCGCGAGATGCTATTCGCCGCGCCCGGCGGGCACCGCCGCGGCTATGCCGCCGGCCGTCAGGCCGCAGTCGGGATGGTGCAGGCGACCCCGGTCCCTTTGAGCCCGCAGTAGCCGTTCGGCACCTTGTGCAGGTACTGCTGGTGGTAGTCCTCGGCGTAGTAGAACGGCCCCGCAGGCTCGATCTCCGTCGTCACCGAGTCCTTGCCGGCGGCGCGCAGCGAGCGGTCATAGGCATCCCGCGCCATTTCCGCCGTCGCCTTCTGGGCGTCGTTGGTGAAGTAGATGCCCGAGCGGTACTGCGTTCCGACGTCGTTGCCCTGGCGCATGCCCTGGGTCGGGTCGTGCTCCTCGAAGAAGACCTTGAGCAGATCCGCGTAGGAGATCTTCTCCGGGTCGAAGGCGACCAGCACCGCCTCGGCGTGGCCAGTCTTCGCCGTGCAGACCTCCTCGTAGGTCGGGTTCGGCGTGGTCCCGTTCTGATAGCCGACCGCCGTCGTGTAGACGCCGTCGAGTTCCCAGAACAGTTGCTCCGCGCCCCAGAAGCAGCCGAGCGCGAAGTAGGCGACCTCGATCCCCTCGGGGAACGGCGGCTCCAGCGGCGTGCCAAGGACCGCGTGCGTCTTCGGCACGTCAAACGGGCGCTCGCTGCGCCCCGGCAGCGCCTCCTCCGCAGCAACCATCGCCGTCTTCTCCGGGTGCATCATCGTCATCAGCTTTCCAAGTCTGTTCATTTGAACCTGTTCCTTGTTCTGGCTTCCTACGGAAACGTTACGGGAGAGAGATAACCAGCCGATTAACTGGGTAGCGTCTGCCTCATGGGTTGTCTCGTCGTCCTACTCGCCTTCCTCTCGCCGCGGTTGGCGCTGTTCGCGATCTTCCTCTTCTCGGATCTCCTCAGCCGCGCCTTCGACAGCTGGTTCGTCCCCTTCCTCGGCTTCTTCCTACTGCCCTGGACGACGCTCGCCTACGCGGTGATGTGGTCGAGCTCGGACCGCGTCTACGGCTTCGAGTGGTTCATCGTCATCCTTGCCTTCGCGATCGACATGGGCTCCTACGCGAGGAGCGGCCGGTTGCGATCCTCGCGAAGCTGACGGCGAGGGCTGAGCTCAGGGCTCGACCGGGTAGGCGACCCGGATGTGGCGCTTGGAGATGATCAGGAAGGGCAGCTGCCTGACCTTGCCGTCATCGAGCGAGGTGACCTGCGCGTTGGTCAGCGGCACGAACTCGAAGTCGCCACGGTTGAGCGAGTCGGAGAAGCGGCTCTGGTAGCCGGCCGGCGGCAGGGTTAGATCGCCTTCGATGATCTGGCAGTCGGTTTCGAAGACAGCGCGCTCGACCCGCCGCCGCCCCGGTTTCTCCGTCGCCTCTCCTGCCTGGCTTTGCAGTGCTTGCTCCATCAATCCGCTTCCTGCAGAAGTTTTCGGCTCCAAGGGGGGAGAACTTGAAGCCCTCGTGACTTAGGGAGGGACATGAACGCTCCCCATCCAAGTCCATCCAACCGAGTGGTCATTATTATGACCATATGGCGAAACAAGTGACCGCGACGACCGCAAAGGCAACCTTCCTCCGTCTCCTTGACGAGGCAGCCAGTGGCGAGGAGATCGAGATCACCCGCCACGGACGCCCGGTGGCGCGGCTGGTCCCTCCAACCGGCGGTCATTCGCTCGAGGGCTTGTTCCAGGGACGCGCAAGAACGGCCGTTGATGAGGAGACCCTTCTCAACACCGAAGAGATGTGGGATTTCGATTAGATGAGCGCCCTCCTGCTGGATACCCACGTGGTCCACTGGTGGTCGGCGGAACCAGACCGGATCAGCCGGCCGGCGCGGCGAGTGCTGAAAGCGGCCGACGAACTACTGATCGCCGCCGTCTCCTGGTACGAGCTCGCATGGCTCGCCGAACGTCAGCGCATCGTCCTCGATATCCCGACCCGCGCCTGGCTCGGAGACCTGAATGCCCAGATGCGGACCCTCGGGCTCACCCCCGGCATCGCAGACAGCGCCGCGGCATTGCCAAGCTCCTTCCCCCGTGACCCGATGGACAGAATCATCTATGCGACCGCGATCGAGCACGGCGTCAAGCTGGTGACTAAAGACCGAGCCATCGCCGATCACGACAAGCCCCGCTCGCTGGTCGTCTGGTAACCGCCTAGCCGCCGTGCTCGGCGGCTTTCTCGCGCGCTTCGGACTTCTCCTCCAGCGTCATCGCGCCGGGGTGGCCGTCGCCGGGCCAAGGGGATAGGACCAAGAGCAGGCGCGCATCGGAGCGCGCGACGATCGTCCGCCGCTCCCCCGGTGCAAATTCGAAGAGGTGGCCGGCGCTGACACCGTCGAAGTCGCCATCGGCACCCGCCACGTCGACGTCGCCGTCGACGACCAGGACCCGCGCCCGCTCGTGCACCTCGTGCTCCTGCAACTCCTCCCCCTCTGGCAGGGACAAGAGGATCATCCGCGCGTCGTCAGCCGAGGCAAGGATCCGCGGCTGGTGCGGCTCCACCTCCACCGTCTTCAGGTCCCAACTCTCCATCTACGGCCTCCTTCTCCTCCGACGATTCTCGCTTGCAGCTTCCCCTACCCACGCCAGCCGCGCAACTCACCTGAAGTCACAGCGAGCAGGGGCAGGGCAGACTTCGCGGATGCCTTTGAAAAAGGTGAACACGACAAACCCTCCCTGGTTCGAGGCGGCGACCGAGAAGGCCGACGACGACGCGCCGTACCGCGTCCGCCACGTCGTGCCGGAGCGCTACGAGGCATACGCGAAGATTCTCCACCCGCTCTACGAGCTACCTGACGTGGAGGACCGGGAGCTCACCTGGGACGAGTGGGAGCGGTCCCGCTGGGAAGAGGAAGAACGGCAGGGCACCGGGACCGATTCCGACTTCGCGCGACTGGTCCGCGAAAAGACGACGACCTGGATCGGCGCTACCGACGGCCGCGAGGACGTCCGGCAAGTGAGCTGGCGGACGCTGACCGAACGCTACGGCATGGCCTACGTCCCCGAGCTGAGCCACTGGTCCTTCAAGGTCGCGTTCGAGAAGAGCTGGCCCCGGTACTTGACGGGAGCACAGGAAGGAAACCTAGATCCCAGGGAGGCCTGGGCCCTGCTCGAATGCCTGCGCCCTCATGCGGAAGAACGGTGCCGCTTCTGGTTCTGCTGGGCGGACACCTGGTCAGAGAAGGAGGACAGGACGGACGCGATCGCAGAAGGAGATCTCTACGACTTGCCACACGCCATGGTCGCCGGGCACGCGGACTGGCCGACGGCGATCTGGCCGCTGGGCGAAAACTGGTTCGTGGGCAGCGACCCCGATCTCTCCTTCACGTTGATCGGGGGCCCGCGCCCTCTGATCGACACGGTACTTGCGGATCCGCGACTGGAGACGTTCGAGGTCTCGGCTTCAATGGGGATCAGCCGATACGCCGACACCACCAATACCTAAGTCGATCGGGGCGCCCGGATTCGAACCGGGGACCTCGGCCACCCAAAGGCCGCGCGCTACCAGGCTGCGCCACACCCCGCTTAGGCAAGTGTAGGCCGCAAATCGGGGGCGCCGTTCGAGAGTTCGGGGCGAACCGTTCAATTTGCGAGCCAAAGGGCTTTCTAGAGCGATCACGCCGTCACTCGATCTAGCCGCCGGCTACCACTGGGTGGTTGCCTTATTTGTCCAATTGCCAGCAGCCTGCGACGGGCGGCGTCCTTGGATGGATGTCCGTAACGAGACATCACCAGGGCACCGCCATCCTCGTGGCCCAGCATCACACTGACGTCGAAGTGGCTGGCGCCCTCTTCGAGCAAAGCGGTGGCACAGAAATGGCGAAGGTCGTGAAAGCGGATCGGGCGCACACCACTGATTTGCCGCGAGGAAGAGGTCCCCGAGCCGTCGCGCACCGCCTGCCAGTGGTAGTGAAGAGTCCCTTTGCTGAGCGGAAGGCGTCGAGGCGTGTGAAACACGAGATCGCAGCCGGCGCGACGCGGAACCCGGTGCAGAACCCGCGCCCGCCCGAGGAACGGGACCACACGCTCGCGCCCGTTCTTCGGCGGCCCGTAGGCGCCATCGTCCTTTCGCGCCCGGCGCACCCAGACCCGATCGTCCTCCACATCGGACCAGCGCAGAGCCTGGACCTCCGATGATCGCAACCCGGTCCAGGCGCAAAACTCGATTAGAGCTCGGAACTCGGGCCCGTAGACCCCAAGCGTGGAGCAGGCACCGAGCAGAAGGTCCAGCTCCTCTGGCGAGGGCGGCGCAACCCGAGTGCGAACACGCCTTGGAAGCCGCAGACCCGAAAACGGGTTGGCCTTGACAAGACCGACGTCGCGAGCATCCTCGTACATGGCGGCGATCGCCTTGGAGAGGTTCCTCGGCACTCCCATCGCCCATGATCGCGCCGCGGGCCGATCTACCTCTGACAGCACCGTCTCCCCGAAGTGGTCGGAAAACGAGCGGGCAGCCCGGGAGTAAAGACGACGGGTCGAGACCGCCTCGCGAGGCCACTCCCGCAACCAACGGGCGGCAAACTCGGCGCAGGTCTCGTGCTTGCTTCCCCTTGCCAGCCGGTCACGATGGACTTCCTCCGCGTGGCGTGCCTCTGCCTTGGTCCTCCACGGCCCGCCAGGCACCCAGACCTGCCGCCCCTCGAATTGGAACTTGGCGACCCAACGGTCGCCGCGCCTGAACTGACTCACGCGAGAATTGCCTCTAACTCCGGCGCCGTCAAGATCTTCGCCCCCGCGTAGCCGAGAGGGACCAGCGCCTGGCCCAGCAGCGCCTCACATCGCGGACACCTGGAGCAATCCCGAGGATCGGCCAGTAGCAACAGACCTTCCCGCTCACCGACCACCTCGAGTCCCTCCAACCAGTCCCCTAGCTCCCGTCCGATGCGCCCAAGCCGGGCGATCGCATTCCTCCAGGCGCTGACTGATTTCTCCGTCGCCGCGATCGGCACAACGCTCACGCGGAGTCACCGTCAGCGGGGCCGCGGCGGCTGCCGCCGATCACCTGCAGGGGATTACCGCCGATGGTCGCTTCCCGCGGATGCCAATCGGGCCTTGACGGCTGTTCAGAATGCTTACCGGTGCGGAAACGCCGACCTAAAAGTAGCCCGACGCCGACAGCAAGAGCACAGCGAATGACTTCCATGACCATGGATCCCCCTCCTTTCGCGATTGCTTTTGACCTAAAAGAGGTCAGATAGACCTTTTATATCCTAAAATTACTCATATAAAGGCTGATTGACGTTTGGATAACGGGATTTGCCCGTAACTTGCGGTTAATGGCAACAAGCGAGATAGGGCGCCGCATCCGCACCGCCCGCGCCTATGCGGGCTTCCGCAACCGCGCCAACCTGGCCGAGCGGCTCGAACTGAGCAAGGAGACCGTGCAGCGAATCGAGAGCGGGGAGCGCGAAGTCAAGCGCTCTGAGCTGCTCGCGATCGCCGAGGCATGCGAGGTTCCGATGTGGTTTCTGGAAAAGGGCTGGGAGGGCTGGCGGGAAACGGCCCGCGGCGTCAAAGAAGAGCCGACCCCGCATAGCCCTCGAGAGCTGCGACGCCTCGGCATTCGCCAAGAGCACTCCGAATCGGCCTGATTACCTCACCAGGTATAGCGGCGGACGCCCCTGGTCCCGCCTCTCCTGCTCCCCCGACTGCGGATCGAGTAGACGATGAAGCTCGAGGCGGGCCTCACGGAACGACTCTGTCTCGTCGCTCGAGTCGAGATCGTGAAGCGCGCAGAGAGCGAGATAGGCAATCGCCATCCAGCGCTCGCGATTAAGTTGTAATCCGTCCATTCCGCTCCGGAACACACGCAGCCGAGTCCACACAGGTGGGGTAGAAGCTTCGCACGATCGATGGATATTCGTCTAAAACTCGTTATGTGCCGGGAAGTTTCTCCCTCAAGTCAATAGACCCTGGCTACACAGGAAACGTCCCCGCGTGAGCGCGTCTTTAGCGCGACGCATCCACCATCGGCCTGGCTGTCACCATCGTTTGGCGACGTGTTGCCCTCACCGGTTGCAACTGAATCACCGGTAGGAGAAGTCATAACAGTCGCTATGTGCTCGCCCTCCCATAGGACGAGGATGTCCCCCGGCTCGGCCTCCTCGAAACGGACCTCCCGCACCCCGTTCCGCCCCGCGCGGGCATCGGCAATGATGCTCGGCCCGTAGGGAAACCAGGTGGTCGCCTGCGACCCGCCCACGGCTTTCGCCGCGAAACCGGCGAAACAGCCACACCACGGCTGGGCGTGCAGGCCAAAGTAAGCCTGCCAGCGATCGACGAGTTTGCCGGTGTTGGTGCTGCCGACCTCGTGGACACCCCTGCCGGCCATCTCCCGTATGTAGGCGACTGCCCCAGTGGGCCCATCGGCGTGCGAGTGACGCAGCGCCCTCACCTTGCCGCGGCGCAGGCGCTCGCGAGCTCGTTCCGCCGGCAGCCGCTTGCGAGGATCCCGCAAGATCCGCTGGGAGCGCTCGTCGAGATGTGGCTCGGCGCAGGAGAGGGCGGCCAGGCGCCGACCCGAAAAGCCGAGGACCCAGCCGAGGAAGCCGCAGGCATTGAGCGTCCGCGGGCCAAACTGACCGTCGACCGCCACCTGCCGCCAGGAGAGTCGCCGGTGGGCCAGCTCGAAGTTCACGCGCTCCTGCAGCGCGCGGATGTCGTTACCGCGGGCCAGCGGTGAGACCAAGTGCAGGCCGCGGTGCACGGCGGAGCCGTGAGTCGAATCCATGATGGTTCCTTTCGTCGCCCCACTCGGGGGCGAAGGTTCAGGTAGTGAGCTTCTGCAACATGAAGAGCAGGAACGGCGTCGCGGCGGAGATCACGAAGAGCGCCCCTTTGATCATCGCCGCAGCCCGTTCGAGGCCGCTGACGCGACCGTTGGTCATGCGGGTCTGTTCCCTCACCTCACGCACGTTTTCCCGCACTTCGTCGACGTCTTCTTTGAGTGAGAGGTGAACCGCGTCGAGCTTGCGATCGAGGTTGGAAACCTGGACCGCGATCACGGCCGTTTCGTCGCTGGTCATGGAACTTCCTTCTCGGTCGGCTCAGCCAAGGCCGAGCGGGGTGAGAACGGCCTGGTAGCGCTCGAGCAGAGCGGCGAGGCCTTCCGGCGGACCGTCCAGCGAGCAGACGGCCTGGCGCTGGGAGTGGGTGTAGTCGACTCGGGTGATCTTGCGGTAGGAACGATCGCCGGCGTCGGGGAAGCGGACGTAGTCGCCGGGCTTGACCTGGGCGGCAGGCCGAGGAACACCTTGGTCGTCGATCACATATCCGGTGAGATTGCAGGAGCCCGAGCGACTCAGCAGGTTCGCTTCTTCAAGCCAACGTTCGCCGGTTGCGGTCGCGGCGGCCGCGGTGCTGATCGTGTTCAGGTCGAGGATGTCCTTGCGGGTCAGTCCCGCGGCGATGGCCGGGTGGTCCGGGTCCGTGACTTCGAGAGAGGACGTCTCGAGAGTCGTCCCCGACCCGAGAGGGCCGACCGTCCGCGTCGTCCCATCGACGTCCTGATAGCGGACGACGATCGAACGCCAGAGACGAGAGGCGTCCAGACCGGCTTCGGTCAATTCAGATGGGCCGACAAACGCTTGCCATCTACGGCCATAGGAGTTGGGAAAGCGGAGCTGGAACAGCTTGCCGCCGAAGACGAACCAATCGAGCAGGCCGTATTTCGTCAGCTCTTTGACCACGGTGGCCATGTCCCCCGGCTCGGAGAACCAAGCCTGGGAGATCACGAACCCGTCGTCTTCGAGGCTTTCTTCCGACACCGTGAGGGGGGTGTATTTGGGGATTGCGTAACCCAGCATCTGCTTTGCGGTGAAGCCGACGTTGGGCCAGGTGCCCTGCGGAGAGAGACCGTGCCTGCCGAGGACCTTGACGTTCTGCCAGGCCTCGACGTTGGTCATCAGCGCTTCCCAGGTGCCTCCGTACCGGTCCCGCACTCGGGCGAACTTATAGCCGGGGTTCGGCGCATCGAGCCTTCTCTGTAGAGCCGTGGTGCCCAGATGGTTTTCCCCCGCGACGAAGGTCGCGAAGGTATCGGTGGTTCCCACCGCCACGTTCGTTTCGAAGCCGGTATCGACGGCGTTGAGGCAGCGGAAGTCGTAGAGGATCGCGCCGATGTCGACCCCGCCACTGTTGTAGTCGGCCTCTCCGGTCTCACTCTGACCCGGTTCCCCTTTGACGTTCGAGAAGTCGTTGATTATCGACGGTGCAGTCGCCCCTGGGTCCAGCGAGGAATAGCCAACCGAGGTCGAGGCGCGAAGGGGGAATGCGTTTTGAACCAGGAACAACCGCCGCGCGGCGCTTGGCTCGCCCCATTTACTTAGGTCGGCGTCGATGAAGCCGGGGCCGATCATCGATTTGTCGTCTTCGAGCGCGGCCTGCCAACCGACCGCGGCCGGCTCGATCGACATGTGGTCGCCCTCGGACTCCGGCGCCTTGTCGAGCCGTCCGGCCCATACCTCCTCGACGCCGGGCTGGTAGACGCTGATATCGGAGTAAGCGGCGAGGTCGGGCCAAGGCGTGCGAGGGTCCCTGGCGAGCACGCCAGTGGCTTCCTTGTAACCGCCCGGCATCTCAGCGACGAGGTGGATCTCGTCGATTACGTTCTCGGCCAGCGGCTCGTCAGCTGCCCATCGTGACGACGTACCCTGCGGCGGATCGACCCGCCAAGCCAACTTGTCCGGCGGATAGTCCTGGGTGACGGCGATGCGTTCGATCAGCGGAGCATTCGGATCCCAACCCAAGAACAGCAGCAAACTCATCTTCCCACCCCCTGCAGCATCCGCGACCCGACCCGGGCGCCACTGGCGAGCGGCGTCATGGTCCCGGAGCCGAAATTGATCAAAAAGGGATTTGAACCGTTCCCGTCCACGCCGGAGAACCCTTCGGAGAAGCTCGTATCGTTGACTTCCGAGCCGACGAGCGTCCAGGCGGCCGCTTCGTTCTGCCTCACCCAAGCGGACACTTTGCCACTCAGGGAGACGACAGCAAAGGAGCCGGTGGCTTCCATCCCAACCGAGGTGGTTTCACCGAGCGGCGTTTCGGCGCCGCCGACCCACTTCCGCAATTTGAAGGTGTAGGTATCGGCGGGGACGCTGGCTCCGACGGTTCCGGCCTGGTAGGCGACGAGTTGGTAGCCGGACGGTTTTTCTCCGCCTTCGGTGAAGAGCCAGACCGAGAACTGCCGCCCGCCGATGTGGCCGAACGCCCCCGCCCGCTTCAGCATGGTGGCGCCGTTCCCGCCTTTGACTTTCGCCGGGCTCCAGTACCAGCCCGCGCGCGAGCCCGCCTGGGATCCTTCCCCATACGATTCGGGCTCCCAGCCGATTTCGGTGGAGGTCCCGCGGTTCACGGACCAGGGCAGTTTGACCCAGGTTTCCGGCATCGTCGCGTGTTTGAGGTTGTCGGTGACCGCAAGGGCCGCCAGCTGTTCGGAGATGGTCGGCATGGTCGTCTTCTAGGCCGGGATCTTGTAGGCCGAGATCGTGATGTCGACGTCGGCGCCGGTGGTCACGCATTTACCGTTGAGGGCCTGGTTTTTCGTGGTCACGAAAAGGCCGTTGGGGTCGCTGACGACGAAACCGCCACCTTCTTTGAAGGCGTAGCCTTTCCATTTCACGGTTTCTTTGTCGAGGATTTCGACCTTGGTGCTGACGCTGGCGCTGGCGTTGGTGACCATGATCGCCGTGACCATGTAGGCGCCTTCGGCCAGTGCCGCCGCCAGCTGCCCCGCTTCCGTGTTGGTTCGGTTGATGGTCGCGCTGACCCGCTGGTCGGAAGTTGCAACAGTGGAGAGCTGGCGCCCGAACTTGTCGAGGATCATGTCCGCACGGTCGTTCTGCGCCACCGCGAGCGGGAGTTCGGTCCTGGCCCTGCCGCCGATCTTGACCGGGTTGCCAGAGTCGATCCCGTCATGGGCGACATTGCCACGTGGATCGACCTGGCCGATGCTGTTACTGCCCGCCGGCAGTGCACCCGAGAGACTGACGGTACCGTCGACCGTGAGGGAGCCACCGGCGTCGGAGACCGGCATCGGGTTCGAGGAGGAGACATCGGTTCCAGCGCCATCGGCACCTATCACCGGCTTGACCCTCTGCACCTGCACTTTCACGCCGGCGATCGTGACCTCGTCGGTCGCGACTTTTGCGCCTGATCCTGGGGTTATTTCGACGTTATCCGCCAAGGTGAATCCTTTCGATGTTGGAGATGTCCCTGTGAGACGACCGCCCGCTAGCGAGCGGAGAGAAATGCGCTACGGGGCGGCCTCGCGCGCGAAGTGGTAGCCGGCACGGGTGCGGACGCGGGCATTCAGTTTGTTGCTTTCCCCATCGGAGAGTTCGCCGAGATCACCCTGGGACGGGATCACGATCCCCCGGGTGGGGCGACCCTCGAGCGCCGACGGAGTTGCGACAGGCTGGAGACCATCGGCCACCAGCGGGCCCCAGACGTCTCCTTCCAGATTCTCGCGGTAGTTCCCGTCCCAGCGCAGCTCCACTGACCGCTGCGCGAAGCAGACCCGGTTTTCGTCGATGGGTTCTTTGTAATAAACGGCGATCTGCACCGAGTCGACCCGCGCTTCTTTTTTGGGCGAGTCCTTGTCGTAGGAATTGGTCGCCGCGATCACTACGCCGAAGTTGCTGGCATTGATATCGGCGCCCGACCAAGTCGACCCCCAAAGATCGCTCGCCGATCCGTAGGTGACATTTTCATCGCTCCCAGGCCAGGGACTGGCCAAGGCCTTGTTGGTCGCCTGAACCGATCCTTTCTTGACCAAGGAGACGCGGCTGTCTTTGATGTAGGACGGGCTGGCCGACTTCTCGATCGTCACAATGATGCCCAGGATTTCAACCGCTTCCGGTAGGCCGAAGCCGAAGTTGGTCACCTGCAGGTACTGAGAGGTCGGTTCGTTCTTCGACAAGCTGACCGTCGCGTAAACGTTGTTAGACGTTTTGACGTTTTCCATGCCACTCCACACAACCGAGCCAGGGGAGGAGCTGAGGATCGTGCCCGGCGTTTTCGTGCTCTGCGCATACGCTCCGCGCGATTCGTCCGGTGCCGTCAGCTCCAAGTACTGCTCCGTGGGCAACACGTAGACCTGGTCGACGCGGATCGCGCCGCTGCCGTCGGGCGCCCGCGCCATCAGCTTCCACTCCCAGCGCTGTTCGCCGAGGGCAGCGCGCTGGGGGCGGCACTCGCCGAGGTCGACGATCGCGAAGTTGCCGACCAGCGGCGTCGGGACGATCGCGTTGCCTTCGTTCCAGCGGCTGGAGCCGAGGACCCGCCAGAGCAGCCGCAGCTCGATCCCCCCCGGCGAGGTCCCCGGGTCGTAGATGCGCATCTTGATCCGCCGCGGCCCGAGGTGGGTCATGTGGCCGGACGCCACGATCTTGGATTCGAGGATGTTGAGCCAGCCGGCGGTGAGGGCGCTGTGTTCGACCACCTGGCCGCCGGAGGCGCCGGCCAGGGATTTGACGCTGGCGCCGCCTTTGAGCGTCAGCGCCTCTGCCTCGTAGAGCAGTTTCGCCGTGTCGCCTTCCTGGAAGTCGCGGCACTCCTCGGCCCAGATCAGCCCACGCCAGTCGCCCGAGGAGTTTTTGTTGGTCACGGTGATCCGCTTCAGGCCCTCGGCGGTGCCTTTGGTCTCAGGCAGTTCGTAGACCAGAGCCCGTCCCGATTCTTCGACGAAGAGTGGGCTTTCCTCGACTTCGGTCGAGTACCAGATTGGACCGGCGACGAGGGTGAGGGTGACGTCGGGGGAGTCGCCCGCCTGCCAGCCGGCGAAGTCGGCGAGGGTGACTTCGCCGACGATCTTGCAGAGCAGCGAGCCGGCGAATTCGCCGATGTGGAAGTCGCGGCGCAACCAACCGCCTTCGCGGTGCAGGAGGCCGACCTTCTGCTGCAGGCGGTAGGCGGCGGTCTCCAAGTCTGCTTCGGCGTCTTCGCGGACCCGGAGCCGCAGGGCGACCGTTTTGGTCTTCGGCCGGCGGTCGACCAGGACCTCGCCGAACTGCTGGCGCACCGAGGTGCCTTCGATCGCCGCCTCACCGAAGTCGGCGCCGGTCACCGAGAGGCCCATCTCGCTGAGGCTGAGCTCGGTGCGGCCCGGGGAGACCTCGATCGGGTCGAGGACGATGTCGTCGACGATGCGGGTCACGAGCGCGCACCTCCCGGCGTCACGCGGCCGCCCATCGCGACGCGGCGGACCGCCACGGGGAAGCGGCGGTCGTTGATGATCGCTTCGACAGGGTCTCGGGTGTCACCCGGTTCCTGCACGATGTTTCCGTTGACGACCACTTGCGGGGCCGCCTCTCCCCCACCCGTCCGCCGTGCCGATTCGGCCAGCGCGAGCTCCTGCTCGGGGGTGCGAATGCGCTCCTGACCGCGGACGATCATCGTCCGCTCCTGGTTGGGCGGGCCGGGGACTATCGCCCCGGTGTGAGCCTTGCCGGCGTACGGGGGGAAGTTTCCGACCGGATAGGTCGCGTTGAAGTCCTGCAGGACCCCGAACTGCGCTTCCGCCACCGCCGTGCGTTGGTTGGCCTGACGGAGCAGTTCTTCCAGCAATTCCCTCTGTTCGGAGGATTCGCCTGAGGGTTCCTGGTTGACGTTGGCGAGGGCCTGGGAGACCTTCGCCCCGAGCCCCTTGATCGTCCACTGGGTCGCGAAGATGCTGCCGCCGAACGCCCCCGGTTCTTCCGAGGCGAAGGCGCTGGCGGGGAGGGCGTCGTGCGAACGGCCTCGGCCCTGCAGTTCGTTGAGGGTCTCGCCCCATTCCGGCAGGGTCTCGGTGTTCGTCGTTTTGATGTTTTCCCGCAGGGCGCCGATTTTTTCCTTCAGCACCGGGATCAGGTCTTTGTGTTTTTCCCAGGCCTGCTGCTGGTTGTTCTTCCGGTAGTCGTAGATCTTCTTGATCCGGTCCTGCAGGTCGTCGATGCGATCGCCCCAGTTGTGGATGCGCTCGTGCGCCGTCGTCTCGGCATTGAGGATCGCGTTGCGCCAATCGACTTCCGCCCGCAGCACTTCCCCGTAGGCACCCCCCTCCTTGCCTTCGACGTAGGTCTTCAGGGTGTGCTCGACCCAGTCCTTAGTGAGGTTGGAGGGTTCTTCGGGCTCCATGGTCACTGCCTGTTCGGCCCGTTCGGCGAAGTCTTCGCGTTCGTTCTGGCGGAGGGTGAATACCCCGGTCTTGGGATCGGTCCAATGCTTGAACTCAGCCGCTTCGTGAATCCCCTTCAGCGCTTCGTGGCCGAGCAGCTCGATCCGGCGTTGCTTGAGGGCCGAGATCCGCCCTTCGAGCAACCCGACGTTCTTCTGCAGCGCCTTCTTGACGGCGGAGTCGTCCTCGTCGCGGACCGCATCGCGGTAGTCGGCGAGCTGGACCTGGCGGTGGCGCAGCTCTCTGGTGCACCCGTCCAGGTTCTTCGGAAGCGGCCCGAATTCGAGAGGGCCGGTCGCCACCCGGTACTTGCGCATCTTGCGGGTGGCCTTGAGAGTGCTCTGCTTGCCTTTCCCACCGGGCGCGACTTCGTAGGCGTTTTTCGGCCGGGAGCCCTTCACCCCTTTGGGGATCGCCCTTTCGGCTTTGACGCCGCCCGTACCGCCCTTGCCGCCGACGCCGTCGGCTTCGAGGATCAGCAGCGCTTTCTTCGCCCCCCTGATGCGCTCAGGCAGGTTCGCCAGTTCGGCGTTGGGCCGCTCCCATTCGTTCATGAAGAACGACGTGGTGTCCTCGACCGAGCTCATCGCGTTCATCCGTTGCCGGTAGCTCTGGCTCAGGTGGTGGAGCATGAACTGGGTCTGCGCTTTCGCGTTGGTCCAGGGGACGTGCTGGTGTGCCGCATATGCCTGCAGGTCGGCCAGGGAGATGGGCGAGGTCGTGAAGCCCCACAGGCCTCCCCCGCCCGAGCCGACCGAGGAGGTCTTCCATTTCGACTCCTGCCAGGCGTTGCCGAGGATCCCGGCCGCGGATAGGAGGTCCAGGCCGTTCCTCGTCAGGATCGTGCCGACGTTGTCTACGAGCCCGCCCTTCTGCAACCGCTGAACGGGGCCACCTCGTCGGTAGGCGTAGTGGAGATGGTCGTAGTGACCCGCCACCCGCCAGAGCAGCTCGGCGTGGGGGATGCGGCCGAGCTTCGCGTAGAGCTTGTCCAGCGCCGCTGGCTCTCCCCCCGGGAAGCTGTCGGCGTTGACGTCGATCGCGCGGCCGCTGTAGTGGTAGGAGCCGTTGACGTGAACCGGGTGGACCCCGCCAAAGTGGGGGTTCTCGCTGACGTCGTAGCCCATCTTCTGGAGCAGCAGGCCGACCTGCCAGACGTCCCAGCGGGGATGGCTCGGCTGCCAGTGCTTCAGAAGTTCTTTGAAGCCCGCGGGAGCCGGACCGGAAGCCGAGCCGGGGGCCGCGATCCCGCCGGGACGGTTCTTGGCGAGGTACTCCTTAGCTCCCTCGTAGACCCTGTGGATCGCACCCTGGCCAATCGAGCGCAGGGCGCCCGCGGGCCCCATCAACTGCCCTTCGGTGAGGGCTCCGCCCTTCTGGAAGCGGGGGACGACGGCGTTGAGGGCTTCCAGCTTCCCCTGCCCCATCCGCCTGACTTCGTGCGGCATGAAGGCGCGCTCGCCGGGCTCGAGCATGACGGGCACATGCCCACCCGTCTGCAGACCGAAGGCCGCGGTCGCGCGCCGGTTGAGGACGAAGCTCCCGGCCGGGAGCTTCGTCCGATAGGAATCGCCCGAGGTGGAGCCGGGGACGATGAAGCCGCCGGCCTGTTTCGTCTGGACGACTTCGCCCGACCTGTTGATGTGGAACTGCGCCGTGTCGACGCCCATCCCGCGGAGCAGCTGGTTGGCGGTCCGGGCGGTTCCCACCATCTCGGTGGTCGACGTGGTGTTCATCGACTTGACGTCGCCTTTGAAGGGCTGCGCGGTCTGTTTTTTGAAGACGTCGGTGAAATGCCCCCAGCTCTTCAGGGTGGCTTGGGCCGCCGTTTCCGTTTTGTGCGGAAGCGTTGCCTGCAGAGTCGACAGCCCTCTGAGGTTTTTGCCGTAGGTCGCCTGGACCTGGGTCAGTTTTTCGATCGAGTGCTGGAATTTCGGGCCTGATTTGGTTCCCGCTTCCTGGTACAGGGCGGAGAGCTTTTTCTGTTCGCGGTTGAGGTCGCTGTACCGTTGCTGGGCGCGTTTGGCGAGGTCGTTGTTGTTCTGGTCCTGCTGCCATTTCTGGTAGAGGCCTTGGGCCTCTTTGCGCAGGTCTCGGATACGCAGCTTCGTCGATGCCGCGGCGATGACGGTGAGGTGGTTGTAGAGCTTCAGCGACGCTCCGGAGAGTCGATGGGCTTGGTTCACCTCCCGGGTGGCGTTCGCGTTTTTCCGCTTCGCCTGCGCGAGCAGGATTTCGTCCCGTTTGACCCGGTTCGAATCGGCTCCGAACCTGCGCCGGTCATGACTGAGCCGCTGTTCGGCACTGTGGACGGCACCGGTCGTGTTCTTCTGTCGCTGCTGAGCACTGCGGAGGTTCGAGTAAGCCTGGGCGAGGCTCCTGGCCGCAGCCCGCTGGCGGGTGAACGACTCGGCGACGTGCTTGGACTCGGCCTGGAGCCGGCTCTGAAGGGGGGACAGCTTCTTCCCCGAGGAGAAGATGTCGTTGAAGATCTTCTCCCCCAGATCGCCGGCGAAGGAGCCGATCCCAGCCCCGAGCATCGCCCCGGCGGGGCCTCCGAGCGAGCCGATCAACCCGCCCACCAGAGCACCTCCGGCCTCGAAGCCGGCGCTCTTCATGTCCCCTTCGAGAGCGGTGCCGAGGATGTGTTCGAGTCCGGCCGCGGCCAGCCCGGGAGCCAACCCTTTGGCGAAATTACCAGCGAAGTCTTTGGCGATCAATTTCCCGGAGCTGGCGATTCCACCGAGCGCTCCGGTCCGAGCAGTCGCCCGCCGGGCGGCCGTGGCGAAGGCGGCATTCACAGCGGCCTGCGAGACGGCGGAGTTGAGAGCGCTGACCGTGCTGGGAGCGATCTGCGAGGAGGAGGCGCCGGCGGGAGTGCCTCCCGTCAACCGGGCGCTACCTACCCGCTGCTGCGCTCGTTCGAGGCGGCCCAGCGCCCGCAGCGCCCGCTCGGTGGAGGCTTCGATCTGACGAGCGCTCGCCACCACCTGCCGCGCCGAAGTAACCGAGGTGGGGCCGATCCCGCCGATCGCGGCCGACAGTCGCGCGACCTGGCGCCGCGATGCCTCGGCGTCCCGGAGAACGCCCTTCATCGACCGCGAAAAGCTACGACTTGCTCGTGCGGAGAGGATGTCCATCCGCGCGATCTGGCGGTTCAGCGGCCCGAAGTCCGCGTGGATCTCGACGTAAGCGGTACCTGCCTTGGTGGGCACTTCGGCACCTCCTTTCAGCTCTTGGTGGGACGCAGGAAGGCGGCGATCTGCGCAGGGTCGGTGGTTGACTCGGGCGCGGGCGGCTCAGGCTCGGGGCGCCCTGGATGACGAATGCGAAGCGGCTCCGAGGAGCCCTGGAGCTTGCCCCCGTGGACAGCGACCAGGGCAGAGAGCAGCTGGCGGCCCCAGCTGTCGACGACCTCGATGCAGATCGCCAGGAGCTCGTCCTGCTGGGTCCAGGAAGAGCGCTCCTCGCGCCACACCGCCGCCTCCGCCGGCAGGCCCGCCACCAATGCCAGCAGGCGCGGGGCGAATCGGCGACGGTGTCCCTCAGGTCGAGGGCGTAGTAACGCTGGAAGTCGGCCTCGACAAGGTCCCAGCGCTCGCCTAGGAGTCCTGCGAGGCCGATGATTCCCCCAGGCCAAGCCCGTACTTCTCGAACACCGCGGAGACGAAATCGTCGATCTCCGTCGCCGCGATGGCCTTGTTCTCGACGGCGTTGCGAAGGACGTTGAACTGCTCGGGCCCGAGGATCGACCGCAGCATGCGAAAGATCGGCCCGGCGCTTTCTCCGGCAGCCTCGATCTCGACGACGTCGAAGATAAACGTGTCCGGCAGCTCTGCCGGCAAGGCGAACTTGAGCCCTTTGAAGGTGAGCGATTTCGCCCTCGGCTTGCGCTCGGCGCGGGCGGCGGCGGCCTTGCCGGCCGCCGCCTTTCCCGTCGCCTTGGTCTCGGCGCTCACGAACCCGCCGGCGTGAAGGCCGGGTCGTCGGTGAGGAAGGTGACGCCGATGGCGTCGCTGCCGGGTGCCGCCAGGGCTTTGTAGCCGATCGGCAGCTGGGCGAGATCGGACCGTTTCAGGCCCACCTCCACCTGCTCGGTGACGTTGCCGCGGTCGAAGGCGATCTGATAGTTGCGGTCGCCGTCGTTCCAACGGATGACCAACGCCTTCTCGTCGAGGCTGTCGTCGCCGGTCGGGAATTCGTATTTGAAGATCCCCGGGCTGGCTTCGACCACTTCGCCGCCGCCGAAGGCGAAGGCGAAGTTCTCCGCGTTCCACTGCTCGAGGGAGAAGGTGGCGGTCATCTCCTCCTCGCTGACGTCGCGGCGGACCGGCAGACGCCGCTGCCAGGCTTTGAACTCCTGGAGCGTGATCGCGCGGGTGAATTTGGCGCCGTCGTCGTCGATCAGGCCAAGCTGCACCCAGTCGGCCGCGAGAGCGGTGGTGGGATTGCTTGGAATCGTCGCCCCGACGGGGGCAACGAAGATGTCGCCGCCGCTCGCGACGACGAGCTCACTCGTGTCCTGTGACATGGTTCCTCCTGCCCATCAGGGCTGTTGGTTGGTGAATCCGAGCCGGCGTGAACAGCCCGCGGCTCGGCAGGCCGGAGCGACTGCTCCGGCGCAGCTATTGCGTCTCGTCGAGACGAAGTCCGGCGGCGCGAACGCCGCGGCGCAGGGGAGCGATCGGCTCCTGCCTGGCGCTGCCCCACTCTTCGAGCACCGCGTCGGGGCTGGTGTTGACGACGCGGACACCGTGGCCGTGGTCGACCACCCGAACCGGGGCGTGAGGCTGGCCCATCGCCGCTTCGGCCTCGGCAGCGACCGCCCGGCCGGCGGCGCGCAGCGCCCGGTACAGCGCCGGTTCGTCTGTGAGCTGGCGGACGAGGTCCCGCTGGGATCGTTGCCGGCTCATGGGGTGGTCGGCACCGCGTGCGCCCAAACGGTCGCGGTCAGCATGTAGCGATCGGCCGGCGGGGTGAAGTCGCGATCGGGGAAACGACGCGCCCGGTGAATCCTGGTCCCAGTGACCACGGCGCCTTCGTGATCGTGTTCGTCCATCTCGGTGATCGCGGCGCGGACCGTCCGCATCAGAAGGGTCGCGTCGGCTAGTTCGCCATCGGTCCCCGAGTAGCAATCGAGCTGCATGTAGTAGGCGATCAGGTAGTCGGCGGGGGATTTGCCCGCCCGCGGCGCTTCCAGCTGGAACACCCGCACCCACGGTTCGCCGGTCGCTTCCGGCGTCTTCAGGGCGACCCGGTCGCCGGCGATCGCTTCCACCTCCGGTACCCCCAGGAGGTAATCCCTGATCACGGCCTCGATATCGGGGGTCAGGTTCATCCCCACTCCTTTCCGATCAGCGCCAGCGCGGCGGCGGCCCGGCGGGCCGCCTTGCCGTCGCAGGCGAGGTAGATGTCACGAACGATTTCCCGGCGGCGCTCCGCCAGCCCCGGAGGATCGGCAAGCGCTGTCTCGATCGCAGCCGGAAGGCTTCCCGGGTCCAAGACCATCGGACCGACGTCAGCATGCGACCAGAACCGCAGTCCGTGCTCGACGTTGCGCCTGAACCAGGGAGCGTTGAGGACGACGACGGGCCGGTCGAGCGAGGCCCATTCGTACATCGTCGAGCTGTTGTCGACGCAGTACACGGTCGCCCGCTCGATCACCTGCTCGAAGTCCTCGACGACCTCGATCCCGGCCTGCGCGTAGTCGCGCCGCAGCTGCCCGATCGCCCGCGGGTGGCCGTGACCGATCACCTGGAAGCGCTCGGCCAGCCGCTGCAAGCTGTTGCGGTAATGGCGGTGGGCCCCCTGCGTCTCGCGGCAGACTCGGCAGTTCCAGTGAAAGCTGACCGCCACCACGGCACCATCGGGAAGGGACCGCGGCGACGCGTGGTGGCGGTCGAGCTTGGGGCACCCGATCGGATGCGCCCGGATCGTCGGATGGACGGCCTCGTGGCGCCGCGCCGCGTCCCTGCCTGGGACCAGCACGGCCACCACCCCGGCGCGATCGAGCGCGCCGATGTAGGAGCCGGATCGCGTTCCGACGTAAGACTGGCCGGCGCCGTGCTCGCAGTAGACGACGCGGCGGCCGAGGTCGCGGGCGACCTGCAGATCGCCGTAGCTGGCAACCACAGTGAGTCCGCCAGAGCCGGCACCGGCGAGCGGCAACGCCGCCACGTCCGCCGCCGACGCCGACTCCAGCAGTTGCTCGGGCACGTAAAACGCGCCCCGGAGGCGCCCCGGCAAGGCGCGCCAAATCGGATAGAGGTGATCGCCAAAGTGGCGCTCGCCCGCGATGAAGTCGATCATCAGTAGCCGTGCCCCGCCCGCCGCTCGCCGATGTGGGTGACCCAGGGCTCGCCTCCGCCCCAGATTCCGAAACGGGCCGTGCTGTCCTCGCATAGCTCACGCCCGAAGCGCCACTCGTGGCGTCGTCCCCGAGGCCAGCCGCGACGGCAGAGACGGCGGCTGTAGAGGCAGGGGTTGAGGGTGAACCAGAGCCGGTGCTCGAGCCAACAGTGAGGCCCTTCGGCGACGGGTTGGTAGGCGTCCGGGTCTCGCTCGACGATGCCGCCGGCCTGGCGCTCGGCCGGGAACCAGGGTTGCCGCAGGAGCGCCATCTGGGCGAGGTGGGGGTGGCGATCGAGGACAGCGCAAAGATCCCGGGCATCGACCTCGCGCTCGTAGACGAAGTCGTCCTCGGCGTGCATCACCCACTCGTGTCCGGCGAACTCGTCGCCCCGCAGGTATCGCCACATCCTTCCCAGCGCCAGGTCCTGCCCGAGCCGGGCGCCGCAACCAATGACGACGAACCCCTCGGGTCCGAACCGGGCCTGCAGCCAGCGTCGGTATCGCCGCTCGCCGGAATCGTCGAAGATCAGGCGCGGTCCGTCGAGACCACGAACCCGGGTTAGCAGCGAATCAAGCGAGCGCTCTATGCACTCGGCCCGGCCGTCGGTAGTGACCGCGAGGACGATCATCGCTTCCGCTCGGCCAGAAGCGCCTCGATCTCGGCCCGCCCCCGCGCAGCTTTGTAGCGCTCGGCCAGCTCGCGGTTGGCCACGTATTCGGGCAGCTGCGGGTCCTTCTCGGGGGAGCGCGGGTGCCAAAGGTGGTGGACCGGCCCGCCAAGTCGGTACACGCCCCCCAGCTGGCGGCAAGCCGCGTAGAAAGCCGCGTCCTCGAAGCCCCAGCCGCGGAAGCGCTCGTCGAAGCCGCCCACCTTCTCCCAAAGCTCGCGGCCGATGCACAGGCAGGAGGACTTCGTCTCCTCCCGCGTCCAGCGCACCGGCGCCTCCTCGGGGGAAAGCTGCCCGCGCAGCACGGCGGCCGTCGCGCGCCGGGTCAGGGAGCGGAAGCGATCGTGCGGGATGGCGAGGACACCTTCGCGAGCGGCCTCCACACCAGCCTGCAGGCGCGGCCCCTCAACGACCGTGTCGGCATCGAGAATGACCGCCACGCTCCAGGATCGCCGCGCGGCAGCGTTGATCGCCGCCGCGCGGTTGAACGGCCCCTCTTCGCTGACCCCTTCAAAGACCTCCCATTCGACGGTCTCGGCGAGGTGGGCGCGAACGTAGTGCCAGAGCCGGTCGCGCCAGGGATCTGGACGGCGCGGAATGAGGACTACGACGTCCACTCGACCTTCCGCCCTTCGAACAGGGCGCGATCGGGGGCCCAGCCCGAGAGAGAGCCACGACGGTAGGTGTCGTCGACCTCCGCCGTGCCCCAGCTGGGGTGCAGATGCTCGATCACAGCACTCTGCTCGAACACCGCCACCCCTCGGTGACAGGCAAGACGCCAGAGCTCGGTCTCGACAAAGTTATGGTGGTACCCCTCGTGGAATACCACACCTTTTTCACCATGTGCCGCCCCCGGATCTTCGATGTAGGAGCGAGTGACGATCGGCATCGTCGCGTGGGTACCGTTTTCAGTCGCGGGAGTCAGGTCTGAGGTACCGACTACCTGGGCACCGCGCTCGAAATGAATCAGAGACGCCTCATACCAACCAAGGTGAAAGACGACGTCATCGGCAGTGGGAAGCAGCAAGGGCTCGTTGGTGGCACAGGCGCCGGCGTTGATCTTCACCGGATAGGTTCCGCCCGCTTGCAGGACCAAGACCTCAGGGGCTAATTTAAGGCTTGCCAATGCCGAATGAGTGGCTTCATCATCCGGGTCGACAACGAAGCAGAGCCGATATACAGGCGGCGTCGTACGGCGCAGGTTCTCAACCAACGGCCCCAGTGCCTCGGGACGTCCGAGGGTCGGGACGATGATGGCAACGTTCATCTGAACAGCACCCCCTCATCGTCGGAGTAAGGAGTGAACAGTGAGGACTTGGCGAGCGAGAGCCCAGAAGAAGCTCGGGAGGAGTTAGCCGGTGTGTGGGCAGGGCGGAGAGTGTGCCTTACATGCCCTTGAATCGCCTTAACCTGCGCGAGTCGGCCAGCTGCAGTCACTATAGCGAACTGTGACTCGAAGTGTGTGGATTCTGGGCGACCTTACTCTGTAATGCTGCAACCTCCGCCTTTATCCGCTCGACCTCTGGGGTAATGTCGATTCCCTTCTTGAGGGCTTCTCCCCTTACCCGCTTCAAAGTTGCAGTCAGACTGCGGATCTCTCGTTTCGCCAGCTCGGCTCGGTGGACGAGGTTGTAGTTGCGCAGACCTTCGGCGGTGATTCGCTCCTGCGTCTCGAGGTCCACCGCCTCGCCGGCGCCCGTGACGCCGCGACCGGCGTCGCGCGTGTAGTTGCCGTCGAGCCGAGCGTCGGCGATGGCCTTCTCGGTTGGGGGGACCGGCTCGCCATGCTCATCCAGCGCCGGCGGGTCGAAGACAGGCACCGCCCGTCGCACGAACAATGGCCTGAAGTCTTGGACGGAGAAGGTGGTCAGGTAGCGCTTGCGGCTCCACCGGACCCCGGTCACCTCGATCGTCAGGTTCCGCGCCACCTGCAGCCGCTCGCCGACGCTCCAGCCGGGCTCGACCGGCCGCGCGATCAGACCGATCTCGCCTTTGGCGAGGCGCCGCTTCTCCTCGTGGGTGAGGATCTTGTCGTGCCGGCTCCAGAAGACGGCGTCGCGTTCCCGCTCGGCGAGCACCGCGAGTACCTCGAGGCTACGCGGGGATGCCATCGACGTCCCCCTTGGCAGTTGGCTCTGCTACCAGTCGGCTACCACGGGCGAAGGCGCCAAACGGTCTCGCGTGGCGTCCGTTCCGCACACCGACCGAGCGCGTGCCGCAACCTGCCCCGACCTGCCCCGGAAACTGAACCGAACGGGGCGACCTCGTCGAACCTTCAGGCCCACCCGTTAGCGTTGCGGGCAGATGGCGGAGGTGCTTCCAATCAAGGCGCTGCACTACGACCTCGGGAAGGTCGGATCGCTCGACGCGGTGGCGGCGCCGCCTTACGACGTGATCGACGCGGCGCAGCGGGCGGCGTTGCTGGAGCGCTCGCCGTACAACGCGGTCGCGATCGACCTGCCGAAACCGTTCGACCCCGCCGACCCCGACAGCGACCCGAGCGGCGATCCCTACGCCGGGGCAGCAGCGCAGATCGAGCAGTGGCGCGGCGACGGGGCGCTCGTCCAGGACGAGCAGCCCTCGATCTGGGCGCTGACCCAGGACTACACCGCCCCCGACGGCAACAGCTACAGCCGCAACGGCCTGCTTGTCCGGGTGCGGGTCGAGGACTACGAGACCGGCACTGTCCGCCCCCACGAGCGCACCCACCCCGGGCCCCTGCTCGACCGGCTCGAGCTGACCCGCGCCACCGGCTACAACCTCTCGCCGATCTTCTCGCTCTCGACCGAGGACGCCTGGCCGCTGGTCGCGCCCTCGCTGCCGGACCAGCCGTGGGGCGAAGCCCGCGACGAAGACGGCACCGTCAACCGCCTCTGGAAGGTCGAGGACCCGGCCATTCTGCAGGCGGTCACCGAGTGCGTGGCCGGCGCGCAGTTGCTGATCGCCGACGGCCACCACCGTTACGAGACCGCCCGCGCCTTCCGTGACGAGGTCGGCGGTGAGGGACCGCACAACTACACGCTGATGTCGCTGACCGGGCTCGACGACCCCGGCCTGACCGTGTTCCCCACCCACCGCGTGCTCTCCGGCTTCGCCGACGACTCCGAGAAGCAGCAGCGGCTCGGCAACGGCCTGCGCGAGCTCTTCGAGGTCGAGGAAGTGCCGCGCGAGGCGATCGACCCGAACGGCGAGGACGGCGTCGGCGTCTTCGGCCTCTACGACGCCTTCCACAAGCGCGCCTTCCGCCTCCGCCTCAAGGACGTCACCGATCTCGACCGCCGCCTCGAGGGCAAACCCGAGGCCTACCGCCGCCTCGACTCGGCGATCCTCGAGACGCTCGTGCTCAAGGGCCTGGCCGGGATGAGCGATCACGACATCGACGAGCGCGACGGCCTCGAATACGCGAAGAGCGTCCCCGCCGCGCTGGAGATGGTCGACGAGGGCGGCTACGACGTCGCCTTCATCCAGCGGCCGGTCCCGGTCGAGCAGGTGAAGGCCGTGGCGGAAACGGACGAGAACATGCCGCCGAAGAGCACCTACTTCTTCCCCAAGGTGATGACCGGCTTCGCCTTCAACCCGGTGCGCTGA
>Ga0068851_10000161_pt1 | contig 35223 bp, 22 predicted proteins | sample KBSCornC12_FD_66588 | JGI IMG/M metagenome (GOLD analysis project Ga0068851, IMG submission 66588) | Corn rhizosphere microbial communities from Kellogg Biological Station, Michigan, USA - KBS Corn C1-2 | ecosystem: Host-associated > Plants > Roots > Rhizosphere > Soil ...
AATAGCACCTGCCAAGGCTAAAATCTTTCCAGCCTTCACGCCATAGCGGACTACAAAGGTTTTGCATCTATATTGTTGGTCTCCTTCCAGGTCTTCCACATCTTTAACCACTTCACGATAAAAAGTAATGACAAAAGCAAAACACATGTAAAACCAAAATTGTGGTTTCAAAATTTCCGAAGTGCCTTTGATGAGATCCGGTGCAGCCATGATTAAAATGACGCTGGCACAAAACATCGACACCCATAGGTTACCGATAAAGGGTCTGCATTTTAACCGCGATGAATAGATCTGTAATCCAACAACAGCTAATAAATAAACAGGGAGATATAAAAGAAGTTTCAATCGCAAAGCAAGAAGAAGGGCCAGTAGTGCGCCAATGATAATGATCCCTTTATATGCCTTCAGGACTATTCCTTCAGAAAGCGTATTGCCTACTATCCATTTATCCGGTTTATTGATTTGATCGATGTCACTGTCATAATAATCGTTGATGATGTAGCCTGCTGCCGATATCAATAAGGTCAGCAATACAAGTAAGTAAGCATCCAATGGAGATACTGCTGATTGATCATACTGGAGCAACCTATTATAAACAATGACTTGTAAACCTGCGACAATAATCAGGTTTGGCCAACGGCTGATAGTAATGAATAGCTTAACCATAAATCAGAAGCGGCAAGATACAGGGATTGTTTGCTCAAAAAAACAAGAGCAATAAATTCAGGGGGCCAGAAAAAGATTCAAAGCACTTTTTTTTTAAAGTATATCCGAATGGACTATATTTAGAAAGATTTATGGAAGAATCTACTCAACAGACGCCGGAATCCAGTGCCTATAAGTTCAAGGAACTCAAGGTCTATGCTTCCACGGAATGGCTTGCCGACAATAAGAAGAAGTACCGCCAGGTCTATGATCGGATGGAGGCTTCCTATGTCTATGCTGAGCTTTCATTCTACAATAAATTTTTCGATCTCCAGAGTTGGGATGTTGATGTCACACTGAGATGTCTCTCCATGAAACGGGCAGGAAAGGAATTGTGCCGGCTTCAAATCCGCCGCAATGTCAGCAAGTATGACAGCATCGTGTATATCCGTGAAGGATGGGGGAATAAAAAGGAAGGTTCATTTTGGAAAAAAGGGGCTTATTGCTGGGAAGCCTTTATTGATAATGAAAAAGTAGGGTCCAAGTATTTTTATATTGAAGAAAGTGAAACCAATGTCAATGGACTGCCTCGATACCTTGCACTGCAATCTCTGCGATTGTATGAGGGTCAATATGATGATGTAGGTGAAGATGATCGCAATTATTTCGTCGCTTTCAGCAGCGCCGAAACTCGCTATATTTATTCTGAAGTGATCTTTCAGAATCTTCTGATCCAGGACTCATGGCAATGTGAATTGTTTACCAAATTTTATAACGAAGCTCGTGAGCTCAAAGGCCAGGTGATCCGGCTGCAAACCATCAAGAAGGGAGAAGAGAAAGTAAAGGTCACCGCAGGATGGGGTTCGAACGTGAAAGGTTCGTGGCGCAAAGGAAAATACACCGCAGAAATCATATTTATGGACAGGCTCGTTGCCGTTGTTCCTTTTGAAGTCGGCGAGGATTTTAAAGAAGGTCAAAGCCAGGTCCTCTTACCAGATTATAAACCAGCTAAGTTCACTGCGGAAGAAGCAATAGATGAATCACTCGAAGAAGTGATGTCCGACCTGACCGCCATGATCGGATTGCGTGAGATCAAGAAACAAGTGTTTGAACACGCACAATACTTGCAGTTTTTAAAACTTCGCAAAGACAAAGGCTTTACTGAACGCCAGGAAATCAATATCCATTCTGTTTTTGTTGGCAATCCAGGTACCGGTAAAACAACGGTGGCTGGTATGATGGGCAAGCTGTATAAAGAAATGGGCTTGCTCACAAAGGGCCACGTTCACCAGGTGGATCGCGTAGATTTGGTTGGAGAATATATCGGCCAAACTGCACCCAAGACTAAAGAGGCTATTGAAAAATCAAGAGGTGGAGTCCTCTTTATTGATGAAGCTTATAGTCTTGCACGTGCGAATGATGACACGAAAGATTTTGGCCGCGAAGTCATTGAAATCCTGGTCAAAGAAATGTCCAATGGACAAGGTGACATGGCCGTGATCGTAGCCGGGTATCCTAAGGAGATGAAGTATTTCCTGGATTCCAACCCGGGACTCAAATCCCGTTTTAAAATTCATTATCAGTTTGCCGATTACATGCCGCAGGAACTTTCAGCCATTGCAGAATATACCTGCAAAGAAAAAGAAATCATTCTTTCCGATGGGGCCAGGAATCTCATCGATGAAATGATCATTGAAGCTTACCGTAATCGTGACCGCACGTTTGGAAATGCACGTTTCGTCAATGACCTGATTGAAAAAGCAAAAGTTTCATTAGGGCTTCGCGTTATGCGCACTTCCGCAAATGACAATCCAAGCAGGGAAGAACTGTCCGTCATATTACCTGAGGATATCGAGCACATGAAATTGCTGGAATCCAGTTCGAATCCAACTATTCCTGTTGACGAAAAACTTTTACGAATATCACTCGATGAGTTGAATGCATTGACTGGTTTGGAAACGGTGAAGAAACAGATCCGGGAGATGATCGACATCGTTCGTTATCACCAGGTAACAGGAAGAAGTGTTTTGAATAAATTTTACATGCACACAGTTTTTATCGGAAATCCCGGTACTGGAAAGACAACAGTGGCAAGAATCTTAACAAGGATCTATAAAGCATTGGGCATTCTCGAAAGAGGCCATATGGTAGAAACAGATCGCCAGGGACTCGTTGCTGGTTATGTTGGACAAACAGCTTTAAAGACTGCAGAGAAGATTGATGAAGCCATGGGAGGTGTGCTGTTTATTGATGAAGCCTATGCACTGAGCAATGGAAGTGGGGGAGGACATGATTTTGGAAATGAAGTGATCCAGACCATTCTCAAACGCATGGAGGATAAACGCGGGCAATTTTTCGTTTTTGCTGCGGGCTATCCGGATAACATGGAAGCTTTCTTGAAAGCTAATCCCGGATTGAGTTCACGTTTTGATAAAGTACTACGCTTTGAAGATTATAGTCCTGAAGAACTCAATGATATTGCCACCCACATGATCAATGGGCAGGATATGAAAATCACACAAAAGGCACTTGAACATCTTACCTCCTATTTCAGATTCTTGTATGACTATCGCGATAAATATTTTGGCAATGCACGTAGCATCCGCCAGGTCATCCAGGATGTCATCAAAAACCAAAATCTTCGCTTAGCGAAATCCAGCGCCGAATCCCACAGCCAGACTAACCTCATCACCTTCGAAGACGTGAAAGATTTCGTGAAAGAGAAAAACATGCTGAGCTTTCAAAGGCAGGCGATTGGGTTTAAGAAGTAATCAGTGTTCGGTATTCAGTATTCAGTATGCAGTAAACAATATTCTTTAATTGAGAATACGTAAGTTTTACGGGCTTATTTTTCAAATACAGGTTACCGAGAGCTGATTACAGACTACCGAATACTGACTACCGAACACCGACTACTTTATTTCTGCCTATTTTGCGCCATGAGCCTGATGAGCAGTATTTTCAAGATGACGTGCCCCCGTTGCCGAAAAGGGGAGATGTTTGAAAAAATGGATATCCGGCATCCACTCAAGATGCACAGGAATTGCTCGGTTTGTGGTCAGCGATTCGAACCTGAATTGGGTTTTTATTACGGTGCTATGTTTATTTCCTATGTTTTTATTGCCATTTTTAGCCTCAGCTTAGTCGGCTTGTGTGTCTTCTATTTTAATCTTGATGTCGACTTGTCCTTTATTATTCTATTGATCTGCCTTGCCGCGATGTTTCTGTGGAACCTTCGATTTAGTCGTTCGATCTGGATCCATTTGGTGGTCAAGTATGATCCACAAGCAGGAGTGAAATAATTAAATCAAAATCCTCGCACAGAGAACACAGAGTGCACCGAGATTTAAACTTCCAAATTGGATATTGGATATTGGTTACGGTTGGTGAGCGAAGCCGAACCATTGGCTATTCTTTTCCTTCTAACTTCTTCATTCTGACTTCCTTATTTTGACTTCCTTACTTGTGCTGAGCGTAGTCGAAGTATTCGTTATTCCTTATTCGAAACCTTCATGCTTTTCCTTTGTTAACTTCGCACCTGAACTCTTTTTCATGTCGTCTATTCGCCAGCTTGCTGCCATCATGTTTACTGATATTGTGGGGTATACCGCCACGATGCAGAAGGATGAGGTCGAGGCGCTGAAGCAATTAGAAAAATTAAGGAAACAGGTTGAAACACAGGTCATTCTGCACCAGGGTCGAATCCTTGAATTCAGGGGCGATGGCGTGCTCTGTATTTTTAACAGCACCCTGGAATGTGTCCGCGCAGCATTGGCTATTCAATTGGACATGAGGAAGTCACCCATGGTTCCTGTCCGGATTGGCATTCATACCGGTGATGTGATCATGGATGGCGATGCGATTTATGGTGACGGTGTAAATATTGCCTCCAGGATGGAATCGCTGGCTGTTGCTGGAAGTATATTCTTATCTGGCCGTGTGTATGATGACATTAAAAATCAAAAAGATCTTCCTGCAGTACCCTTGGGAAAATTTGTTTTGAAAAATGTTCAGGAACAAATCATCCTTTATGCTTTAAGTCATCCTGGTTTAGTCGTTCCCAGTGACCCTGATCCTGATGGAAAGGGTATGAAAGTGGGACCATGTTGTATTCTTGTTTTGCCTTTTATCAACCTGACACGTGACATTGAGCAGGAATATTTCAGTGATGGATTGACAGAAGAACTGATTTTCAATCTTTCCAAACTCAAGGACATACGGGTCATCTCCAGGACCACGTCGATGAAATACAAAAACACCGACAAGGATGTTCCGACGATTCAAAGAGAAACAGGAGCTTCTTATTTAATGGAAGGAAGTGTCCGTAACCAGGGTAATCAATTGCGCATCACTGCTCAGTTTATTGATGCACAACGAGATCTTCATTTATGGGCAGAAAACTTTACCGGAACACTGGATGATGTATTTGATATCCAGGAGAAAGTGGCTTCCAAAATTGCCGATGCATTGAGAGTGACGTTGACAGCCGATGAACGAGACACTTTGCAAAAGCGATATACTGGTGACCTCGAAGCTTATCACCTTTATCTGCAGGGCCGTTATTTCTGGAACAAGCGAAGCGAAGAAGGAATTAATACAGCCATCCGGTATTTTGAAAAAGCAATTGAAAAGGATCCGAATTATGCACTTGCCTATGCAGGCCTTGCTGATTCTTACAATTTATTGGGTGAATACACATCTTATTCGCGAATGGATTTATATCCAAAATGTATGGCGGCGGTAAATAAGGCCTTGGAACTCGATCCCCGGCTTGCCGAAGCGCACATCTCGCTGGCTTGTATGTTGATGTTGAGTGCATGGGAATGGGAAAGGGCAGAACGCGAATTTAAGATCGGGCTTGAGCTTAACCCAAATTATGCAACAGGATATCATTGGTATGCCGAGCTTTTATTATTCACCGGCCGAAATGATGAAGCTTTGAAAATGATTGCAGTGGCTGCTGGTTTGGACCCGGTCTCCATGGCCATCACTAAAGATTATGGTATTCTTTATTATTATACCCGACAATATGATCTGGGGATAGCCAAAGCCAATGAGGCACTAATCCTGGATCCACATTTTATCACTGCGCATCGACTACTCTCATTGTGCTACCAGGGAAAAGGTCTTTTTGATTTGGCTTTAATGGAAAATGAAAAATGGGGAGAGCTCATTCATGATCCGGTAAAATCGGCTTTAGCTAAATCTCAGATCCTGGCCGCAGCAGGCAATAAGGCCGAAGCAAAAGCAATTTTAGAAGATGTCCTGGCCAAATTAAAACTTGGTCATAATGATAATCGCAGTATTGGGCTCTCTTACGTCACTCTTGGTGAATACGATGAAGCATTTGATTGGTTCAATAAGAGTATAGAGAAACGTGAAGATGCGCTGAGTAGTCTTTTAGTGGATCCGAAACTGGATTCCATTCGTGATGATCCTCGCTTTAACGAATTAGTCGAGAAAATAGGTCTGCCTGTTGAGATTGATTCGCGTTAATTAGCGCAAATTAGTGGCTGTTTTTTTCACTTCCACAAATACATATCCAATTGCTTTCTATACTGCTTCGTCAGTTGATGATGTGGACCCAATAAATTAAACAAACCAATTGTCGCTTTCGCTAATTTTCCATCTCCAGCTTTATCATCTTTTGATAACACCTCCAAAATAATGGGGATCGCCTCTTCAATTTTCGAAGATAAAAAGTGCTGCCTGATATTTTCCAAAACAGGATCACTTCCATTATACTGTAAGAATGCAATAATATCCCGCAGGGAATTCACTTTATCAATAAACGGGCTGCTCAACTTGAACGGCTCGAGCACTTCAGCTGCACGATCATGATTCTCCCACAGAATCAGTTGAGCAAAAACCAATCTGATTTCCTCACTGTCCGGATAGCGTTCAAGTAAAGATTCTAATTCCTCGGTAGTCGGTGTTGAATGATCAGTGAGCAATTGATCCAATGCCACTACGCCATCATTTGGAAGTGCCTTTTTCAACCAGTCCAGGATCATTTGTCTTGGCAGAGCACCTAAAAACTCATGGATCACCTCACCTCGGTAAAACATTTTGACATTTGGGATACTGCGGATTTGATACGTTTCACTGATTTCCGGTTGATCTTCAGTATTCAGTTTCACTAAATGCCATTTCCCGACCTGCTCTTCAGCGATCTGTTCAATGATAGGCGTCAATGTCCGGCAAGGACCGCACCAGGGAGCCCAGAAATCCACCACTATGGGCACCTGGAAACTTCTGTCAATCACATCTTTTTTAAAATCTATCATGGCACTTCGTTACTGGGTAAGCAATGCTTGAACGTGAATATCCATAGAATGGTTTTATTTTTCACCTTTCAAATGAAACCATGCTGCATATAATGCCTCATTTGACCATATATCCTCAATTTATCCCTTGCAAAAAAGCACGCTTTGCATGGCTCTTCTTTTTATGCTGCCTATTCTCCAATACAAACTTCCTTTTTAGCCAGGCCTCAACAGCTACTCGTGCTGAAGGTGATCCAGCTATAGGCAAAGCACTTAAAGATTTTGACAACGACCTGACCTGCAATTATGGATTAAGCATTTATGATGTCCAGAAAGGAGAGTGGTTGTATCGCAACCATGATGAAGAGTATTTTATTCCGGCTTCCAATACAAAAATATTAACCTTATACGCGGCTCTTCATACCCTTAGTGCGCAACTCGATGCAGCTTATGTTATACTCCGGGGCGATACAATGTTTGTCTGGGGCATGGCCGATCCCGGCACCTTATATCCGGATATCGATTCGGCCAATGCATTACTCAACCTTCTGCATTCAACAGATAAAACCATCATTTTTTCCAATCAACTTTTTCAGACGTCTCGTTTTGGAAAAGGATGGGCCTGGGATGATCATCCTCGTTCTTATCAGTGTGAGCGAAATGAATATCCTATTTATGGCAACCGGATATGGATTGATCGAGTGAATGATACGATAAAAGTCACACCGGCTTATTTCTCTTCGATTCTTACTGTGACCAAGGATTCTATTTCAAAAGTAGATCGATCAGAATGGGGGGATCAATATATGTATCACTACAAACCAAATGTTCCGGTAGAACACAGGACCATACCGATCACATTTTTCAAAAATGATATGAATTTTATCTGGAGGGAAGCAACAGGCAAGCATATTGTTTTTCAAAATGTTCCAATGGATTCCACGGCCATACCCGTACCGGGTTCTGTACGGGATACCATGTTGAAAATCATGATGCAGGAAAGCGACAATTTTATTGCAGAGGAATTATTCCTGGCTTCGGCATATCGAACTAGTGGAGTGATGAATGAAGCTTTGCTCATTGACAGTATGCTGCGTGGACCAATGAAATTCATCCTGGATAGTATTCAATGGCTGGATGGTTCAGGATTGTCACGCTACAACTTGATGACACCGAATTCAATGATCCGGGTGCTCAATAAAATTTATGAAGAGAAAGGACTTGATTTTATAAAAAATATATTTGCGGCAGGTGGATTAAGTGGCAGCCTTAAAAATTGGGAACTCTATAAAGCCAATACTCCTTTTGTTTATGGCAAATCAGGTACCATGCGAAATGTCCTCAACCTCAGCGGTTACCTGATCACAAGGAAAGGAAAACTCCTTGTTTTTTCCTGGATGAATAATCAATGTATGGACAAGTCGGCCACGATCAAGGAATCGATGGAAAAATTCCTGACCTTTCTTTACGAAGAATATTAGACCTTGCACACATCATGCTCACTATCCCCCGTGAACAATTACTGTCCATCGCCGGTCAATATGGATTGCCGCTCTTTGTTTATGACGCTGACGTCATCCGCAGGCAAATTGAATCCCTGAAATTGGCTTTCGGTTCACCCAGACCAGAAATCCGCTACGCTTGCAAAGCCCTCAATACAATAGCCATTCTTCGTTTGATCAATCAAAACGGATGTGGCATTGATACGGTATCACCCGGAGAAATCACCATGGCATTGCAGGCTGGTGTTCCGGCTGACCAAATCAGTTTTACACCCAGCGGAGTGCTGACGAGTGAATATGAATTTGCGATTTCAAAAGGTGTGCGAATTCATGTTGATCAAATTCATATCCTGCATTGGTTAGATAAAAACCATCCCGGAACAAAAGTCACATTACGTTTTAATCCGGGTGTAAAGGCCGGAGGGCATCATAAAGTACAAGTTGGTTCTTCGGGATCGAAATTTGGTTTACACGCTGACCAGGTTAAAGAAGTTAAGCAATTAACAACGCAGTTAAATGTAATCGTCAATGGTGTTCACATGCACCTGGGATCAGATATCAGTGAATCCTCCAGTTTTGATGAAGCTTATGATTACCTGTTATCTGTCGCGATGTTGTGGAAGGAAACAATTGATCACGTCGACCTGGGAGGCGGATTTAAAATTCCGTACCATCCTGAAGATCATGCTATTGATATCGCTTCGTTCGGTGCGCGAGTCAGAAAACGTTTTGACCAGTTTTGTGAACGCATGGGAAGAAATATTTCACTTGTATTGGAACCTGGAAAATTCCTCGTTAGCCAGGCTGGATATTTTTTAATGGAAACATCCGCTGTTCGTGAAGCTGGTGAAATTGACATGGCTTTTTTATATTCCGGTTTCAATCATTTTGTCCGGCCGATGAATTATGAAGCTTATCATCACTTAATCAATTTGTCGAACCCTGCTGGTGCTACGAATAATTATGATGTGGTTGGTTATTTGTGTGAGACAGACACATTTGCACTGAACCGCCAGATGAATGAAATAAGAAAAGGAGATATCATCTGTCTGTTGAATGCCGGCGCCTATGGTTACACCATGGCATCGAATTATAATGGACGGCCTCGCCCCGCAGAAATATTGATTGATAATGGAATTGCAACGTTGATCCGTCGTGCAGAAACAATAGAAGATCTGTTGAAAACAGACCTATCCGCGCATTTTTGATTGCTTTTCTTTTGGGATTCCTAATCCGGGAAGATTAGTGGGGGTCAGATAGCCATCCTGAAGAATAACAAGTCCTGCAAAAGGGTCATTCTCCACATCTATCCAACTGTCCAGATCGGCATGACTGATATTAGGTCTCGCAAGTGCAACATGTAATCCAGCAGCAATACCGAGACTGCTTTCATCCATGCATCCCATCATACAACGCACATTGGCAGATCGCGCACTATTGTTGATTTGTAGAGCAGGTGTAATGCCACCTACTTTCATCAACTTAATGTTGAGGAAGTCTACCGATTGTCTTGAGGTCAGTGTAAAGGAATCAGCCAGTTTTTTCAAACTTTCATCCGCCATGATTGGAATATTACCTTCCTGTCGAAGAAGGTGCCATTGATTAGTTAATTCAGGTGAAGTAGGTTGTTCAATAAGTTCAAGATCGACGTGCTTAATGTTGCGGATAAAATGAGCGGCTTCAATAAGACTATAACCCTGGTTGGCATCAAAGGTCAAAGCAATATTTTTTCCAATTCTTTTTCGAACTAATTCAACAACACGAATATCCCGTTCGACATCTTTGCCACCTTTAATTTTTATGGAGCGGATGCCCTGGTTGATGAGTTTGTCTATTCGTTCCATCACCAGGTTGTCTGCCATGATTCCAATTGTTACACTGGTGATGATTCTTTGACGGAAACCACCAAGGAACATATACAATGGCACTTCAGCTTTCTGCGCCATGATATCATAAAGAGCAATCTCTACCATTGCTAAAGCAGAAGACTGGCCGGGAAGAGCTTCACGTAATTCTTCATATAGCCTGCTATAATAAAAAGGATTTTCTCCTTTCATGCAGTCCTCAATCTGACTTGAGTATGCTTGCAGAACCGAATTAAAATCTTCGCCAGTGACGATCTCATCGGGAGCCGCCATTCCCCAGCCTACATACCCGTCATCTGTGTGTAGTGTAAGAAATACATTGTCACAATGAGAAATATCATCCTCATAAGCAATCGTATAGCTTTCTTTCAGGGCAAAGTGTTCAACCCAACAATCGGAGGCCACAATTTTCATAGCAATACTTTATTGAGTTTGGGTCATTCGGTCCGTAAGAAAGGCAAAATTCCCTGAAGAAAAATCTAAGCGTGTTTTTTGAGAAGGGGAAGAAGCACTTTGATCAGGCCATCCGGGCCATCAAATAACACATCAAAAGCTGGCAAGCCAGTCTGTTCAGTAATCAGCTTGCAGGCAGCAGGAATATCCTTGCTTTCCATGCCTTCATGATTAACTGTGATAGCAATTACTTTTTTACCGGAGATGAATTCAATGGCTTTGATTTGATGATCCAAAGGGTGCATGGTATAACCAGGAAATCCATCGTATTCTAAACGGGTAGGGGCGTGCTGCAAAATAACGTAGTCAGGTCGTCCAGCTGCGAGCAATTCAAATCCTCCGGGATAGGCAGGATTCATGAGGCTGCCTTGTCCTTCGAGCACAATGGCATCCAGATGTTCATTTTTCCAGGCTTCATGCACGGCATGTTCAATTTCTCCGGATACAAAATCATTGATGAGGGAATCCAGCACGATCGAATATTTCGCACCTTGCATCCATGCTGTTTGTCCGGTTCCAATCAACTCAGCTTTATATCCGGCATTTCGAAGTCCATGTACAATGATCCATGCAGTAGTGCGCTTTCCAATCGCAGAATCTGTGCCGAGTACAGCAAGTTTTAGACAATCAACTTCTTCTATTTCTCCACTGAAGAAATGGAGATATTTTCTCTCCGGTGGTTTGCGGATGTCATGTATTCGTACTCCTTTTTCTTTTGCCAGCGCTACCAGTTCCGGATCATCAGAAAGAAAATCATGTAGTCCGCTATCAACATTTAAACCGTCTGCTATTGCATGTCGAACAACTTCTTTTGCCGATGAAGGTAGCCGACCACCATCAGGAGCAAGTCCAACAACAAAAGTATCTGCACCACCATATTGTTTTGCAATCGATAAGGCATCCAGGAAATTTCCAACGACTGGAATTCCACTTTTCTTTCCATCTAAGATTTCCCTTGCATCTTTTCCTGCATAATTGGAATCAATCACGCACAAAACCTCGTAGCGTTCAGTAAATCGCACTAAACCATGCGCTGTTTTTCCATTGGGGGTATTAAATGCACCTTCACAATACACGATTGCCTTTGTCATATCTTATTTTATTTTCTACCGGTGATGATGGCTACGTATCGGTCCGAATCCAGTTCTTTTGTTTTATGCATTTGCATTAAAGTATAGAATCCTGCAGTCGAAGCGGGGAGCACATTCAATCCTTCTTTCTCCCGAAGGTTTTTAGCGTACTTCAACATTTGTTCATCAGTAACGTCACCAGCATGTCCATTGCTTTTTCGAATGGCATATAGAGCTTCATCACCATCAAAGCTGTGCCAATTGATCAGCGGCTCATTCACTTTAGATTCAGTAATTCTACTTTCTTCAATATCCTGGCAGTTTTCAAAATTGAGACGGAACGATTCCACGATTGGATTTTTCCGATAAGAAGAGCCTGCAATCATCATGGGTATTCGACTGGTACGACCTCGTCTGAATAAAGTGACAAAACCGCGATAAATTCCTGCTAGGGTCGTGCCATTGCTCACTGAAACAGCTACCATCTTCGGAGCATCGCGCAAGACATCATAGATTTCATAGGCAATCTCTGCATATGCATTGATTTGAAGACTGGTATTGTTGCCTCCAGGATTAGCATCATACCACCGATGTGCTTTTGCTTCCTTTTGACTATGATAGACATTGTCTTCATAGCTTCCAGGAAACCGGAATACTTCAGCACCATTTGCTTCCATTTCGCCAATCCGATCAGTATGATATTCTTCCGGAATGAAAATAACACATCGTAGTCCAGCCAGAAAAGCAGCTTGTGCAACAGCAGCACCGAAATTTCCACAGGAGGCAAGTGTGATAGTATCATATTTTCTTCTCAACGCATCAAGACACTGTGCAAAGGCAATCCTGTCCTTTTGTGTGCCACTTGGATTTCCACCTTCAAATTTGATGTAGAGTTGGCGTAGTCCGGTTTCCCGCTCAACACTTCGCATGCGAGTCAGTGGTGTATCTCCGATTTCGATACTGATGATGTCCTCATATGACTCAATGCGGTCAATGAGAGACTTTTTGTGGTTTTTTACTAGGGCAGAGAGTTCGAGTACTTCTTTGGAAACTTGTGATGGAACAGGAATCACCCCATCCATCAAAGGATCAATGCGAAACGGGGTTAGTTGACTCATGGTGATTCGCTTTAAGACAGGTGGACACTTCAACAGGTCCACGATTATTTCCAGTCAATATCGCTTCCTGGCCATTAGCCAGGTGGATTGATTTCAATTCTCTCACTTCACGTTGTGCCCAGAAACCATTGTCCCTGTTTTCCGAATAAGCAAAACTTCCATCTGCCTGCTGTAGCAATAAGGATCCATTGCCTGCATCCATTTCGCCCGTTTCTGTATCCGAATAGGAATAGTTACCAGCCATGAGAATATCTTTTTTTCCATCGCCATTAAAATCATCAACAATAAAATCATAGACAGGACTCAATTGCGTTTTGTACGGAATGGAGATGGCCTTCATCACCTTATTTTCATTTTTGAAAATGGTGGTTTCGAAAGTGTAAGCATATAAAAAAGTGCTCTTGCTTAATTCGTCTTTGGTAAAGATGTCTTGTATGGTTGCAGAAGCATAGGGGGTGTAGCGGGTATATTTCTTTTTCAATCGCGGTATCTGGCCAATGATTGCATCACGTCCTGCAAAAGGATATAATTTTCCCTGCCAATAATAGCTCAATATCGGATCCAGTGAACCATTGCCATCAAAGTCATTATACACCAGGGTGATAGGGTAGTCGGCGGTTGCATGAAAACGATTGTTCAATCCGATATTACCAGCCAGGAGGTCAAGGTCGCCATCACCATCAATATCATTCAGCAGGACAGACTTCCACCAACCATTCGTTTTTTCAAGCCCTAAGGCATTTGTTTTTTCTACAAATTTATTTCCATCAAAAGAGAATACACGAATGGGCATCCAATCGCCTGCGACCACTAAATCAATTTTCCTATCTCCATCCACATCACCTGCATCCAGGTCTGTGATCATGCCTAATGCATCACATTCTTTAAACAATGATTCTGTAACATCGGTGAAAACACCTTTGTCATTGCGTAGCAAAAAACTTTTGGGCGCTGCAGGAAATCCACCCGGTGTACATCTTCCGGCTATCAACACATCTTTATCGCCATCGCCATCATAATCAAAAGCCAGTATAGCTCCTGCATTTGTGCGAACAATCGGAAAGTGATTGTCCCTGGTGAAATTACCATGCCCATCATTCGTATAATAGCGGGCCATGTATCCATTGTCATTGTTGGGAAGATCATTCCCACCGGAAGCTACCATCAGGTCCAAATCTTTGTCTCCATCAAAATCTTCCAGTACGGCGCCACAATCTTCAAATGTGGAATCATTTCGTATTGCCGGTTCACTTTGAACAGAAAACGTGCTTTGATTCGTTTGCACCAATAAAGCTGAAGGAAATCCTCTTCCATTTCCGGCATAAACATCATCCAAATGATCCCCATTGATATCACCAATGGCGAGGCAGGGGCCTTCTGAAGAAAGGTTATAAGGAATTAATCGCTCACGTTTCAGATCGACAAAGTCATTGTCCGAGTGGCTCCATTTAATAGCATTATTATTTTTTTCAAAAAGTGGATCTGGTTTTGCTTTCGCGAAATCCTTATATGGCTTTCCTTGTCCTTTCTTCCAGGTGATGCGTTGATCTGCGGCTACCTTATCCATTTTCTCTGCACTACCATCCGGCCAATGCAGTATGATGGAATCGACAGTGGTAGTGTTCCCTATTCCAAAATGCAGTATTGGTTCAGATGTGGAGAAAAATCCTTTCGTAGTAATCATCATTTGGTATTGATGATTGATGCCCGCATAGAGATCCGCACATGCACCGATGGCACTCGGATTTCCTTTCGGACCCTGCAGAACAAATTGGATCCAATGTTTCTTCGGACTATCATTCCGATAGATGAAAGCAGGCGAATCAATATTATTAACAATCAGGTCAAGGTCACCATCAGCATCGAGATCTGCATATGCACAGCCATTTGAAAATTTAACCTGATCCATTCCTGCTTGCTTTGTCGCGTCATAAAATTGAAGATTCTTGCCATTGACAAAGACAAAGCTGGCGATTTTAGTTTCCGGAAGAAATTTGATAAACTGGTTGATGTCCGGAAAACGTTCCGCTGACAATTCGCCGGTCCGCTTAATCGAATCGCGGAAATAATTGAGGTAATCAAATTGGGTTACATCTTTTCGATACCCATTGGAAACAAAAATGTCTTTCCAGCCATCATTATCATAATCGGCCATCAACACACCCCAACTCCAATCTGTTGCTGCTACACCAGCGTATTGTCCGATTTCGCTGAAGGTCTGATTACCATTATTAAGTTGTAGGACATTTCTCCCGTCCTGGTGGCCATAACCGTATTGCACCAGTAACTGATAACGGTCATAAACCATATTGTTCATTAATACTTTGTAGCGAATCGGATCGCCAGGTTTCATATCCAGTACCATGATATCAACAAGACCATCATTATTGATGTCCTCTATATCATTTCCCATGCTGGCTTGAGATGAATGCCGGAGATAATCTTTGTAATGATCCGTAAAAGTTCCATTGTGATTATTGATAAAAATAAAATCTGGTTCTACGTAATCATTGGACACATATAAGTCCATCCATCCGTCACGATTGATATCTGCAGCAGTGGCCGCTAAACCAAATGCGGAAGTGACAACACCGGCTTCTTTTGTGACATCTTTAAAATGGCCATTGTCATTCCGGTATAATTTATCGGATTCAAATGGAGTGGTAGGGGTGGTGATTCTCGTGACAGTTCCATCCGTATTTTGTTGCAACCTGACCTGGTTAGCCGCTTCTGCTCCAAGTTTGTGACAGACCAGGAATAAATCCAGATCCCCATCACGGTCATAATCGAAAAAACAGGATTGATTGGTATTACTGTTATCAACGATACCTAATTGCTTGGCTTCATCTTTGAAAATAGGCACTTGAATACCATCATGAAGTTCTGTACCCTGGTTGATAAAGAAAAAATCGTTTTTCAGCCCATCATCATATTTACTGGTTCGGCAACTATAAATATCCAGTCGGCCATCTCCATTGATATCAATCATTGCTACACCAGTCTTGAACCCTTCAGCCGCGCTAACGCCACTAATTGTTGTGACATCGACGAATTTGAAATTGCCGAGATTGAGAAATAATTTATTGGCTAAACGGGAAGAGGAAAAATAGAGATCGGGTAAACCGTCATTGTTGACATCACCGACCGCTACACCGCCACCATTGTACATGTATTCAAATGAGAAATTATTATAATGATAATCTTCCAGCAATTGGTTCTTAAACTGAACTCCGGTTACCGATGGATCTAACAGGGTAAATTTCAAATCCACTTTTCTCAATTCTTCAGGAGGGGCCACGGTTGCTGGCGGATCATGCTTGCAAGCTGAAAAAAAGGCGGCGTACAATCCCAGGAATAAGATGAGGCATTTGCCAAAAGATTGGAAAGGACTTTTTATTTGGAACATGATATTGGCTGACTTAGGCCGCCAAAGATACAATCCCGGAGGTCTGGCTGATCAAAATAAAGGCCGCGAAAATTCCGATATTCGTGCCTGCCAAACCCAAATCAACAAACGGATGAACACTGTTTTCCTGATGACAATGCCTGATTTTACATCCTTACAGGTCTGGATCAGCCTCTTAACCCTTACTTTCCTTGAGATTGTGCTCGGAGTGGATAATATTATTTTCATCACGATAGCATCTAATAAACTTCCCGAACATGAGAAGCCAAGAGCCCGGAACATTGGTTTATTGCTGGCTATGATTTTCCGTGTTTGTCTTTTGTTTGGTATAAGCGTTCTGATCGCTATGTCTGAGCCATTATTTCATATGGAAGGTTCCTTTTTGTCCGGAGCAGTAAGTGGTCAATCCCTGATCCTGATCGGTGGTGGTATTTTTCTTTTATACAAAAGTGTGACAGAAATACATCATAAACTAGAAGGACATGTTGTGGAATCTGAGATAAAACCGGGTAAATCATCCAACTCCCTCTTCAAAGCTGTAATTCAGATTTCCCTGATCAATATTGTTTTTTCTTTTGATTCTATTCTGACTGCTGTGGGCCTGACAAGTGATATCATCATCATGTGTATTGCTGTCATAATGTCTGTATTGATAATGATGGCCTTCGCCGGACCTGTTGGACGATTCGTCAATAAGCATCCGACGATCCAGATGCTTGGACTTTCATTTCTACTGTTGATTGGGTTTATGCTGATCGTTGAAGGAGCTCACCTGGGTCATGTGATTATCGCCGGAAATGAAATCGGGACCGTACCCAAAGGATATCTCTACTTTGCGATCGCTTTCTCCCTGTTGGTTGAGGCGCTTAATTTAAGACTTCGTCGCAAACCAGCACCAATTCAATTGCATGGTATCAGTGAAGAAGCAGAAGCGAGCGGATATTTTAAAGCCAAATCGAAAACCTGATATGAATTTAAAACTAGATCGTAACCTGGTTTTCTTTGACATCGAATCGACCGGATTGAATGTCATTCGTGATAAAATCATTCAACTGGCCATGATCCGTTATCACAAAGACGGATCCCCTCCGGCAGAGAGAACCTATCTTATCAATCCCGGCATTCCTATTTCCGAAGAAGCTATGGCAGTACATGGCATCAGGCCTCAGGATGTTGCCAATAAACCCACTTTTATTCAATTAGCTAAAGAGATTTTTGAATTCATAGGAGACTCCGATTTGGCTGGCTACAATTCGAATCGATTTGATATCCCGGTGTTGATGGAAGAATTTGCAAGAGCAGGACTTGATTTCGATGTCGATCATCGAAGGACCATTGATGTGCAGCGGATTTTTTATAAGATGGAACCTCGAACCTTGGGGGCAGCCTACCAATTTTATTGTCAGAAATCAATTCAAAAGGCACATGATGCGATGGAGGATGTTCGTGCTACCATTGATGTATTGGATGGACAGTTGGCCCGGTATGAAAATATGGATTATGTCCCTGAAGAAGGGGAGATTCTACCGAACCCTATCCGGAATGATATTAAATCGTTATCATCTTTTACTAACGATCAATATATTCTGGATGCCACTCAGCGTTTACGTTACGACCATAATGGAGTAGTGGTCTTTAATTTCGGAAAATACATGGGACGTCCTGCTGCTGAGGTTTTACATGAAGATCAACAGTATTATCACTGGATGCTGAATAAGGAGTTTTCTTTCCAGGTAAAAAAAATCATCAAACGACTTGTTGCTGAATACAAGAAGGAAAAGATGGTCTGAGCGGATAGTTTTCCTTCTCACCTGCATGTGCATCCTCATCATGGATTGGGGTTGTAATACCCGCACAGCTGGTTGCCTCAATCCCAATGCCAACAATTTTGATTTTAATGCAGAGCGCGATTGTGATGATTGTTGCACTTTTCCTGTGATGTCAGTTACGCTTTCGCAGAAATGGAACGAAAAGAATTTTGCCACAACGGATACCATTTTTGATGTTAATGATTCTGCTTACCAGATTGTTGACATTCAATATTTCCTTTCCTCCTGGTCATGGCATGGTGTTGATCAAAATCGTTATACGGTGGACAGCATATTAGCTGATTGTGCGGGTGCAACATTGACGTATACACCGGACATCAATCTTATTGAACCCAGGTTGTTTGTTTATCCCCTGGGGATCTTTCGAATTGCTCCTGAAATTGATAGTGTGTCTTTTCACATGGGACTAACAGAGGATTACAGTTGCCTGAATGATACTGTATCTACGACACCAGATATTCTTACTCCTGCTAGTCCTTTGTGGAACCCAACTACAAAGGCACTGAGTACAATACGATTAGTGCTGAACAAAAATATTGCCGATTCGCTTTTTGATACCTTGTTTATCGATCTCCATCACTCCTTTACGGTTCCATATCCTTATGAGTTGAAAAGAGGGACCAATTATTCTTTTTTACTCACGGTTAATTATGCCTTGTGGTTTCAGCAAGTGAATGTTAATGATGAGAATTCATTCCAATCATCGATCGAACAAGGGTTGGAAGGCAGCTTTAGTAAAACAGAATAGTAGTTAGAGGATAACAAAGCGATTTTTTATTCGTTTTTCAACCAGGTAAATCCATATAAAATGAAATCCATCAAATACATTGGCATCATTCTTCTTTTTGCTGTCTTCGTCCTGGCTTGCAAAGACGATACTAAAGAAGGTACGTTGATCCTGCATTTCAAACCCTTCTACGATGGACTTCCACTTCAAACCTTTACTGTGCATCCCTTTGACAGCCCGCAACAGTTGCAATTCACTCATATGAGTATGTACATTTCCGATCTCAGGCTTTATGACCAGTCTTCAGAGAAAAACCTGGATGATATAGAATTGGTGAATATCAGTTTTGATAATGCACAAGCCGCAGAGGCAGGATATACCATGACCCTGACTAATGTTCCTGCCGCCAACTATAGTGGAATCCGATTTGGAATTGGAGTACCTCCTGATCTCAATCAAATGAAGCCTGCGGATTTTCCATCTTCAAGTCCGCTGAGCAAAACAGGGTATTATTGGCAGGCCTGGCTGAGTTATATTTTCATGAAGACGGAAGGTAATCTCGATAGCCTGGGCAACGGAACTTTTGATACCGGGTTTGCTTTGCATTCAGGATCAGATGCTTTATTCAGGTCACTTGATGGTCCTATACCATTGGTCATTGAAGATGGAAAGGAGACTATACTCAATATAGCCATTGACTATAAAAAACTTTTAGCTGGTGTTGATATTAAGTCAAACCCGCAAAACCACACTCCTCAGGATACAGCTGAGATTGTAAAAATTGTTAATAACCTGTCTACAGCCATAACCCTCTTTCAATAGGCCTTATCTTTAGGGCATGGTTATATACCCGGTGTTAAGGAATTCATGCTACTGGTTCGCCTTACTTTTTATTGCCTGCATTGGTTGTCATGATACCATTGATAATCCTTCCGGTGACCTTAGCTATATTCCATATCACCCCGTACCATATACTGTCGACATCCCACAGGGTTTTCCAGCGCTAGAACAACCGGGCGATAACCTGATGACTGTGGATGGTATTCAATTGGGGAGGAAATTGTTTTATGATCCAATTTTTTCTGTCGACAGCACAGTTTCCTGTTCATCTTGTCATCAGCAAGCTAAATCGTTTACAGATGGACTTGACCGGAGCAATGGTGTTGCCGGTCAGACTAAACGAAGCAGTATTGATCTGATCAATGTTGGATTTACGTATCATGGACTTTTTTGGGATGGTCGCGCATCAAGCCTTGAACAATTAGCACTGGTGCCAATTGAAGATCCCATTGAAATGGCCAATTCATGGGATACGGTGGAAATGAGATTGAAGAGGCATCCCAATTATCCTTCTGATTTCAGGAAGGCATTTGGTATTGAAAATATCTCCCAGATTGACCGTTCCCTGGCAACAAAAGCGGTTGCACAATTTCTTCGAACCATTATTTCTGGCCACAATTCCAAATATGATCGCTTTACCCGGGGCGAAATATTCCTGGAGGAAAATGAATACAATGGCTATCTCATGTTTTTCAATATTGATCCGAATTTGCCAGATGCCCAATGCGGACATTGCCATAATGCACCTCTTATGGCCACCAATGACTTTTTCAACAATGGGCTCCAGGAAGCCTCTGATCTAGAAAGTATCCCTGATAAAGGACGTGGACTGATCACTGGTGATCCGGCAGATAATGGCAAATTCAAGCCCCCAACCCTCCGTAATATTGCCTTGACAGCTCCATATATGCATGATGGCAGGTTTAAAACCTTGCCTGAAGTGCTCGATCATTATGCAAACGGCGGTAAGAATTCCCCCAATAAGAGCACTTTTATGTTCAATCTTAAGCTCACAGAAAGTGAGAAATCAGACATTATTGCCTTCCTTTTGACCCTCACGGATAGCACGACGTTGACTAACCCAGCTTACCAGAACCCATTTTGAACCGGAAAAGGGAAGTTTTTTTGGTATTTATCTTTCGTTTTTTAAAGGAATTCTAAGAGAATTAAAATTTAGTTTTTCACAAATTTAAAGGATAATCTTTTTTAAAAATTACATAAAAGTCTTAATATCTGTTGTTTAAACATTAAATATTTATTTAAACAAATACTTTTCCCTATAACAAAGCCCATATTTTGTACTTGTCCTGAGCCTGCAATGTTCGGATTATTGTATCATCAATTGAAAGACGAAATAATTAGAACCGATTAAAGTATCGGATTCGAATTTAGATATGTTCATGGGATTATAATTCTGAAGGACTGAAGGTTGCCAGAACGGCAACTTTCTGTCCTCTTTAAAACAGAAAGTCCGATGCGAATCTAAATCTTCAACAAGGATATGTTCATGGGATTATAATTTGTAAAGCTGGGTAGTTCTGAAGTGAATCACCCAGCTTTTCTTTTTTAAGTCACCAGGCAAAGCATACCTCCAGGCTTTTCAGCTCCATTTATCCTCCTCGTTCACCTCTGCATTTGTAATTCCAAGGTAGGTTTCCAATTCCTGCTCAATGTAATGTTGAGTCTCCCTGTTCATTCCTCTGAGCATCGATACCTTATCTCCATTGGCCATGATCGCATATAAAGCATAGGCATAATTGGGGACTCCATTCGAAGTACTGGCCGTATATTTTGATACAAAAAACTGTTTGATGTCGCTGATTTCATATTCCCCGGATTTTGAAAAAGGAAGCCGGAGGGGGAGTGTCCGTATTTTCATTTTGTGCCGGGTTAGATTAATTGAAGTTTTGTTGAGATAAATCGCAGCCATATACCAAATCAATCCTAATCCGACAGCAAGATGCAAGGACATGAATAACAATATTCCCCAATTTCCTGTCAAAAGAATAGTCAGCACAAAAGGGAGTAGGATCAGGTTCCAAAGAAAAGTAAAGGCCATCAGGAATAACTTCCCTCCTTTTGAAGTGGTCTTCTTCCAATCCAATCGCAAATCAAGTTCATTGCGGAGTTTTAGCACTTCAATACCTTCCGGTGGAATGAGTTCTGGTACCAATCCTCCGATTTTACTATCATGGGAAAATCCAAAAACATATTGGCAGTTGCTGCATTTGGCAATAGTCTTTTCAATATTGATATCCGCCCCACTGATCAAATGATTGCACCTGGGACAAGTCAGTAACTGATGTTCAGGATCGTTGAAATTGATTTCCTTATACTGCTCTACCGGATTTAATGAAGGATCAGGTTGTTCAGGAATTGGCTCTTGAGGATTCATAGCAACAAAAAATTATCAGAGGAATGCAAACTAAGATACATGAAAATGGAATCCTTATCCGCGCATCTGGTTGTCACCACCCTGATCATCTTCCTTCATGTCGTTGCCATCTTTTTTCCGTTCACTGAAATCCAGTTTACCGAACCGGTAGCCGACGCTGATGCCAAAAGAACGTACGGGACGTATGTTCTCGCTGTATTGATAAAAATCGGTTCCGGTCAACTCACGAACGAAAGATTGATTCTCACGGAAAGGTTGCGTGATATTAAGTCCCAATGTAAAGCGCTTGTTGAACAATTCTTTCTTGATGCCGATGTTCATCATCGACCAGCTCGGTGTTTTGCCTTGAACAGTGTAGGTAGGTGAACGGAAAAAGGTAAACCCTTCCGCTTTCAATGTTTCACTGATGGTCCAGGTCAGGTTCAGCCGTCCATTGATGTCTGATCCGGAATTCGATAAATCTTCATTTTCAAGTTGGCCTTCTTCTTTCCATAAGTTTATATCAAAACCACCACGGAGTGTAATTTTTTTATCCACCACTAATGTTCCAAAGAGGTTAAGACCTATGGCATTGCGAATCCCAAAATTTTCATACGTAGTTTCAGAAATGCCATCATCATTGATATGGAGGAGGCTTTCAATGAGATCATCCGTTTGACGTCCATAAACAGAAACACTTACCATATTTCCTTTCATAAAAAAGTTACCGGCAATTTCTACCTGGTGAACATATTCCGGAGCGAGATATGGATTTCCGTATGAAATATCCCGGTTGTCATTGTATTCAATAAAGGGATTGAGTTGTCGTTGATTGGGTCGTTGTATGCGTTGATTATAACTCACCCTGATTTGGTTGAATTCGCTGACGCTTTTCGAAATACTGATGGAGGGAAGCCAATTGGTATAAGCATTATCAAAAGGAGAAGTAAAAAAGGCAAAGGATCCATGGAGATTGGTGGCTTCTGCACGCAAGCCCGCGATGACATTTATTTTTTGTCCGACTTTGGTAGTTGTTGATACATATCCGGCGTACACATTCTGATCGTAGTAAAAGATATCCGTTCGCTCGGGATCAATGGACCAACTCATAGCATCCGGATCATACTGACGATAAGTGAATGCACTTTCAATATTCCGCAGAGATGCTTTGAGGCCGGTTTCAATTTTAAAACGATCATTGAAGGGATGGCTATAATCCGTCTGCAGTGCCCATTCCAGGTTATTGCCTTTATTGACATTGTTATCTATCGCGGGAACCTGATCGACCGGGAAAAAATAAGAAACGTTATAATCAGCGTCTGAAAGATCATCGTCTTTATCCAGTTCAGCTGAAACCGTCCATTCCCTTTCTTTCTGAAAAAGGTGCTTGTAATCTAATTCCCATTCCCAACCATGTCGATCAGACTGTGCATCCTGTTGACGCAAGTAAGAATCTACCAACAGATCATTTTCATTGTATTCCGAAAGCACATCATTGTTATTAACATTGTGGCCACCACGATAGCTCACTGATCCATTGAGAATATTAAAAGCATTCGCATCATATTCAATACTGGCATTGGTTCTATAACCATATCGGGAAGTTGTAGTTGAGCCTGCCTGGTTCAATAAACTGGAACCGGAAATACTGTTCTCTTCTCTCCGCAATGAAGACGTTCCGTCCTGGGGATAGCCATAGCTTCCTCCTCCTGAAAAATTAGTCCCCAATCTGCCTCGACCATAATTCATATTAATGTTGCCGCGATTAAACCGGGTACCCACAGTTCCATCGGCAGATCCGGTCAGGCCTTCTATATTTTTTTTCTTTGTGATGATATTGATGATCCCCGCTGTTCCTTCAGCATCATATTTTGCGGATGGGGCTGTAATCACCTCGACGGATTTGATTTGATCAGCAGGCATCATTTTAAGAGCCTCCGCAATATTGCTGTTAAACATACTGGACGGACGTCCATTGATCAGGATACGCACATTGTCCGATCCACGCATCGAAACATTGCCATCCAAATCAACAGCAACAAGAGGTACTTTCCGCAACACATCCGCAGCATCACCGCCACGTGTGGTCACATCTCGTTCTGCGTTGTAAACAATTTTATCAGGCTTAGCTTCAATTAAGGCCGCTTCACCCATTATTTTGATTTCGTCCAACAATTTACTTTCAGGAGATAGGGAGATAGTTCCAGTATTATAATCTGGTCGCTTAGATGTCAAATGTATCCCGCTAATATTTTTTGTAGCATACCCTATAAAGCTGATCTGAATGTTGTATTCACCTTCAGGGATATCGCCAATTTTGAAAAATCCCTTTTCATCTGCAAGGCTGCCATTGACTACCTGACCGGAACTAGCATCCAATATTCCTACGGTCGCAAATTCAATAGGGTCCGAACTAATGCTATCAACCAGGTTGCCTGAAATGAAGCCCGTTAAGCTTTTGACATGGCCTGAAACATTGCCAGGTTGCTGACCAAAAAACAGGAGTGGAGAAAGAAGGCAGAAAACAAGAATTGAACCCGGTTTGAACATCATCGCAAAAATAAGGGCTCAATCCGGAAGTTGGACCAGTATATTCATTTGTCTTATTTCGGATTAAATATTAGGTATTATCTCTATTCTTATTATTTTAGAGACTCTAACATAAATCGTCACCCCGTCATGAAGTACCTACTACGTTCTTTATTCATCCTGGTTATTGGATTTCCGACACCCTCTTTCTGTCAATTACCAAATGGTGCCGTTGCACCTGATTTCACACTGACAGATATTTATGGCAACACCCATCATCTCTATAGTCTCCTCGATCAGGGTAAAATGGTTGTGCTTGAATTTTCTGCCACCTGGTGTGGCCCATGTTGGAATTACATGTTGACTGGTGCATTGGAAAACTTCTGGAATGATTACGGACCCAATGGTACTAACCAGGCACAGGTTTTTTATATTGAATCAGACTTCACCACTGGCATGGCTGATTTATTGGGCCAGACACCTTCGTCGCAAGGAAATTGGGTGGCTAATATTTCATTTCCCATTATTGACCTGCAGCCCGGTCAGAATACCGCCAATGATTATGACATTAATTATTATCCAACCTTATATGCGGTTTGTTCAGACCATACTTTGTATGAATTAGGCCAGGTTCCCGAGAGTGCATGGGCTGAATTCATACAGAGTTGTACGCTTTCTGCATCAGTTTCAAATATCGTTCCTGCTAATTGTTATGGATCAGGATCAGTATCCGTTTCTGCAACTGGCGGTGTGCCTCCAGTAAGCTATCATTGGAGCAACGGCGATACTGGACCAACATTAGACAATGTAGGTGCTGGCACTTATGATGTAACGGTAACAGAGGATAATGGCAAATTTGTTGTCATTGAAAATATTGTGGTCACGGGTCAGGATGCTCCAATAAGCCTTGCATCCTCTGAAGTCGAAGATGTGCTTTGCAATGGTATGGCAACTGGAAGCATTTCAATTCAACTGGAAGAGGGTACACCACCGTTTAGCTACGATTGGAGTAATGGTGGCCATACACAAAACCTGGTTAACATTCATGCTGATGACTATACGGTAACTGCGACTGATGATAACGGATGTGAATTTGAAGCTTCATTTGAAGTAACTGAACCGGATGCTATCACTGTAGAAGCTCAACTTACTCCTGATTATTGCGATCAGGGCAATGGTACGATAGCATTAGCGATTGATGGTGGAGTAGGAGGGTATGATGTAAGTTCTTCGGAAGGCACTGTCTTCGGTACCAATATTCTCGATATACCGGCTGGGTCTGTCAATGTTGAAGTGGAAGACAATAATGGTTGCCTGTGGCTGGATGATTATAACATTAATGCTGAAGCTGCTGCTAATCTCTATTTTTCTCCTGCCCCGAACATTTCATGTGTTCAGCCTTCGACTGTAGTGACTGGCTATCTTAATGGAGGCAGTGGTGATTATACCTATCAATGGTCCACTACTAATGGACATATTGTAGGCCCAACTAACCAGGCTGCCATTACCGTTGATGCGGCCGGTGATTATACGCTCGATGTAGATGATATTTTTACAGGATGCGCAATCAACAATGCAGTTGCTGTTACTTCCCAGGTGGATCCTCCTGCTGCCTCAGCAGGCGATGATGCTCCTGTGAGTTGTGAAAATCCACAGCTGACTTTAAATGGTGCAGGGGATCCAACGTATACAGTTTCCTGGTCAACAGTAAATGGACATATTGTTTCAGGAGGTAACACTTATACTCCTGTCGTAGATCTTCCCGGAGAATATTCAATTACCGTGTTGAATCCTGCAAATTCATGTTCAAATACTGATGTAGTGACGGTCATCAATAATTTGCAACCAGCTCAATCCCTTTATTCTTACCAATCCAGTGGATTAACCATTATTGGCAACGATCAATCTACAGGAAGTAATGTCGGTGGTTGGTCATGGACCTTTGGAGATGGTGGTACATCCAGTGAACCTAATACTGTTCACACTTTTGCAGCACCCGGTACCTATGAAGTTTGTCTCAGTGTACAAAATGGTTGTGGTGTCAATCAATCTTGTCAAATGGTTGCAGTGTCATTTGTAGGAAGTGTGCTGAATGTTGATGCTACAGTTACTGATGTACAATGTTTTGGCGGAGCAACCGGTGATATTTATTTAACGGTCAACGGAGGCAGTGGCAATTATACTTATCAATGGTCAGGACCAAATGGCTCTTCCTATTCAACAGATTCTCTCGAAAACGTGGGAGCTGGACCATATCAGCTATTGATTTCTGATGATGTTGGAAATGTTTTTATCGGAGAATATACGATTAATGAACCGGCGCCGCTGGGACTAATAGGAGATACCATCATTGACAATCTATGTTTTGGAGACCTCAATGGATCAATTACTATTGATATTGCAGGTGGTGTAGCACCGTATTTGTATTCGTTCAATTCCGGTCCATCTCAGACAGAGAATTTTATAAGTAATCAGCCAAGTGGTATCTACACTTGCCTGGTGACCGATGCGAATGGATGCCAATATTTAACAGTACCAGATACCATTGCAGAACCTGCTGATTTATCCTATCAATCTATTCTAACCAATGTGCGTTGCTTCGGTGAATCGAATGGTGCGATAAGCCTGCAAGTGAGCGGAGGTGTGATGCCGTATACATACTTATGGAGCACGGGTGAAAATGTGGCTACTGAATTATCTAATCTCCCTGCTGGTCAATATACCTGCCTGGTAACAGATCAGCATGGTTGCAACGATAATAATCTCTATACAGTTTCACAACCGGATCTACTGCAGTCAACCAATGTTGTTGTGGTAGATGCTACGGGCCCAACTCAAAATAATGGAAGTATAACTTTGGATCCAATTGGAGGAACTGCTCCATATGTTATTTCCTGGAGTACAGGTGCAACTGGCAACAAGATTGAAGGATTATTACCCGGTGAGTATACGTATTCAATTGTTGATGCTAATGGATGCGGTTATGCACCTTCTGCACCGGTGACAGTAGGTACTTCTGTTGCTACAACACAAATCAATTGGTCCTCTAACATATCTATTACACCCAATCCATCAAATGGAAAAGTAATGGTTGCCTGGCATGGAATAAATTTAGAAAAGGGAAATATTTCATTGCTTAACCTGGAAGGAAAGAAAATATCTTCAAAGGAAATGGAATCTGGGAGTGGTTTATGGGATCTTTCAGCGATTGGTCTCCAGAGCGGAGTCTATATGGTTGTGTTCCAAATCAATGATCAAGCTGTTCCGTTTAAATTAATTGTTTTTAATTAAGAAAGACTTCGGATTAAAAAAAGCCTGGTCGATTGACCAGGCTTTTTCATTTCCATAAAAATCAAAATGATTTTTAAGCATTAGTAGCAGCGGCCACTTTACGTGGTCTTCCTCTGCGTTTTCCGGATGCAGCAGTGCTCTTCTTACCGGAGCCTGCAGGTCTTCCTCTTTTACCTGGCTTCTTTACAGCAACTTTAGCAGCAGTACCGGCTGGACGGCCTGGTTTACGGCCACGTTTTTTGCCGGGTTTTGGTCCGCGCTTTGCCCCAGTAGCTTTAGTAGCTGCAGCAGCAGGTCTTCCAGGTTTACGACCACGTTTGCGGCCTCTTTTAGCACCTGCTTTTGGGCCACGCTTTGCGCCTGAAGAAGAAGATCCACTCTTCAGTTTTCCCATTACCCAATCTGTTACTCGACGCTGGGTGTCAGCATCAAGGCCCTTCAGTGCATCATACACATCAGACATGGCCTTTAATTCGGGATCATTGATCATGATACGTTTTTAGTTAAGTGAAAAAATAAGATGTTACGACTAAACACAAAATTAATATGCGTTATTCTTTTCCGTAGAGTGAGTTCTAGAATCAAAGGTAAGGCCAAAAAAAATAAAAGTTGAAATTAATTCCATTATTGACCTGTTTACGAATTGGATTAACAGTTGATTTAGATTAAATAAAAAGCATTTTATGTATAGCCATATTTAAAAACCATTTTCCGGAATACAAAATAATTAATGCTCAATAAATAGGCTCCATTTGTTTAGCTGCTATTCAACATCCTCCTCACTGAAGTCTCCTGATCCTGGTGATGTATTCAATTGGTGGGCGCAAAATTATCGTTCTAATAAGTACTGAATCAACCAATCTCGCTTTTTCAGCACCGGCTTACTCCATCTATTTCTCTACATTTGATACATGAAAATATCGCTGTCCGCTCATTCCCAAAAACACCAACGGCTATTCCTGATTCTGGGGTTTATGTGCCTGTTCCTTGGGGGTCCTTTTTCTGGTATTATTGCCCAGAAGTATTATACAGCAGAGAAAAGCTTCGGACTTAAATTAGGTACGACCAAGCCGTTATATTCTTCTTATGTCTACCCGCCAACGGATACCGCGAAATTAAATGAACTGGAAAACAACGCACCTCGAATAGTGCCCAATTTCGAAGGACGTCACCAATTGGAAAAACATAATCCAAATGCAATGCCGCAAGGATTAGATCCTACCTGGCACCCACAATCGGAGAGAACGCTGATGAACGATGTAGAGCCAAGTGTTAATTTTGAAGGGCTCACTGAAAGCGAAGGAAGTGGAAGTCCTCCGGATGTCAATGGTGATGTCGGAAGAGATTTTTATGTTGAAGTCGTCAATGCAACTTTCTTTCGTGTTTATAGCAAGTTGGGACAACCGGTAAGCAATCCCATTTCAGCTAATTCAATTTGGAGCCAGGTCGGTCAGACCTCAGCGGGTGATCCAATTCTCTTGTATGATCAGGAGGCTGATCGATGGATATTAACTGAATTCGCTCCGATCAATGCACGACGAGTATTAATAGCCATATCCGCCACATCAGATCCGCGCGGAAGTTGGACAGCTTACTCATTTCAAACACCACGCTTTCCTGATTTTCCTAAATATGGGATTTGGTCTGATTATCTATTGCTCACCACTAATGAAAGTGGAGGCACTTCACCGATATATGCGTTTAATCGCGCTGATCTATTAGCCGGAGAAGATACCATTCGTTTACAACGCTTGACAGTACCTAAGATTGGTGGTGTGTCCTTTGAAGTTGCTCAACCTGTGGATTGGGATGGGCACACACCTCCGCCGCCCGGAAGTCCTGGTCTTGTCATAAAGTTGAATGATGATGATTGGGGAACAACAGCCACAGATGAAGTACTACTGCATAAAATCAATATCAATTGGGACAATTCAGATTCTTCTAATATCGAAGTAGTTGAAATTCCGACTCAACCTTTTGACACGGATGGTTGTCAACTCGAATCCACTGGTGGATTTTCCTGCATTCCGCAACCCAATGGACAAGGAATTGACGGAGCTGAGTGGATCATCACTAATAAAGCACAGTACCGGAATTTCGGTGATCATGAATCTTTTGTCATGTGCTTCATGGCGGATGTCAATGGACAAGATGTGGCAGGCATTCGTTGGATGGAATTCAGACGCACGCCGATTGAGGATTGGCACTTATACCAGGAAGGAATGGTGGGTTCTGAAGATGGATTACATCGATACATGTGTTCGATCGGAATTGATGGACAAGGCAATATTGGATTGGGTTATTCAGTCTCGGGCTATGAGAAAAATCCTTCATTACGTTATACTGGCCGATATTCCTCAGATCCTTTAGGGGAGATGACCTTTACGGAGTATGAAATTGCATCAGGTACCGGTAGTTTAGGATATGATCGTTTTGGTGATTATGCATCGATGTCGGTCGATCCCGCTGATGATGCTACTTTTTGGTTTGCCGGAGAATATGTAAAAAGCCAGGGTGACTGGACAACTCGCATTGCAGCATTTAACGCAGCACGGGATTCATTTGATATTCTTCCAGTCAGTCTCCAGGCACCTGTCAATAGTGTCAACCTAGGAGATAATGAACCGCTGTCATTTACTTTGCTGAACCGGGGATTAAAAACCGTTTATCAATTTAATGTAGCGTATCAGTTTGAAAATGGACCATGGGTTTCTGAACCCGCACTAATAGATAGCCTGCCGATTGATCAGACCTATCAACATACTTTTGCTTCAACGCTGTCTTTTATGGCGCCAGGTACATACAACTTGCGCATTGCTACTGGTTTAGACACTGATGGCAATATGATGAATGATACGTTATCCTTCGTCATTGTAAAATATGCACATAAAGATGTGGCCATCGAATACATTCCATCCGGTTCTGAAGCATTGGTTTGTTCGGCTATCACCGATGGTTCAATGTTCATTCGCAATCTCGGTGCCGATACTTTGTTTTCTGTTACGTTTCAAATTTTCCTCAATGGAGAAATGGTTAATGAGATCAATTGGAACGGTATGTTGGCTTTTGGAGAAGAGACAACATTCAATTTTCCGATAGGACCGTTGACGGCTGGGGATAATAATTTCAGTATGTCCGCGACTTTGGTGAATGGAGAAAGCGATGAATTGCCGGAGAATAATAAAATTGATTATGTGATCACCGCCAATCCCGCTGGTCAAAACATAACCCTTTATTTTAGAACGGATAATTTTCCATCAGAATCCAGTTGGAATTTATTTGATGCTCAAAATAACATCCTGGCCAGTGGATCCGGTTTTACAGAGCAACAACATACCTATGTCAATGAGTTTTGTTTAAGTCCTGAAGCTTGTTACACGTTCACTGTTTATGATGCTTTTGGAGACGGCATGTCTGCACAAGGGGTTACAGGTGATTATCAGATTGTCAATGATGATGGTGATGTTTTGGCCGAATTAGCCAAACCCAATTTTGGAGCTCAATCGTCGAGCCAGTTTTGTTTGACAGGGCAATGTTTGTTTATGCTTGATGTCGGTGTTCAGCCCGAATCTTTTCCGGGTGCGAATGATGCAGTAGCGATAGGGGAGACCTCAAACAGTCTTGGGAACATAACGTATAGCATCGACAATGGCTTGCATTTTCAACCAACCAATCTTTTCAATAACCTGACAGCAGGTCAATATACCATGATAGCGAAGGATGGAGCCGGTTGTGGCGACACCACCTCGTTTACTGTGTTGGCTTGCAGCCTTGATGCGTTAATTACAACTGTGCCTGCAGTGGCTGGCGATGTTGGACAAATTCACATTGCCGTCACAGGCAATCACGGTGAGGTCCTCTATAGCCTTAATGGAGGTGCTTTCAGCCAGGATTCATTCTTCACTATGCTGGAACCAGGTGATTATGGTGTGACTGTCAGAGATAGTGCAGGATGTGAAATAGTGGACACTGTAACTATATCAACCCAGGTGAGTACAACAACAGCAGGATCAACTGCATTTGTTTCCATTTCACCAAATCCTGGTGATGGCACTTATCAAATCACCGCCAGTTTCGATACTAAATCGGTCTTTATTCCATTTGCAATTGTATCCTCTTCCGGAGAACCAGTATTGTATGGAAGTGTTGCCAGGTATAATGATGTCTACCGGCATGAGCTTTCCCTGGCTGCATATCCACCAGGAGTATATTATATCATTTTTACCATTGGGCACGAACGAGTAGTGCGGAAAATTATTAAAACCAGGTAAGCCTTGTTGAGAAGGTTGGTGCATAGCCGGTAATACAAAATGGTGAAAAAGAAATATTCCGAAGCAGGAGCATTGAAGGGGAAGATCAATGATTTGTTTGAGTATAGGAAGTTGAATGAATTGCTTCGAATCGGACAATTGGATCAGAACAAAAAATTTATTGATCACCTCTTCCACATTCAAACTCAAATTTATTTGCTGGATGCGTACCTGGAGAGCCATTGGGATTTAGATGAAAAAGAACTGAAGAAGTATTGGGATGGCATCCGGTCATCTCTTTATGATTTGGGATACGGAGCTAATCTGCAGGACGATCTTCTCAAAGATATCCGACGATATGAACGAATCGAACAACAATGCAGGCAAGATAAATGGCCCACAAAAGTTTCCTTTAAAAAATTTTATACCACCAAATCGTGTGATGTCCGGCTCATCCGGCACCTGATTTATACAGCCTCTCCAATCCTGAAGTCAACATGGAAAGAAGACATCTGGACCTATTATGATCTTATCACTGAGATCAATGATGACATTGCTGACGTAGAAGAGGATTTACAAACGTATAATGGCAATCGGTTTCTGATTTCCATTTTAAGAAAGGGAATCCGTAAGACTTCGAAATCTTATAGGAAATTTATTGACAGCGTTGCTGCGGACGCAGATCAGTATTTTAAAAAACATCCCAAGCAGGAACAGCATCATGAACTCCATGAGTGGATCAGTAATCGATCAAAAGAAACTATTGAACTTTTGGATGCTGCGATGAACCGATCGGATATCGAACACCTGTCATCAGCTTTGATACTTCAGCATATGAAATAAAAAAAGTCATCAACACAGTACTGAATTATGACGTTTCTACTTTATACATGGAATCAAAAAATGTAACTGAAGGTGCCTAACAATCGACTGGAACTTCCTGCAAGCGTGAGAGATTGATTGCGGATGTAAGCATGATCCGCATAATTGTTGAAATCTGTTTGCCAGTTCAAGCCTATTCGCAGCTGATTCACATTGACAGCTATCCCGGTCTGCCAACCAAATCGTAAGGTTTTCAAATCCTGGTGATAGCCTTTAATTTGTGAAAGATCGGATTGTTGAGACACAATCAATTGTGGAAGAAATCCGCTGGATACATCCAGTATACCTAAATCCACCCCAACACTCAATGGGATATTGATGACATTCATTTGCTCATGGTATTGAGTCGTCTGTTCAGTACGTCCTCGGCCAGTGTAAGTATAGGAGACATCATATACATATTCCCGTTTGTTGTATTGCGCTTCGGCCAGGAAGAAAAAAGGCTGTATATCATAACGGGCACCTACGCCAACAAAATAAGATGCTTTTACTGTATTGAGATCGAAAGTGAATTCATCTCTTGGTGAAGAGCGATTGACAAAAATATAATGTGATGTAGGAGTTTGTTGTGGCGAAATTCCGGTGGTAACCGTCATAGACAATTGACTGAATGCAGTGTTATATAATGCAGATATCAACAGGATAGCCAGGAAAAAGAACTTTCTCATTTTGTTTTATTTAAGTGGTGTATTGTATTCGAACCCTTAAACGAAACAGATTGGCGTTTAGGTCTGTGCCTTTTCAGATATAATTAAAAAAGATGATATTTTAACATTCACGGGCGATACGTGGCAGGAAATACTATTTGTTGAATCGCTGTGTATTAAAAAGATAATCCTACTGAACCGATGAACCGGTCATTATCTGTTGCAAAATCATACGGTTTGCCAAAGAAAGTAATGTAATCGCCTACCGGAGAATTATTTTTTTCATATCGGAAATCAAAATGCAATTTCCAGAAATCTAATCCTATGCCACCCTGCCATCCCCAACTAAACTTGTTACTATTGTAATCAGCATAAAAACCTTCATACCCATTAAAGCCACTTTCACCACTGACAAACATGTGACCGACAGGACCTGCACCAATACGGAATACACCGGCTTTGAATCCTAACATGAATGGTAAATCAAGGTTTCTGTAGGTATCTGTAAAATGAGCCTTTCCTGCATCGGGAGAATAAAGTGAATCTATTCCATACTCATTGCTGGAGGTATTAAACAAGAGTTCAGGCTGAATAAAAAAATGTCCCATTTGAACCTGGAGAAAAATACCGGCATGAATTCCATAATTGGTGTGCTCCACATTGACCAGGTAGTAGGGAACTCCCTGATCCATAACCAAAAAGCTTTCAGGCGATATATAAGGAGCTGAAAGACCAAATTTGACGCCTGCACTAGATTGTGCATTGGCATGAAACCCAATTGTCAACAGCAAAAGAAAAGCGAGTACTGCTTTAATCCCGGACTGACCCTGCTTCTTCAATACTTTTCTTTTTTTCATAAATGTAACGTACTCCAAACAGCAGGATTTCATCCGGGGGCCTTATAGTCGTAACTTTAACCTCCTATTAATATTTTGAAAGCCCCTTTAATGATTTCCTCTGCCCTTGACGTCGATTACATCGGAAGTTTCACAGAAGTCAGTAAGTGCCCGGAATATACTTTTCCGGAGTATTGCTTCATTGGAAGATCCAATGTGGGTAAGTCTTCTATCATTAATTATTTGACAGGCAAAGATGATCTAGCCAGGACTTCCAGGAAACCCGGGAAAACCCAGACAATTAATATTTTTAAAGTAAGGGAAAACCCTGAGTGGGTGATCGCCGATCTACCTGGTTATGGCTATGCACAAGTCTCCAAATCCACTCGTGGCAACTGGTCAGCCATGATTGACAACTATGTTCTCAAACGTGAAAACCTTGTCAATGCTTTCCTATTACTGGATATCCGGCATCCTCAAATGGAAAATGACCGCGATTTTATGAGGTTCCTGGGTCAACATCATGTGCCTTTTAGCATCCTCTTTACCAAATCCGATAAGCTCAAACCTGCAGAGTTGGAAAAAGCAGTTGCTGATTATAAAACTTCTATTCTGGAAGATTGGGAAGAACTCCCTCCATTTTTTGTTACTAGTAGTACAACAGGCTTGGGACGGGAAGAAATACTTTCCTAT
>Ga0068851_10000165_pt1 | contig 34440 bp, 29 predicted proteins | sample KBSCornC12_FD_66588 | JGI IMG/M metagenome (GOLD analysis project Ga0068851, IMG submission 66588) | Corn rhizosphere microbial communities from Kellogg Biological Station, Michigan, USA - KBS Corn C1-2 | ecosystem: Host-associated > Plants > Roots > Rhizosphere > Soil ...
GATGGTGCTCGGGGATACCGAGCGCGTGCCCAACCAGGGCGCGACTATTGCCAGCGCTACGTTGCAGATATCAGCAATCCCCCTGCGCAACGCGGCTGCCGAAGCCCGGCGTTTTCTGTTGGCGCGGGCAGCGGGGCGCTGGGGCGTGAGTACAGCCAGCCTGACAGTGGAGGCTGGCGTTATTCAAGCGCCGGATGGGCGCACCACCACCTATGGCGAACTGGTCAGCGGCCAGCACGACCAGCTGCGCATCAGCGGCGACGCGCCGCTAAAGGCCACTGAGGACTATCGCCTGGTGGGCAAGGGCGCCGCACGGGTGGATATCCCCGGTAAGGCCACCGGTGAGCTGACTTACGTGCACGACATGCGCGTACCGGGCATGCTCCATGGCCGGGTGATCCGCCCACCGTATGCGGGGCTGGATTGCGGCGATTTTGTCGGCAACAGCCTGTTGAGCGTGGATGAGTCGTCCATCGCCCATATTCCCGGCATTGTTGCGGTGGTGGTCATCCGCGATTTTGTCGGCGTTGTCGCGTTGCGTGAGGAGCAGGCGATCAAGGCCGCCAGCGCCTTGCAGGTGCACTGGAAACCCTGGAACAACGCCTTGCCGGACATGCGCGATGTCGAACAGGCCATCCGCGACAACCCTCGCGTGCGCCGCACCGTGCTTGACCAGGGCAATGTCGATGAAGCCTTGGCGGGTGCCAGCCAGCGCATGCCGCGCAGTTACCTGTGGCCGTACCAGATGCACGGCTCGATCGGCCCCTCCTGTGGCGTGGCGGATTACTCGCCGGCCGGCAGCCGGGTGTGGTCGGGCAGCCAGAACCCGCACCTGCTGCGCGCCGACCTGGCGTGGCTGCTGGAGTGTGATGAGGCGTTGATCGATGTGATCCGCATGGAAGCCGCCGGCTGTTATGGGCGCAATTGTGCGGATGATGTGTGTGCCGATGCCTTGTTGCTGTCCCGTGCAGTCGGCAAACCGGTACGCGTGCAATTGAGCCGTGAACAGGAACACCTGTGGGAGCCGAAGGGCACTGCGCAGTTGATGGATGTGGATGGCGGCCTCAACGCCGATGGCAGCATTGCCGCCTACGACTTTGAAACCAGCTACCCCTCCAACGGCGCGCCAACCCTGGCGTTGTTGCTGACCGGCCGCGTGGAACCGGTGGCGGCGATGTTCGAGATGGGCGACCGCACCTCGATTCCGCCCTACAACATCGACAACATGCGCGTGACCATCAACGACATGGCGCCCATCGTGCGTGCGTCGTGGATGCGCGGTGTGTCGGCGCTGCCCAACACCTTCGCCCACGAATCCTATATCGATGAGTTGGCCTTCGCCGCCGGTGTCGATCCGGTGGAATACCGCCTGCGCTACCTCAAGGACGAACGCGCCATCGACCTGGTCAAATCCACCGCTGAACGCGCCAACTGGACGCCGCGCACCGCGCCGATGCAAACCGCCAATGAGGACCATCTGCTGCGCGGCCGCGGCTTTGCCTACGCGCGCTACATCCACAGCAAGTTCCCCGGTTTCGGCGCGGCCTGGGCGGCGTGGGTGGCGGACGTGGCCATCGACAAGCAGACCGGCGATGTGTCGGTGACCCGCGTGGTGATCGGCCATGACTCAGGGATGATGATCAACCCGGCCGGGGTGCAGCATCAGATCCACGGCAATGTGATCCAGTCCACCAGCCGTGTGCTGAAGGAGCGCGTGACCTTTGAAGAGTCGACGGTGGCGAGCAAAGAATGGGGCGGCTATCCGATCTTGACCTTTCCTGAAGTGCCGCAGATCGACGTGATGATGATGCCGCGCCAGGACCAGCCGCCCATGGGCGCCGGCGAGTCGGCGTCGGTGCCCAGCGCGGCGGCGATTGCCAATGCGATCTACGACGCCACCGGCATTCGGTTTCGTGAGCTGCCGATCACCCCGGAGCGCGTATTGGCGGCGCTGAATGCCGGCACCTTGGGCGAGCCTGCCAAGTCGCCGGAGAAACGGCGCAAATGGTGGTTCGGCGCACTGTTCGCCACCCTGGGCGCGGTGCTGGCGACGGCCTGGCCGTTCCACAATGAAATCGCCCCGATTGCGCCGCCCAGCGCCGGCACCTGGTCCAAGGCCACCCTGGAACGCGGGCGCTTGCTCGCGGCAGTCGGCGATTGCGCGGTGTGCCATACGGCGCCGGGCGGCGCGACCAATGCCGGTGGGCTGGCGATGCAAACCCCTTTCGGCACGCTGTACAGCAGCAATATCACCCCGGACGTGGAGACCGGCATTGGTGCCTGGTCGTACCCGGCGTTCGAGCGTGCGATGCGCGACGGCATTGGCCGCGACGGGCGCAACCTGTACCCGGCGTTTCCCTACACGGCGTTCCGTAATATCAACGATGCGGACATGCAGGCGCTGTATGCCTACCTGATGTCCCAGGCGCCAGTGAGCCAGGCGCCGACGCCGAATGCCATGGGCTTTCCGTTCAACATCAGGCCGTTGATGGCGGGGTGGAATGCACTGAACCTGCGACGTGGCGAAATCACCCCGCAGCCGGAGCGTGGCGAGCAATGGAATCGTGGCAACTACCTGGTCAATGGCCTGGGGCATTGTGCGGCCTGTCATTCCCCTCGCAATGTGATGGGAGCGGAGAAGGGCGGCAAGGCGTTCCTGGCCGGGGGCATGGTCGATGGCTGGGAAGCGCCGGCACTGACCGGCCTGTCCAAGGCGCCGACGCCATGGACCGAAGACCAGTTGTTCACCTACCTGAGTACCGGCTATTCCGACGCCCATGGCGTGGCCGCAGGCCCGATGGGACCGGTGGTGAGTGAATTGTCCAAACTGCCCAAGGCGGATATCCGCGCCATGGCGGTGTACCTGGCGTCGCTCAATGGCGAAGCCGCAGCCGAGGCCCAGGTGGCGGCCGCCGTCAGCGTGCCGAATCCCAATGGCCGACGCGTATTTGAAGGTTCATGCAAGGCCTGCCATGCCGAGGGGCTGGGGCCGAAGCTGTTTGGGGTGAGCCCGTCGCTGGCGACCAATACCAATGTGCACAGCGACCAGCCGGATAACTTGATCAAGGTGATTCTGCAAGGCATCAGCCACCCGGCGACCAAGGACCTGGGGTATATGCCGGGATTCAAGGACAGTCTGTCGAACAGTCAGGTGGCGGATCTGGCGGCGTATCTGCGCGGGCAATTTGCGCCGAATGCGCCGCAGTGGAAGGGGGTGGAGCAGAAGGTGGCGCATCTGCGCGCCAACCCCGGCACCCATTGACGCAATGGGGTAAAACATGTGGGAGGGGACTTGCCCGCGATAGCGGTGGGTCAGCTAAACATAGGCTGGCTGATGCACCGCCATCGGGGGCAAGCCCTCTCCCACAGTTGGATTCGGTTCTTACAGAGAGGTCGGGGTGACGCCGCGTACCGCTAAATCGCTGATAAACCCCAGCCAATCCTGCTGCTGCCCTTTGTTCGCCAGGTCTTCACCGAGGAATGAGCTGAGGGTATGCCGGTTGGAGTTATAGAAGTAGCAGAGCGAGGCGATCATCAAGTACACGTGCTTGAGGTCGACATCCTGGCGAAACACGCCCTGGGCCTGGCCGGCTTCGATGATCGGCTTCAAGACGCCCACGGCCTCCCCCGACAACCTGCGCATCTCGCCGGATTGCTGGGCATGCTTGCCCTGGTGCAGGTTCTCGATGCTCAGGATCGCCACGAATTCCGGGTGCTTGACGTAGTAATTCCAGATAAACGCCACCAGGTCGCGCAGGGCCTGCTCCGGTGCGTCCAGGTCCAGCTTGAGCTTGCTTTCGGCTTGGTTGAACTGCTCATAGATGTGTTCCAGCACGCAGACGAACAGGTGTTCCTTGCTGCCGAAATAGTAATAAAGCATGCGGTCGTTGGAGTCGGCTTCCTTGGAAATGCTGTCGACGCGCCCGCCGGAATAACCGTCACGGGTGAACACCTTGACCGCCGCCTGGAGGATGCGCGCGCGGGTCTGGTCGGCCTGTTGGGCGCGAATGCCGGTCTTCTTGATCACCATGTCAGAGCGCCTTGCAGGACAGTCAGGGCGCGAAATATAGCATGGGCTTTTTCACGTCCGTTCCATGACCGACAAGTTCTGTAATAAAAACGCCATTGCGCTGGGGATTAAATCCGCAACGGGCTATTTTGGTGCGTCTCAATAACTAGAGTAGCCATGGATGAAATACCAACCTTTCAGCCGTACCTTGATTGCCACCGCCCTGGTGTTGACCGTCAGTGGTGTGCAAGCCGCTTCCCAGGCCCCGGTGGCCGGTGAAAACGGCATGGTGGTAACGGCCCAGCATTTGGCCACTCATGTGGGTGTAGACGTGCTCAAGGCCGGCGGTAATGCGGTCGACGCTGCCGTCGCCGTGGGCTATGCGCTGGCGGTGGTGTACCCGGCGGCGGGTAACCTGGGCGGCGGCGGTTTCATGACCGTGCAACTGGCGGACGGGCGCAAGACCTTCCTCGACTTCCGCGAAAAAGCCCCGTTGGCGGCGACCGCCGACATGTACCTGGACAAGGACGGCAACGTCATCGACGGCCTTAGCGCCAAGGGCCACCTGGCTGTCGGCGTCCCCGGCACCGTGTCGGGCATGGAACTGGCGCTGAGCAAATACGGCACCCTGAAGCGCGCCCAGGTCATCGCCCCGGCGATCAAGCTGGCGGAAAACGGCTTTGCCCTGGAGCAGGGCGATATCGACTTGCTGCACACCGCCACCGGCGAATTCGAAAAAGACAAGGACATGCGCGCAATCTTCCTGCACAACGGCCAGCCGATGCAGGTCGGCCAGAAGCTGGTGCAGAAAGACCTGGCCAAGACCCTCAAGGAAATCTCGGCCAAGGGCAGCGATGGTTTCTATAAAGGCTGGGTGGCCAAGGCGCTGGTGGATTCCAGCCAGGCCGGCAAGGGCATCATCACCCAGGCGGACCTCGACAAGTACAAGACCCGCGAACTGGCGCCTATCGAGTGCGACTACCGTGGCTACCACGTGGTCTCGGCACCGCCTCCAAGCTCGGGTGGCGTAGTGATCTGCCAGATCATGAACATTCTCGAAGGCTACCCGATGGCCGACCTGGGCTATCACTCGGCCCAGGGCCTGCACTACCAGATCGAAGCGATGCGCCACGCCTACGTGGACCGCAACAGCTACCTCGGCGACCCGGACTTCGTGAAGAACCCGATCGAGCACCTGCTGGACAAAAACTACGCGGCCAAACTGCGTGACGCCATCGAACCGCAAAAAGCTGGCGATTCCCAGGCGATCAAGCCGGGCGTGTCGCCCCATGAAGGCAACAACACCACTCACTACTCCATCGTCGACAAGTGGGGCAACGCGGTGTCGGTCACTTACACCCTCAACGACTGGTTCGGTGCGGGCGTAATGGCGAGCAAGACCGGGGTGATCCTCAACGATGAAATGGACGACTTCACCGTCAAGGTCGGCGTGCCGAACATGTACGGCCTGGTCCAGGGTGAAGCCAATGCCATCGCACCGGGCAAGGCGCCGCTGTCGTCGATGAGCCCGACCATCGTGACCAAGGATGGCAAGGCGGTGATGGTGGTCGGTACGCCGGGTGGCAGTCGCATCATCACGGCGACCTTGCTGACCATCCTGAATGTCATCGACTACAAGATGAACATCCAGGAAGCCGTGGACGCACCGCGTTTCCACCAGCAGTGGATGCCGGAAACCACCAACCTCGAGCGGTTTGCAGTGAGCCCGGATACCCAGAAGATCCTCGAAAGCTGGGGCCACAAGTTTGCCGGCCCGCAGGATGCCAACCACCTGGCGGCGATCCTGGTGGGCGCGCCGTCCCTGGATGGCAAGCCGGTGGGTAACAACCGCTTCTATGGGGCGAATGACCCGCGTCGCAATACGGGGCTGTCGTTGGGCTACTGAGGCGTGAGGTGGTGATGCAGGTGGGCCAGGGACAGCGCCAGGCTGTCGTGGGATAACTGGATGGCGGCGGCTTCGGCGCTGCCCTGGGCCGCCGGTATTACTCGTTCGAACATGTGGTTTTCATAGGCCTGCACTGCTGATGAGCAGTCGGGTGTCTCCAGCAGGTGCTGCGCCAGTTCGGCCGCATCCAGTATCGCCGCGTTCACCCCTTCGCCGCCAAACGGCGACATCAGATGGGCCGCATCGCCGATCAGCGTCAACCCCTGGCGGTGGGACCAGCGATGGCCGACGGGCAGGGCGTGGATCGGTCTCGCCAGTAGCGTCTCGTTCGCCGCATCAAACAATGCCAATACCTGCGGGTGCCAGCCATGGAACTGGGCTTTCAGTGCGGGCAGGCTGAGGTGATCGGCGCCCCAGTCGGACGGTACGCGAAAGATCGCATAGCCGCGCAAATGCGCGTTGGCGTTGCGCTGCACGATGATCGCCCTGGCTTCGCCGGCAACCTGCAGGGTGCCTCGGCCAACCAGTGCGGCGAGGTGCGGGTGCTGACGGTCTGCATCGTCGATGCCGAACTCGATGAAGGTCAACCCGCTGTATTGCGGCTGATAGGTCGACAGCAGCGGGCGTATTTTCGACCAGGCGCCGTCGGCACCCACCACCAGGTCGAAGGGGCCGTGGGTGAGGGCGCCTTGATGCAGCGTCCAACGTTCATCACCGGTCGAGCGAACGCCGGTGACGCTGGCACCCCAGCTCACACAGTCTGGCGGCAGTGAATCCAGCAGCGCCTGGCGCAAGGCGGTACGGTCGACTTCAGGGCGGTCACCTGCGTCCGGGTTGGGGGCTTCGAACAGCAAGCGACCGTGCTGATCCATCAAGCGCGAGCCTTGGTCTTCGTAACGGGCGATGCGTTTGAATGCATCCTCCAGGCCGGCACGCTGCAAGGCGAGTTGGCCGGATTCGGCATGCAGGTCCAGCGTGCCACCTTGTGGACGCTCCAGCGGGCTACGTTCACGTTCAAAGACGCTGGCGTGGACGCCATGGCGGTAAAGGATTCGCGCCAAGGTCAACCCGCCGGGGCCGGCGCCGACGATGGCGATGCGCAATGAGGTATTCATGAAATTGTCCTTGGCGATGTTTATAGGATCCTATACATTTGGTTCATAGGATCCTATGGAAAGTCAACGCCCTCATGAAGACTCAAACGCCTGCTCCAAACCCCATGCAACAGATCGGCCTGGCGAACCGCGGTTTCATCCGCCTCTACGAAGGTCGCCTGAGAGCGCTGGGCTTTGCTGTCGCGCAGATTCCGGTGCTGGCGGCGCTCAAGCACAGCGAGGGTTTGCCCCAGGCCGAACTGGTGCGCATTGCCCGTGTCGAGCAGTCGAGCATGGCCCAGTTGCTGGGCCGTATGGAGCGTGACGGCATGATCGAGCGGGTGGCTGACCCGGCTGATAAACGCAGCCGCTTGATTACCCTGAGCGATGCGGCGCGCGAACGCATGCCCGCTGCCCGCGCGATCATGCTGCAAGGCAGCGCGCAGGCGCTGGAGGGGTTCAGTGAAGAGGAAGAGGCGACCTTGCTGGCGTTGCTGCTAAGGGTGAATGCCAACCTGGAGCGTGCCGGCGAGTAGCTGTTCAACCGCGGCCAACGCGGTGGCGCGGCGCTGTGCCCAATGACCACGAATCACCAGGGCGGGCTGCTGATGGTGCTCGAGCCACTCCAGGCTGCCACGGAAGAACACTCGGCGATCCGCCAGGTCCGGCTGGCAGCGCTGCCCGTCGGCGGTCCATTCCACATCTTCCGGCGAGAGCAGCAGGTGCAGGTCGTAGTGGCGGGCCAGCAGTTCGCTGTCGAGCCAGGCGGGGTAGTCGCCGAACAGGGTCTGGCTCCAGAGCTTGTTGGTCAGCAAATGCGTGTCGAGGATCAACAGCGCAGGCTGTTGGGCGCGGGCGGCGTCTTCCCAGGCCAGTTGACCACGGGCAATGGCCGGGATATCGGCCAGGGTGGTGTCGCGCTGATGGTGATCGATGAAATGGCGCACGTATTCACCGACCATCAACCCGCCGAAATGCGCCTGCAACTCTGCGGCCAGCCAGCTTTTGCCGCTGGATTCCGGGCCGGCCAGTACCACCACCTTCATGCGTGCAACGCCGGATCGGCGCGCCATTCACGCCAGCCTTGCACGGCGATCACGGTGAACAGTGCATAGAGCGCGGCGGTAAGGTACAGGCCTTTGTAGAGGAACAGCCCGACGAAGATCACATCCACTGCGATCCACAGTGGCCAGCACTGCACGCGTTTCTGCGCCATCCACATCTGCGCCACCAGGCTGAAGCCGGTGAGGGCGGCGTCCAGCCAGGGCTGGGCGGCATCGGTCCAGTGCGCCATGGCGGCGCCGAGCAACAGGCTGCCCACTGCGCCCACGGCCAGGCTGGCCATGATCGCCGGCACTCCCAGGCTGGTGACCTGTCGCCCTTGCTTGACTTCGCCGGCGCGGGTCCACTGCCACCACCCGTAGACCTGCAGCGCGGCGTAGACCACCTGCAAGAGCATGTCGGAATAGAGCTTCACATCGAAGAACACCCAGGTGTAGAGCAGCACCATGACCAGGCCGATGGGCCAGCACCAGGGGTTTTGCTTGACGGTCAGCCACACCGCGATCACCCCGAGGGCGGCGGCGAACAGTTCAAGCCCGGACATGGTGGTTCCTTGGGAGAGTGGGAGAGGGCGGGGATTGTAACCAAAGAAGAATGCTGCGGGCATTATCTCTGTGGCGAGCCCGCTCGCCACAAGCCGCATCAGATTTTGAATTGGCGCAGCAGGCCGTCGAGCTGGTCGCTCAGGCCACGCAACTGTGCACTTGCCAGACTCGACTGCTCCGCTGCCAGTGCCGTGCTGTGGGACAACCCCGCCGCCTGGGTGACGTTCTGGTTGATGTCTTCCACCACATGGGCCTGTTGCAGCGTCGCGCTGGCAATCGAGGCGTTGAGGCCGTTGAGGTTGCGCAATGCCTGGCCGATGGCGGTCAGGCTGGCCCCGGCCTGGCCGGCTTGTTCGATGGTCAGTTGGGAGGCGTTGTGGCTATCGCTGATCACCTTGACCGCCGCTTCCGAGTGGCCCTGCAGGCGCTCGATCATGCCCTGGATCTCGGCGGTGGACTTTTGTGTGCGCTGGGCCAGCAGCCGCACTTCATCGGCCACCACCGCAAAGCCGCGGCCTTGCTCGCCGGCACGCGCCGCTTCAATTGCCGCGTTGAGGGCCAGCAGGTTGGTCTGGTCGGCGATCGAGCGGATCACTTCGAGCACGCTGCCGATCTGGGTGCTTTCGGCGGACAGGGTACGGATCACCTCCACCGCCTGGCTGATGGTGCCGGAGAGCTGGTCGATCTGTTGCAGGCTGCCGTCGATATTGACCTGGCCTTGTTGCGCCTGGGCCTGGGCGTCGCGCATTTCGCTGGCGGCGTGTTCGGCGTTCTTGGCTACGTCCTGCACGCCGTAGGTGACTTCGTTGATGGCAGTGGCCACCAGCTCCATCTGCTGGGACTGCTGCTGGCTGCGATCATGGGCCTGGGTCGCATTGGTGCCCAGTTCCTGGGACGACTGGCCCAGGGCGTTGGCGCATTCCTGCAACTGGCTGACCACCTGGCGCAGTTTGGCGGTGAAGCTGTTGAAGTGCCGGGCCAGTTGGGTGACTTCGTCCTGGCCATGGGTGTCGAGGCTGCGGGTCAGGTCGCTTTCGCCGCTGGCGATGTTGCCCATGGCGTTCACCGCATCCTGCAACGGCCGCACGATGCTGCGGGCGATCAGCGCTACCAGCAATGCCATGAGCACCGCGATACCCAGGCCGATAAACGAGGCTTTCCACACCTGGCCGCTGAACTCGGCCTGCACATCGTCCACGTACACGCCGGAGCCGATGATCCAGCCCCACGGCTCGAACAACTGGATATACGAGGTCTTGGCCACCGGCGCTTCGGCACCCGGTTTCGGCCAGCGATAGTTGACGATGCCGGCGCCCTTGGCCTTGGCCAGGCTCACGAATTCGTTGAACACCGCAAACCCGTCGGGGTCGCGGATGGCCGAGAGGTTCTGGCCGTCGAGCTTGGGGTTGGCCGGGTGCATGATCATCACCGGCGTGAGGTCGTTGATCCAGAAGTAGTCGTCATGGTCGTAGCGCAAACCGCGCACGGCACTCAGGGCCTGTTTCTGGGCGGCTTCGCGGGTCATGACGCCGGTAGTTTCCAGGCCGTGATAAAACGTCAGGATCCCGCTGGCGGTCTGGACCACGTGTTGGGTCTGTTGGCGCTTGGCCTGGTAAAGGTCGTCGTGGATCTGCTTGAGCATCAATAAACCCAGGGCCAGCAGCATCAGCACGGCGACTATCAGGATCAGCCAGAGGCGCCGGCTGATCGACATATTGCGCAAACTGTTCATCGTCCTGTCACTCCGTGCTTTTTATAATTGTGGGCGCTGCATCGACTTTTCCGCCTTGTCTGATAGGCTTTCGGCTTGTATTCGGAAAACCTGAGTACTGTCTGATTTTTCACAAGATTTTTGCGTACCGGGTGTGAGAGTCACCCCTGGGTCTTGTCGTCAGTGAACCATTAAAAAGATCAATAAGGCTTGCCATAGAGCAAGACCTTTGGGGGAAGCATGGATTTTTGGACCGCCATACAGGCATTGATTCTTGGCGTTGTTGAGGGGCTGACCGAGTTCCTGCCGATTTCCAGCACCGGCCACCAGATCATCGTTGCCGACTTGATCGGCTTCGGCGGTGAGCGTTTCGAAGCCTTTAATATCATCATCCAGCTGGGGGCGATCCTCGCCGTGGTCTGGGAGTTTCGCCGCAAGATCCTCGACGTGGTCATCGGTTTGCCGACCCAGCGCAATGCCCAGCGCTTTACGATCAACCTGATCATTGCCGTGTTGCCAGCAGTGGTGTTGGGGGTGATCTTCGCCGACCTGATCAAGCACTACCTGTTCAACCCGATCACCGTGGCAACCGCCTTGGTGGTAGGTGGCATCATCATGTTGTGGGCCGAGCAGCGTCAGCACCGTAGCCACGCCAACACCGTCGACGAGATCACCTGGAAAGACGCGGTCAAGATCGGCTTCGCCCAGTGCCTGGCCATGATCCCCGGCACGTCGCGCTCCGGTGCGACCATTATTGGCGGCCTGCTGTTCGGGCTGTCGCGCAAGACCGCGACCGAGTTCTCGTTCTTCCTCGCCATGCCGACCATGGTCGGTGCTGCGCTGTACTCGGGCTACAAGTACCGTGACCTGTTCCAGCCAGCGGATTTCCCGGTGTTCGCCATCGGCTTCGTGACCTCGTTCATCTTCGCGATGATTGCGGTCAAGGGCTTGCTCAAGTTCATCGCCAGCCACAGCTACGCGGCATTTGCCTGGTACCGCATCGCATTTGGCCTGCTGATCCTGGCGACCTGGCAGTTCGGCTGGATCGATTGGACGGCGGTCAAGCCTTGAGCATCCAGTATCCGCGTTTGAAGGCGGCGATCTTCGCGCTGTTGTGCGCGCCGCCGTTGATAGGGGCCGCGCTGGTCTGGTATCGCGGCGAGACGCTGATCCCGCTGGCCGCCTATGGTGTCGTCAGCGTGATCGCGTTTTTCCTGTACTGGAGCGACAAGCGCAAAGCGCAGACCGACCGCTGGCGCACCCCGGAAAACATCCTGCACGCCGTGGAGCTGGCGGGTGGCTGGCCGGGAGCGTTGATTGCCCAGCAGGTGTTCCGGCACAAGACGCGCAAGGTGTCGTACCAAGTGCTGTTCTGGGTGATCGTGCTGTTGCATGAGGTGTTCTGGCTGGACCAGTTGTTCCTCGGCGGCACCTTGCTCTCAGTCTTCTAGCCGCAACCCGACCTGCGTGCGCTTGGGCAACTTGCTCACCACCAACTGGTGGGAACGCTGCAACAAACCGCGCAGTTCTTCGGCGCCCAGCGGGTAGGGCGTGTTCATGATGATCCACTGTGCACGCGCCAGGTACGGCGCCGGGTGGATGCCGGGGCGATCCACATGGCCGAGGAACAGCTCCTTGTCGACCTTGAACGCCAGCGAGTCACCGCGCAGGTTTTGCAGGGCGAACATCTTGTTGCCGGCAATCGAGAACACCCGCACGCCGCCCCATTTGTAGTCTTCGCGCGCGCCGGGCAGCGCCAGGCAGAACGCCGCGACTTGTGCTTCGGTCATCTTCATAGCAAGCGGTCTCCACAGCCTTTGAAACCTTCTTCGAGGTAGTCGATCCAGGCCCGGATCGCCGGCAGCACGCCGCGCCGATGCGGGTAGACGGCCTGGAGCCAACCGCCCGGCAACGACCATTCGGGCAACAGTTGCACCAACCGGCCATTTGCCAGTTCCTCTTCACAGTACATCATCGGCAGTACGGTAAAACCCAGGCCCATGATGGCGCTGGCTTTGCGCACGATAAAGTCGTCGATACCCAGGCGGGCTTCCATCGCCAGCTCGTGGGCGTTGCCCTGGGGATCGAGAATGCGCTGGTGCACCAGCCGGTCCGCTTCCAGTGCACCGAGGATCGGCAGCTGCTTGAGGTCGTCCAGGGTCGTGACCTGACGCCCGAGCATCAGTGCGGGGCTGGCCACCAGCACGGTCTGGGCCTGGCGCAGGCGTTTGGTCACCAACAGCGGGTCCTCATCGCCCAGCTCACGCACGCGCAAGGCCACATCGATGCCTTCGGCCACCAGGTCGACGCGGCGGTTGACCAGGGTCATCTCCAACTGCACCTGAGGGTGGGCGGCAAGAAAACCGGCGACCAGCTCCGGCAGGATGTGCTGGGCCATGCCCACCGGGCAGCTCACCCGCAGTCGCCCACGGGGCTCGCTGGACATGCTGGCCACGGCCTCATCGGCCATTTCCGCCTCCAGCAACATGGCCTGGCAATGGCGCAGGTAGCGTTCGCCGACGGCGGTGAGGGTAAGCTGGCGGGTGGTACGTTGCAGCAGGCGTGCACCGAGGCGCTCTTCCAGCTCGGCGATGCGCCGCGACAGCCGCGACTTGGGAATTCCCAACAGCCGGCCGGCGGCGGCGAAACCGCCGGCATCGACGACTTTGGCGAAATAATAGAGGTCGTTGAGGTCTTGCATGGTCAGCCCATTGTCCTGTCAATGGGACGAACTATCCGCGCCTGACGAGGGCAAATCCACTACAAATGCGCACCGCCCATCAACACATACTTCACCTGCACATACTCTTCGATCCCGTAATAGCTGCCTTCGCGGCCATAACCGGACTGCTTGATCCCGCCAAACGGCACCGACGCGGTGCCGACCGAGCCTGAGTTGAGAATCACCATGCCGGCCTCCAACTGGCGCGACAGGCGCAACGACCGCCCCAGCGCGCTGGTGTAGGCATAGGCGACCAGGCCGAACTCCGTCTGGTTGGCGCGGGCGATCACTTCTTCTTCGTCCTTGAACGAGTAGATGGCGAACACCGGCCCGAAGATCTCCTCGGTCGCCAGGGGGGAGTCGTCCCGCAAACCGGTCAACACCGTCGGCTCGTAGAACAGGCCGCCCTTGGCGTGGGGCCTGCCGCCCATCAGCACGCTGGCTCCGGCAGCCTTGGCGGCTTCCACCAGGCGCACGACCTTGTCAAAGCCCGCTTGATTGACCAGCGGGCCGACCACAAAGCCTTCACGCAGGCCCTGGTCCACTTCGATCCCGGCCACCGCATGCTTCACGCGCTGGATGAAGTCTTCGAGGATGCTGTGCTGCACAAAGATCCGGTTCGGCGATATGCATACCTGGCCGGAGTTGCGCAGCTTGGCACCGACCAGTCCCTTCACCGCCTCATCCAGATCGGCGTCCTGGAACACGATAAACGGGGCGTTGCCGCCCAGCTCCAGGGTCATCTTCTTGATGCTTGCCGCGCATTGTGCGGCAAGCAATTTGCCAACGCCGGTGGAACCGGTAAACGAGATCTTGCGGATACGCGGGTCGCCCGTGAGGATCAGGCCGATCTCTCTGGGGTCGCCCGCTACCACCTCCAGCACGCCTTCCGGGATGCCAGCCTTGCGTGCGTACTCCAGCAATTTGAAGGCCGTCAGCGGTGTATCCTCGGCGGGTTTGATCACCATGGTGCAACCGGCGGCCAGGGCCGTGGCGACCTTGCGGGTGATCATCATGAACGGGAAGTTCCATGGGGTGATGGCGGCGACCGGGCCGATGGCTTCCTTGGTCACCAGCACATTGGCGTTGCGGTCATGGGTGGGGATCGTGTCGCCGTACACGCGCTTGGCCTCTTCGGCATACCACTCGATAAAGCCCAGGCCGTAGTCGATCTCGCCACGGGCTTCACTGAGGCATTTGCCGTTTTCGCGGCAGAGCAATTCGGCGAAGGCTTCCTTGTCGGCTTTGACTGCGTCATGCCAGTGGCGCAGGAGGTCGCTGCGCTCCTTGGCCAGCCTGGACGACCATGCGGGAAAGGCGGCGCAGGCACGGTCGACGGCGGCCTTGACCTGGTGGGTGGTGTTCTGGGCGACGCGGCCGACTTCTTCGCCGGTAGCAGGGTTGTAAACGATAAGCATGGGGAGTCTCCGAGGGCTGAAAGTGCTGTTCCAGGCTACGCAGAGACAGTGTTTGAGCGAATATCCATTCCAATGTGCTGATTGCCTATTCCTATGAGGCCGTAGCCTGGATGCGGATTGCGCGCTACCGTGGCACTTTGCACAGAGGCCAGGATCCATGGACCGTACAGACAGAATCATCGCGCTGATGGACACCCTGGCGCCTGTCGAGGGCTATAACCTCAGCGCACTGGATGACGTGCGCTTCCTGCGCTCCAACCGCCCGTTGCAGCGGGTGCCGGTGCTGTATGACCCCGGCATCGTGATGGTCTGCCAGGGGCGCAAGCGCGGTTACCTGGGGGATGAGGTTTACCTGTACGACGCCCGGCACTACCTGGTGGTGTCAGTGCCGGTGCCGTTCACCATGGAGACCGACGCCAGCGAAGCCGAGCCCATGCTCGCGGTGTACCTGCGCCTGGACTTCACCCTCGCGGCCGAACTGATGGTGGCGCTGGATGAGTTTCCGGCGCTGGTCGACGCCAAACCGCGGGGCATGTATTCATCGCCCATGGATGACTTGCTCAGCGAGTCGCTGTTGCGCTTCCTGCAAGCCATGGGCACGCCGATGGACGCGCACATCCTCGGCCCGGCGTTGATGCGCGAAATCTACTACCGGATCCTTACGGGCGAGCAGGGCGGTTCGATGCGCGCCGCGTTGAATCGCCAGGGGCAGTTCGGCAAGGTGGCGCGGGCGATTCGCAAGATCCATGGGTGTTATGCCCAGCACCTGGACGTGGAGGCGTTGGCCCGAGAGGCGATGATGAGCGTGCCGAGCTTTCACGCGCATTTTCGCACGGTCACCGACACCTCGCCGATGCAGTACCTCAAGTCCACGCGCCTGCACCAGGCGCGTTTGCTGATGCTGCGCAGCGATATCAGCGCCGCCACGGCAAGTGCCAAGGTCGGCTATGAAAGCCCTTCGCAGTTCAGTCGCGAGTTCAAGCGCTTCTTCGGGCGCACACCCCAGGCGGAAATCCAGTGGATGAAGCGCACCTATGCGTTGCCGGCGCCTGCGTCGGCGTCGATTTACGTGTCGTCCCATTGAACATTGTCCTGCTGGCGGGACAAACAGTCGCGTTTCAATGGTCTAATCCTTTATTCGGATCATCTGTAGGATGAACCTCACTCGATCGCCCCACGGCGATCCTCACTTGGAGATTCCGCATGAAACTTTTGCATATCGATTCCAGCATCCTCGGCGACAACTCGGCTTCCCGTCAGCTCAGCGCGGGCGTGGTCAAGGCCTGGCAAGCGGCTGAACCGGGTGTGGAAGTGACCTACCGCGACCTGGCCAGCGAAGGCATCAACCACTTTTCCGGCGCAACCCTCGGCGCCCTCGGCACCGCCGCCGAACTGCGTGATGCCGCGCAGAAGCATGAGGCTGAGCTGAGCGCTTCGTCGCTGGCTGAATTCCTCGCCGCCGACGCGGTAGTGGTTGGCGCACCGATGTACAACTTCACCATTCCGACCCAGTTGAAAGCCTGGATCGACCGTATCGCCGTTGCCGGCCAGACTTTTCGCTACAGCGAAGCCGGCCCTGAAGGCCTGTGCGGCAACAAGAAGGTCATCATCGTGTCCACCGCGGGCGGCCTGCACGCCGGCCAGGCCTCGGGTGCTGCCCATGAAGGCTACCTGAAACTGCTGTTTGGCTTCCTGGGTATCACCGATATCGAAATCGTACGCGCCGAAGGCCTGGCCTACGGTGATGAAGTGCGCAGCAAAGCCCTGAACGACGCCAACGTGGTCATCAACGAACAATTGTTCGCCGTCGCGTAAGGCTTGTGTAAATTCCGCCTTTGCTCGGTTTCATTCTGAAGCCGGGCGCCTAAACTCTGTATTCTGCTCGCCTCAAAGCGAACGGAGTACGGAGTTTTTTCGTTTGTGCGCTGTCATTACTTTGGCCCAGGTTGTGCAAGCGTGGGTTTAACACCCTGGACTTTTTTCGATATGTCGGTTCTCACGCAGCAAAGGTGGACATCCCCATGATGCGTCTTTGTGCCGTTATGGTTCTTTCCCTGCTCGGCGGCCTGATTTCAGTGCACGCCGCACCTGCGCCGCACCCGCATTGGAGTGTGGGCTTCCATCGCATGACGTTTCTGGATCCGTTGGACCTGCAGCCGATGAAAGCCGTGGCGTTCTACCCGTCCACTGGCCTTGAGCACACCACGCAATTGGGCGCCTACCACGTCGCCGCTACCGAAGATGCCAAGATCGCCATCGGCCGTTTCCCGATGCTGATGCTGTCCCACGGCAACACCGGCACGCCGCTGGCGCTGCATGACCTGGCCACCTCCCTGGCGCGCAAGGGCTTTGTAGTGGTAGCGGTGCTGCACCCTGGCGACAACTACAAAGATCACAGTCGCCTGGGCACGGTGAGCAACCTGTACGGGCGACCGATCCAGATTTCCGAAGCAATCACCGCCACCCTGGGCGACCCGATGCTCTCGCCATTCGTCAACGTGGACCAGGTGGGTGTCATTGGCTATTCAGCCGGGGGTGAGACCGCGTTGATCCTGGCCGGCGCCAAGCCGGATTTCGACCGCCTGCGCCGGTATTGCCAGGAGCGTCCGGAAGATCGCGACGCCTGTACCACCAAGGGCGAACTGGTGGTGGACCGTGATGACCTGCAACCGCAATCCGACCCGCGCATTCATGCCTTGATGTTGATGGCGCCGCTGAGCCTGATGTTCGGCCGTCACACCCTGGCCGATGTGCATGTGCCCGTGCTGCTCTACAGCGGCGATGGCGACAAGTTGGTGGCGGTGGACAAGAACGCCGCCGCGCTGGCGCGCAAACTGCCGGAGCCGCCGGACTTCAAGCTCTTGGCCGGGGCAGGGCACTTCGTGTTCATGGCGCCGTGCGACAGCGATCAGTTGGCAACAATGCCGGCGATCTGCACGGATGCCGATGGGGTTGACCGTGAAGGCATTCACCGCGACCTGATCTCCGAGGCGGGGCGGTTCTTCAGTCACACCCTCGGCCAATCTACCCGGGCGGGCTTGCAGACCGCTGATCAGTAAGCGCGGCGCATAAGCAGCAGGGTCACGCCCAGGGCCGTGACCGACAACAGTGCGGCACAGAAGAAGATCCAGCCGTAGCCGAGGTTCAGCGCCACGGCGCCCATCAACGGCCCGGCAATCGCCAGGGCCAGGTCAAAAAACACCGCATACGCACTCAGCCCCGCGCCACGGCTGCTGTTGGGCACCTGCTTGATGGCTTCCACACCCAGCGCCGGGTACACCAGCGACAAGCCAAAGCCGGTCAGCCCGGCGCCGATCAATGCCACCCCGGTGGACGGCGCTAGCCACAGCAGGGTCAGGCCGAGGGTCTCGATGGTCATGCAGGCAATGGCTGCGCGAAAACCGCCGAAACGGCTGATGGCAGAGATAAACACCAGTCGCGACAGGATAAAGCACACGCCGAATACCGTGAGGCAGTAAGCCGCGCCGGCCCAGCCACGATTGAGGTAGTACAGGGTGATAAAGGTGGTGAGGGTGCCGTAGCCAATCGAAGCCAGGCACAGGCTGGCGCCAAACGGCGCGATACGTCCGAATACCGCCCAGAACGGCAGCCGCTCGCCACGTACCACCGGCACCGAGGGTTTATTGCGGATCAGCACCAGCCCTAGCGCGGACAATACCGTCAGAGCGATGCCGAGGCTGTTGTAGCCATATTCCGCGACCATCACCACACCAAGCGGTGCCCCAATCGCGATGGCACCGTAGGAGGCAATACCATTCCACGAGATGGACCGTGCGGTGTGTTCCGCACCCACCGCGCCCATGCACCAACTGATGGTGCCCACGCCGATCAGCCCCTGGGCCACCCCCAGCAGCAGCCGCGCGACGATCAGGATGCCCAGGCTCAACGATGGCAGGCTTGCCACCAGCGTGGCGAAGAACGTCAGTACGCCACTCACTAGAATCCCGGCCAGGCCCAGCACAATCGCACGCTTGGTGCCGACGTTGTCTGACATGCGCCCGGCCATGGGGCGGCTGAGCAGCGTCGCCAGGTACTGCGAGCCGATGGTGATCCCGGCCACTACCGCGCTGAAACCCAGTTGTTCGTGTACATAGCCAGGAATCACCGCAATCGGCAGGCCGATGCAGATAAACGCGATGAAGGTGTAGAAGACAATGGAAACGATCTGCAGGGTGATCGATATCGAGCTGGGGGCGGCGGCAGGCATGGGCACTCGTTCGCGGGCGGGCGGTGCGGGCATGATGGCAAGGGCGCGGGGGAAAAGGAAGCTGGCTAACGACTTTGTCTGATGAATAGGCTTTGTGCGGTAAACGATGCTGTTGTGGCGAGCGGGCTTGTTGTGGCGAGCGGGCTTGCCCCGCGTTGGGGCGCGAAGCGGCCCTAAAAAACACCGCGCTCTGTCTGACAGAACTCGGTGTTTTCTATTGGGGCTGCTTCGCAGCCTAACGCGGGGCAAGCCCGCTCGCCACAACAGGCCCGCTCAATCACAACGGGCCCGCTTGGCACGGCTTTTTGGCGGAGTGCTTTAGAACACCACACCCTGGCTACGCAGGTAGTCGTCATAGCTGCCGCTGAAGTCGATCACGCCGGTGGCGCTCAACTCGATGATACGGGTGGCCAGGGACGAGACGAACTCACGGTCGTGGCTGACGAAGATCAGCGTGCCCGGGTAGTTCTCCAGCGCCAGGTTCAGCGCTTCGATGGATTCCATGTCCAAGTGGTTGGTCGGTTCGTCCATGATCAGTACGTTCGGCTTTTGCAGGATCAGCTTGCCGAACAGCATGCGGCCTTGCTCACCACCGGAAATCACCTTGACCGACTTCTGGATCTCGTCGTTGGAGAACAGCATACGGCCCAGGGTGCCACGGATCATTTGCTCGCCCTGGGTCCACTGGCCCATCCAGTCGAACAGGGTCACGTCGTCTTCGAAGTCATGCGCATGGTCCTGGGCGTAGTAGCCCAGTTCCGCAGCGTCGGTCCACTTGATGCTGCCGGCGTCCGGGGTCAGTTCGTTGACCAGGGTGCGCAGCAGGGTGGTCTTGCCGATACCGTTCGGGCCGATGATCGCCACGCGTTCGCCAGCTTCGACCTGGAAGCTGAAGTCCTTGAACAGCGGCTTGCCGTCGAAGCCCTTGGCCATTTTTTCGACCATGACTGCCTGGCGGTGCAGCTTCTTGTTCTGCTCGAAACGGATGAACGGGCTGACCCGGCTCGACGGTTTGACTTCGGCCAGCTGGATCTTGTCGATCGCCTTGGCACGGGAGGTGGCCTGTTTGGCTTTGGAGGCGTTGGCCGAGAAGCGGCTGACGAAGGATTGCAGTTCGGAGATCTGCGCCTTCTTCTTGGCGTTGTCCGACAGCAGTTGCTCGCGGGACTGGGTCGCCACGGTCATGTACTCGTCGTAGTTGCCCGGGAACAGGCGCAGCTCGCCGTAGTCCAGGTCAGCCATGTGGGTGCACACGCTGTTCAGGAAGTGACGGTCGTGAGAGATGATGATCATCAGGCTGGAGCGCTGGGTCAGGATGTTTTCCAGCCAGCGGATGGTGTTGATGTCCAGGTGGTTGGTCGGTTCGTCGAGCAACAGCACTTCAGGATCGGAGAACAGCGCCTGGGCCAGCAATACCCGCAGCTTCCAGCCTGGAGACACTTCGCTCATCGGGCCGAAGTGCTGTTCCAGGGGAATGCCCAGGCCCAGCAGCAGCTCACCGGCGCGGGATTCGGCGGTGTAGCCGTCCATCTCGGCGAACTCGGTTTCCAGCTCGGCCACGGCCATGCCGTCTTCTTCGCTCATTTCCGGCAACGAGTAGATGCGGTCGCGCTCGGCCTTGACCTTCCACAGCTCTTCATGGCCCATGATCACGGTGTCGAGCACGGTGAATTCTTCGTAGGCGAACTGGTCCTGGCGCAGTTTACCCAGGCGTACGTTCGGTTCCAGCATGACCTGGCCGCCGGACGGGTCGAGGTCGCCGCCGAGGATTTTCATGAAGGTCGACTTGCCGCAACCGTTGGCACCGATCAAGCCATAACGGTTGCCAGCGCCGAACTTGACCGAGACATTCTCGAAGAGCGGCTTGGCGCCGAACTGCATGGTGATGTTAGCTGTGGAGATCAATTACTTTACCTATCAATGGGTTGCGAGCGTGTTGGCAAGAGCCTTCAGGCATGCGTCAACAGCGACATCAAGGCGCGAAACCCGGTCGCTGAGCAGAAAATGGGGGATGTGTGTTGGAATTTGGCGCGCATTGTCGCATATGTCAGGCGACAGTTGTATGTCCGGCGAAGGAAGGTTTCTCCAAGGTCTCCGGCATCGCCAGCCATAACAACGCCAAGGCCAGCGCCGCAACGCCGGCAAGCGTCAGGAAGGCAGCGTTGTAGCCGGCTTGCTGCACCACGAAACCCGCCAGGCTGCTGCTCAACGCCGCGCCCAGGCCAAACACGGTGGAGAGGGCGCCCAGGCTGACGTTGAAGCGGCCGGTGCCTTGGGTCAGGTCCTTGACGATCACCGGGAACAGCGCGCCGAAGATCCCCGCGCCAATGCCGTCGAGCATTTGCACGGCCACCAGCCAGTAAGGATCATTGGACAAGGTGTAGAGCACGCCGCGCAGCGGCAGGATCATGAAGCCGATCATCAACAACGGTTTGCGCCCCCACAGGTCAGCCTTGAGCCCGACCAGCCAGGCCATCGGTACCATCACCAACTGCGCGGCGACGATGCATGCCGAAGTCAGCGGCGTGGCCATCTGCAGGTTGATCTGCGACAGTTTCTGGCTGACCAGCGGCAGCATGGCGGCGTTGGCCAAGTGAAACAGGGCGCAGCAAATGGCAAACAGCAGCAGCGGACGATTGGCCAGCAGCACTTTCATGCCGGATGGTTGTTCATGGTCGGTGTGATGTTCCGGGTCGAAGCCGCGGGCCACTTCATGGTCGATGGCCTCGGCGGACACACAGCTGATCGCAATGATGCTGGCGAGCGCCATGAACGCCATCAGGTAAAACACCACCACCGGACCAAACAAGTAGGCCAGGCCGCCGGCCAACAGGGCAGCCACGGCATTGCCGGCGTGGTTGAAGGTTTCGTTGCGTCCGGTGCGGCGGGTGAACGCGCGCGGTCCGGTGATTCCCAGGGAGATCGCGGAAATCGCCGGCGCGAACACCGAGGCAGCGACAGCGCTGGCGGCCTGGGTCAATGCCACCAGGCTGAACGAGCTGACAAAGGGCAGCATCAGGCAACTGACGGTCACTACAATGGCGGCCAGCGCAATCACCGCACGCTTGCTGCGGGTGCGGTCGATCAACGCGCCCGCCGGGCCTTGGGTGATCAATGCCGCGATGCCTGCCAGGGTCATGACCACGCCGATGCTGGCCGGGTCCCATTTGTGCACGGCCAGCAGGTAAATGGCCAGGTAGGGTCCGAGGCCGTCGCGCACATCCGCGAGGAAGAAATTCAGGCTGTCGAGGGACAAGGTATTACGCAGGTCGGAATGGTTGGCCACGGCGAGCACTTCGCAAGCGGTGTTCAAGGACTGAACACGCATTGCGTAAGTGACCCGTTGGCCTTGCGTTAAGTTTCGTGCATTAGCTGGGTTTTATTCCGTGGGGACATGGCTTATTTTCTGAGCCCCTTTTTATGGATTACCTGGAGACGCAATGGACATGCCCTCAGCTCAACAGGCAATTGCCTGCAACAAAGACGCCTGGGATCAATCGGCCGGCCTGCACAAGACCACCGACACCTGGAACGCGTTGCTCAACAGCGTCGGCCAGGCGGACTTTTCCTGCCTGGACCCCACGATTACCGGCCTGCTGCAAGACGTTGGCGTGGCCGGCAAAGACGTGGTGCAACTGTGCTGCAACAATGGTCGCGAAAGCCTGTCGCTGTTTGGCCTGGGCGCGCGTTCGGTGGTCGGTGTGGATCAATCCCCGGCATTTCTCCAGCAGGCCCGGGAACTGGCGGATGTCTCGCCGCACAACCCTGAGTTCATCGAGAGTGACATCCATCATCTGCCGCCATCCTTGCACGAACGCTTCGATATTGCCCTGGTGACGATTGGGGTGTTGGGCTGGATGCCGGATGCAGCGCTGTTCATGCAGCATGTTGCGCGCACCCTCAAGCCGGGGGGCACGTTGGTGATGTATGAAACCCACCCGTTTCTGGAGGTGTTCGATCCCCGGGCGCAAAACCCATTCCTGCCGGCCAGTTCCTACTTTCAGCGCGAGCCGTTCGTGCTGCAGGAGTCGATTGTCTATGAAGGCCAGGGTGAAGTGGCCGGACCGACCTCCTATTGGTACGTGCATACCTTAGGCGACATAGTCAGTGCCGCGATCGGCGCGCAGTTGCAGATCGGCCACCTGCAGGAATATCCCCATTCCAATCGCGAAGAACTGTACGACCAGTACGAGCACCAGCCTGCACAGCTGCCGATGTGCTTTACCTTGACCGCCACCAGGCGTCTTGAGTGAGGGGGCTTTTCCAAAAGCAAAAAACGCGCTGGTCAGGCGCGACGCACGAAAGTACGCATGGTTTGACCTGGGCCGGTATTGAATATGATTGGCCTGGGCATGCCTTCATCTGCAGCGATAAAAACGAATTCATCCCCTTCCAGGCGATAGCTTGCGGGCAATCGCTTGCCGGCATCTTCGCCGATGGAATCGATCCAAGTGATGCTTTTAGGAAGTGTGCGGCTGTCGAGGAAAAACTGGCCAGCCAGTAGCACTTCACCATTGACCGTAAGCACTTCAAATTGGTCACCGCTGATGGTGGTCAGTGCACCGGGTGCGCTATGGGCATCGTCAACGGGGTTTGGCACGCCGTTGTCTTCAAGGGCGATTTGCTCCCAGACGCCTTGGAGCAGTTGGTAATCCGGATCGCGAGTAATCGGCATAGAGAGTCCTTTCGGGTTTATTTGGGTTTTAAGGCAATTATTCAACTGAAGTTGTCTATTCTTATGACAAGCATATTTCCAGTCGTTGATGTCTGTAGGAATATTTACGCAACGCGCGGCGAACATAGTTTAATGGGTTGGGATTTTTCATTACCTTGAGTTGTCAGATTGCTCCGAAGACTTTTACATCGGTGTCGCAGGGCGTTGCCCCTGGCCCTTCAACGGGCTTTCCAAACATTTGCGGTGATGGCCGTTTAATGTCATTTTTTTAGGTGAGCTAATTTTGAATCGAAACGTCCCGCTTCATGTGACTCCTTCATCAGATGAAATTGACCTGTACGACCTCTTTCATTCGATCTGGCGGCAAAAAAGACTGGTCCTTGGGTGTGCGATCATTGCGGGGGTTTTGGGGGGCGGTTACGCGCTTCTGGCGCCCCGGACTTATGAGGTCAGCAGTGTATTGCGTCCTGCCGCGCTCAATGAGCTGGACGCGTTGAACCGTTCCGAGGTTTATAAGCTACCGCCCGCCGATGCGCTGTCAAAGGTGGGGTCGCAATTGGACTCTTACGAAACACGGCTGGAATTTTTCAAGTCGCACCAGCAATTGTTCAAGGCATTTCAGAAACCAGGCCAAAGCCTGGAGCAGTCTTTCGAAGACTTCAATCGCAACGCGGTCAACCTCATTCTGCCTGACCCCAAAAAGGCTGACTCGTTGAGCAGTTACATCCGCCTGGAGTTGCAGTACCCCGCCGATGTCGATGGTGTGGCGATTCTCAACGGGTTTGTCGATTACGCTATTGGCGCCGAGCGCGAGCAAGTGGGCGCGGACCTCAAGGTGATCGTCAATAACCGCTTGAACGAGCTCAAGGGCAAGATTGATGCCGCTCGCGCCAATTATGAGAACGAGAAAGAGTCGAAGATCGCCTCACTGCTGGAAAGCGACCGGCTCAAGCGTGCCCAGTTGCAAGATGAGCTCAGTGCGCTGCGTCTGCAGATGAAGATGGAGCGCAGTGATCGGCTGGCAGAACTGACCGAGGCCATCGCCATTGCCAAGTCCTTGGGAATCAAAACCCCGACGACGCCGTCGGCAATGGCGGATGCATCACGCGGTGGGAGCGGGCAGGTCATGCGTACTGAAGTCAACAACCAGAAAATCCCGCTGTATTTCATGGGCTCCAATGCGCTTGAAGCGGAGCGCGACGCACTCCAGCGACGCACCAGCGACGATTTCACCAACGCCCGCGTCGCCGAGATCGGCAAAGAATTGCAAATGTTGGAGGTGAACCGAAAGGTCGAGGTACTGCGCAGGCGCGACAATGAGGACATTTTCCTGCAGGATGTCGAGCCGCTGCGTGCCGAAGTCGCGCGGTTGCGCAACTTGAACATCGATATGAGCAACCTCAAACTGGTGACCATTGATCGTCGCGCCCAGGAGCCGCTGGCGCCGATAAAGCCGAAGAAAGCGCTGGTGGTTGCCTTGAGCCTGACTGCAGGGCTGGTGCTGGGGCTGGTCATCGCGTTGATCCGCTACGTTGTGCAGAATCGTGGACAACCGGCACCTTACTCGCCGCTGGAAGAGGGGCGTTTTTCCCGCCGAGAGCGCAAGGACGATGAACCTTTGCTGTAACCGCATCGCGCACAACGGCGGTCCATGCCCCGTGGTTGTGCGCCTTCGCAACATCCGTCACAAGACAGCTTTTCACAATTCTTAGTTAACTTTTAGTTACAACCTGTGGCTAAATAACTGCAAAGGGCCACGCGCCGGGTGGTCACTCAGCCGGTCGTGCCGATTGTGTGAATTGTGATTTCAGGTGCTGCTATCCATCCTCGTCCGTTGTGGGCACGCAGGAGCAGCCTGTTCTCTTCTGACTTGTGACGAAATCCCTTGAAACTCATCATTGTTATTCTCTACGTTGCCTCGATTGCGTATGTACACCTGCGTGGGCGGGTGCGGCATAAGCTGGGGCGCCAACTCAGTGATCATTCGACCTTCCTGGCGCCGATCAACTGCTTTCTCTACCTCTTTTCCAAGCTGCCCAGCCGACCTTACCTGTCGCCCAGCGATTTCCCGGACCTGAGCCCGCTCCAGGAGCATTGGCAGGAGATTCGCGAGGAAGGCCAGAACCTGCTGCGCGCCGGCGAAATCAAGCGCTCGGAACAGTACAACGACGTAGGTTTCAATTCCTTCTTCAAGTCCGGCTGGAAGCGCTTCTATCTGAAATGGTATGGCGACAGCCACCCGTCGGCGATGAAGCTGTGCCCGCGTACCACCGAGCTGGTGCAGGGCATCGGTTCGATCAAGGCCGCGATGTTCGCCGAACTGCCGCCGGGCTCCAGGCTGGTGCGCCATCGCGACCCGTATGCCGGCTCGTATCGCTATCACTTGGGCCTGGACACGCCGAATGACCCGGGCTGCTACATCAACGTGGACGGTGAGAACTACTACTGGCGTGACGGCGAGCCGGTGATGTTCGACGAGACCTACATCCACTACGCGGAAAACACCACGCAGCAGAACCGCATCATTCTGTTCTGCGATATCGAGCGCCCGATGAAATACCGTTGGGCCGCTGCGTTCAATCGCTGGTTCAGCCGCAATGTGATGGCAGCTGCGGGCTCGCCCAACGATGCCGGTGACAAGACGGGCGGGCTCAACCGCGCCTTCACCCGGCTGTACAAGATTCGCTTGCGCGGCAAAGAACTGAAAAAGCGCAACCGTACGCGTTATTACCTGGAAAAATGGGCGATCTTTGCAGGGTTAGCCGCCATTTTCCTGCTGATCTGAAGGCTTCGGGCGCCATTCACTCCGGTGAATGGGCGCCCAGTTTGTCCCACATCTTTTTGCTGATCTTCTGTCGATTGGCATAGCCGTCCCAGGGATCGCTCTTCAAGCCGTCCAAGCGCTGCTGCAGATTGGCGACGGTCCATTGTTGGGCCCCGCGCAATCCCTTCAATTCCTCGCGACTGACCGGTACCGACACCGGCAAACCTGGCCGCGCCCTTACAGAATAAGCGGCCACGGTACTGGCGCCCCTTGCGTTGCGCAGGTAGTCGATGAAGATCTTGCCCACGCGGTTTTTTGGCCCTGACGTCGCGGTGAAGCGTTCAGGCAGTTGCTCGGTCATGAATTGGGCAATCGCTTTGGCGAATGCCTTGACGGTGTCCCAGTTGTCCCGGCGCGCCAGCGGCACGATCAGGTGCAGGCCTTTGCCGCCACTGGTTTTGACGAAGGCTTGCAAGCCCAATTCGTCCAGGACCGAAAGGGTGAGTTGCGCTGCTTCCTGCATGCTTTTCCACGGCAGCGCGGGGTCGGGGTCGAGGTCGAGTACAAACAGGTCCGGGGTTTCGATCTTGTCGACAGTGGCGCCCCAGGTATGAAACTCCACGGTGCCCATTTGCACCGCCCCGAGCAACGCCTCGGCACTGTCGACTTCCATCAGGCGCGCATGGCCGGGATCGAGTGCCTGTTCCAACTGCTTGATGTTAGGAATGGCCAGCCGCTCCGAATGTTTCTGGAAGAACTGCTCGCCCTCGATGCCTTCGGGTGCCCTCAGCAGTGACACGGGACGGTGACGCAGAAAAGGCAGGATCCACTCGCTGATGCTGTTGTAGAACTGCGCCAATTGCTCCTTCTGCATGCCGCTCTGCTTATCGATCACGCGGTCCGGGTGGGTGATCTTCACGGTGCCGGTGGTTTTTTTCGCAGATTTCATGGATTTGACCGTGCGCGGTTGCTCATGAATGACCTGTGCGGCCGGTTTGTCGGTGCGCATCGCGACAAACGCCGCCTGGCGGATCACCCCCTCACGGGTCCATTCGGCAAACTGCACTTCGCCGACCAGTGTCGGTTCCACCCAGTGCACGTTACGGGCCAGGGCGCTGGTCAGGGCTTTTTCAAGGGGCGATGACTTACGCTCCAATGGCCTGAGTTGCGCATGGATCGCCTTCAGTGACGCTTGATCAAACCCGGTGCCCACGCGTCCGGCGTACACCAATCCCGAGGTGTCATTCACTGCCAGCAGCAGTGCACCGAAACCGCTGCGCGAACCCTGCGGCCGGGTGTAGCCGACGATCACGAATTCCTGGCGCAGGCGGCATTTGAGCTTGACCCAATCGGTGTTGCGACTGGACACGTACGGGCTGCCCAGGCGCTTGCCGATGACGCCCTCGAGGGCCAGGTCACAGGCGCTTTCAAAGATGTCCCGATGATGGGCAGTAAAGGCTTCGGAGAAGCGTAATAGCTTGCTTCTGCTGCCGGACAACGCAGTCTTCAGCGCTGCACGGCGATCTTCGACGGGGGCCTGGCGCTGATCCTGGCCATCCAGGAACGGCGCATCGAACAGGTAGTAGACAATGTCCAGGCTGCGCCCGATATCAAAGGCGTTTTGCAGCGCCTGGAAGTCCGGCAGGCCATCGCCGTTGAGGCTGACCACCTCGCCGTCGAGCCAACTGTCCTTGAGTTTGAGGGCGTGCAAGGCCTTGGCCTGGCGCGGCAGGCGGTCGGTCCAGTCGTGGCCGTTGCGCGTGAACAGCCGCACCTCGCCGTCGCGGATGCGCGCGAGCATGCGGTAACCGTCGAACTTGATTTCGTACTGCCAATCGCCCTCGGGGGCGCGATCCACCAGGGTGGCCAATTGCGGAGTGAAGTGTTCGGGGAGGGCGATGCTGGTTTTCCGGGCTTTTGCGCGAGATTTGGGCTTACCCAGCGAGGCGTCATTGAGCACGCTGTCAGGCTGGGCCTGGACAATATCGTAGTCTTGGGCGGGTCGTGCCTGCGCGTCTTTTTCCTTGATCAGCAGCCATTGTTCCTTATCGCCGCTGCCTTTCAGGCGCGTGCGGACCAGTGCCCAATCGCCGGACAACTTTTCGCCGACCAGGGTGAACTTGAGCTTGCCGGCGGCGTAAGCCTTGCGGGGATCGTCATGGGGTTGCCACACACCGCGGTCCCACACGATGACGTCACCTGCGCCGTATTGGCCCGCCGGGATACTGCCTTCGAAACTGCCGTAGCTGAGAGGGTGATCTTCGACATGCACGGCCAGGCGCTTCTGCGTCGGGTCCAGGCTCGGGCCTTTGGGCACTGCCCAACTGAGCAGTACGCCATCCAGTTCCAGGCGGAAGTCATAGTGCAGGTTGCGCGCGTCATGTTTCTGGATCACGAACGACAGCGCCGAAGCGTTGCGTGTTCCTGCGGGCGCACTGCCCGCCGGTTCGCCGGTGACGCCGAAGTCGCGCTTGCGGTTGTATTCGCTGAGGGGCTTTGGCATGGCTTATGACGCCTTGGTGGCTTTCTTCGCGGCGGGCTTCTTGGCGGGTTTGCCGGCCAGGCTGCGCTTGAGTAACTCCGTCAGGTCGATCACATCGGCGGACTTACGCTCTTCACTGTCTTGGCTGGTTTCCACATCCTCGATCTTGCCGGCCTTGGCCTTCTTGGCCACCAGCGCCATGATCTTTTCCTGGAAGCTGTCGCGATATTCATCGGGCTGCCAGTCGGCGCTCATGTCGTCGACCAGGCGCTTGGCCATGTCCAGTTCACCCTTGGCCAGGCTGGGTTTGGTCACGTCGCTGCCCAGTTCCAGTTCGTCCAGGCTGCGCACTTCGGCGGGCCAGCGCAGCATCACCAATACCAGCGCCGACTCCAGCGGCATGAGTGCCGCCAGGTGCTGCTTGGTGTGCAGGACCACGTTGGCCAGCGCGACTTTTTTGGTCTTCCTCAGTGTTTCCCGAAGCAGCGCATAGACCTTGCCACCGCGCTTGTCCGGTGCCAGGAAGTAGGGCGTGTCGATGTTTTGCAACGGGATCTGGTCACTGGCGACAAACGCGATGATCTCGATGGTCTGGGTCGACTTGGGGTGGGCCGAGCGGATTTCCTCTTCGCTGAGCACCACGTAGCGGCCTTTCTCAAAGGCCACACCCTTGACGATGTTGTCTTTGGTGACTTCCTTGCCAGTGGTCTTGTTGATGCGCTTGTAGCCCACCGGGTCCATGCTGCGCTTGTCCAGCCAGTCGAAGTCAACGCCCTGCGATGACGTGGCCGAGACCAGCGACACGGGGATGTGCACCAGGCCAAAGCTGATGGCACCTTTCCAGATAGCTCGTGGCATCGGTGCGACTCCTTGAGTAGAGGGGGTGTTCTGGTGACTCGGTGCCGATGTGAAAAGTTTCCCCTGGCAGATGCGCGGACAGATCGTGTTACACCTGATGAGAAACTATTTACTGTCGAAAGCCGAACCCAAGGCGTAGCGTGTTATCGAAAGCACGTACTCCTCACTCCCGAGAGGCTTTGTCAATGAACACTTGTATGCGACACGTTGCAGCGCTGCTGTTGGGTCTGGCCCTGATCCCCGTGGCCCAGGCACAAAACCTGCCCGGCAGCAACAACGCCAACAACGGCCCGATCCACCGGGCCAACCCCAACAGCATGCAGGGCACCCAGCCCAACGCGCCGGCGGTTCGCGGGATTCAGACCGGGCCGACCACACGCACGCCGACCCTGGAAAACGGCGGCATTGGCAACAGCTATCCCAAGCGCGACGCTGCGCCCAGCCGCCCGGCCACCGAAACCAAAGCCCCCACTTATGATGCCAACGGCAATCGCCGGTAAGGATTCCGTCTTATGTTTCTACGCAAAACCCTGCTAGCCGCGCTGTGCGCAACCTCTCTACTGCCGTTGACGGCCAGTTTCGCAGCCGATGCCCAGCAGTTCCCCAGCGAGCAAGGCAGCATCACCGTCACACCGATCGCCAAAGGCCTGGACCATCCCTGGGCCGTGGCTTTTCTGCCGGACAAGCAAGGTTTCCTGGTCACCGAACGGGCTGGCCACCTGCGTTTTGTCAGCCCTGACGGGAAATTGTCCGCACCACTGACGGGCGTGCCTGAAGTGTGGGCCAAAGGGCAGGGCGGCTTGCTGGACGTGGTGCTGTCGCCGGACTTCAAGCAGGACCGCATGGTCTACCTTTCCTACGCCGAAGGGGGCGGCAAGGGCGGAACAGCCGGTACTGCGGTAGGGCGTGGACGTCTGGCGGCTGACCTCAGTGGCCTGACCGACTTCAAAGTGATCCTGCGCCAGGAGCCGAAGCTGTCCACCGGCAATCACTTCGGTTCACGCCTGGCCTTCGACCGCGACGGTTATTTGTTTGTGACCCTGGGCGAAAACAACGACCGCCCGACCGCCCAGGACCTCGACAAACTGCAGGGCAAGGTGGTGCGCATCTACCCCGACGGCCGCGTGCCGGATGACAACCCCTTCGTCGGCCAGCCAGGCGTGCGCCCGGAGATCTGGTCCTACGGCCAGCGCAACCCCCAGGGCCTGGCGCTGAATCCCTGGAGTGGCACGATCTGGGAAAATGAACATGGGCCACGCGGGGGGGACGAGATCAATATCATCGAGCGTGGCAAGAATTACGGCTGGCCGTTGGCGACCCACGGCATCAACTACTCTCTGGCACCGATTCCCGAAGCCAAAGGCAAGACCGCAGAAGGCACCGTGCCGCCCCATCATGTCTGGGAAAAATCACCGGGTATCAGCGGCATGGCATTCTACGATGCAGACCGCTTCAAGCCTTGGCAGCACAATGTGTTCATCGGCGCGCTGGCCAGCCAGGAACTGATCCGCTTGCAGTTCGACGGTGACAAGGTGATTCACGAGGAGCGTTTGCTGGGCGGTTTGAAAGCGCGGATTCGGGATGTGAGGCAGGGGCCGGATGGCTTTTTGTATGTGTTGACGGATGAGGATGATGGCGTGCTATACCGAGTCGGCCTCAATCAGGACTGAAGCCGACAACAACCTGTAGGAGCCCTGCTTGGCGGCGATGGCGATTTCAGCCACGCCATCGCCGCCACGGTTTACAGGCCCAGGTCAGACAGCCCCGGGTGATCATCCGGGCGCCGTCCCAGCGGCCAGTGGAACTTGCGCTCGCTTTCCTTGATCGGCATGTCGTTGATGCAGGCAAAACGATTGGCCATCAGGCCGTTCTCGTCGAACTCCCAGTTCTCGTTGCCATAGGAACGGAACCAGTTGCCCGAATCGTCGTGCCACTCATAGGCATAACGCACGGCGATGCGGTTATCGGTAAACGCCCACAGCTCCTTGATCAGCCGATAGTCCAGCTCCTTGGCCCATTTACGGGTCAGGAAACCCTTGGCTTCTTCGCGGTTATGGGCGAACTCGGCGCGGTTGCGCCACTGCGTGTCGAGGGTGTAGGCCAGGGATACGCGGTGGGGGTCGCGGGAGTTCCAGCCGTCTTCGGCCAAACGCACTTTTTCGATGGCCGATGCGCGGGTAAACGGCGGCAGGGGCGGACGTGTTTCTGCAGTCGATGACATGGGGCAGTTCCTCAAACAATAAGGGTGTGTTGAAAGTTGCGCCGTCGTGCGATCAAAGTCCCAACAAGGTTTGCGCCATGCATTGCGCATTATCGGCAGCTGTTGAATCGCCCATCACCAGGGCAACGGTAATGGCGCCATCGATCAGGATCAGCAGGTGCGCGGCCTGCCGTTCAGGGTCGGGGGTGCCATGTGCTTGACACAGTTCGAGCAGGTACTCGAACAGTTTCTGTTTGTGGGCCTTGGCCAACTGGCGTACCGGGTCCTGCGGGTCGCCGGTTTCGCCGCTGGTGTTGATGAAGGCGCAGCCGCGGAAATCGGCGGAGCCAAACCAGGTTTTAAGTGCATCGAACACCGCCAGCAGGCGTTGGCCGGTGCCTTCGCTATATTCCACCTCTGTGCGCAGCCACTGCATCCAGCGCTCGTCACGACGCTGCAGGGCGGCAATCACCAAATCGTCTTTATTGGCGAAGTAGCGGTAAATGCTTTTTCGCGAGACACCCGCGGTTTTCACCAGGAAGTCCATGCCGGTGGCGGCGATGCCATGGCGATAGATCAACTTTTCGGTGACGTCGAGGATGATGTCGCGGGTTTCATTACTGATCATGTCGTTCATGCTGCCAAAAGTAGAACGATCATTCTTCTTGGTCAATTAAAATTTTTCCATGCGCCACAGCAAGACCTGGGCCCCCCCATGGTGTAAGCTCGGGGCCTCTTCGGATTCGACCCATTGCGAGCCTTATGCCGTCGTTCTTCAAACGCTCCCTGTTGCCCAAACTGCGCGGTTTCCCCCTGACTCCTGATGCGATTGACGTGCTGTCCGGCGCTGCTGCCTATCGCCGCTGCCTGCTGGAGAAGATCTCCCAGGCCATCCGGCGTATCTACATCGTCGCGCTGTATTTGCAGCAGGACGAGGCAGGGCAGGAGATCTACGACGCCCTGCACGCCGCCAAGGCAGCGCGTCCGGAGTTGGATGTCGTGGTGGTGGTCGATTGGTTGCGCGCCCAGCGTGGCTTGATCGGCGCCGGCAAGCAGCCGGGCAACAGTGCCTGGTACCAGGCCATGACCCAGAGCCACAGCAGTGAAGTGCCGGTGTATGGCGTGCCGGTGCAAACCCGCGAGCTGTTCGGCGTGCTGCACCTCAAAGGCTTTGTGATCGACGACACGGTGCTGTACAGCGGCGCCAGCCTGAACAACGTGTACCTGCACAAGTTCGACAAGTACCGCTACGATCGCTACCACCTGATCCACAACAAGCCGCTGGCCGATTCGATGCAGCATCTGGTGGAGCATGGTCTTGTGGCGTCCAAGGCGGTGCATCGCCTGGACCTGCCCAACCCGCCCACCACCCGCAGCCTGCGCAACGACATCGGCGACCTGCGCAGCCGTCTCAAGCATGCGACATACGACACCACAGCCGGGCAATTGCCCAACGGCCATCTGTCGGTCAGCCCGCTGTTGGGCGTGGGCAAGAACAATCCGTTGAGCCGAGTGATCCTGGAGCTGATCGCCAGTGCCCAGCATCAACTGACCATCTGCACGCCATACTTCAACCTGCCGCTGCCAGTGACCCGCGAAATCAACCGCGCCCTGGCGCGTGGCGTGAAGATCGACATCATCGTCGGCGACAAGACCGCCAACGACTTCTACATCCCGCCCAGCGAGCCGTTCAAGGTGATCGCCGCGCTGCCGTACCTGTATGAGATCAGCCTGCGCCGTTTCGCCAAGCGCCATCAGCGCGACATCGACCACGGCCAGTTGAACCTGCACCTTTGGCACCACGACGACAACACTTACCACCTCAAGGGCATGTGGGTCGACCAGCGCTACACCTTGCTCACCGGGAACAACCTCAATCCGCGCGCGTTCCGCCTCGACCTGGAAAACGCCTTGCTGATCGATGATCCCAAGAGCGAGTGGCTGGAGCCGAGGCGTACCGAGTTGGCGCAGATTTTCCAGCACACCACGCGAATCGAGCGTTACCAGGACTTGCAGGCGTTGCCGGACTACCCGGAGGCGGTCGGCAAGTTCCTGCGCCGGGTCAGCCGGGTACGAATCGAGCGGTTGTTGTATCGGATTCTCTAGAGTCTCTGCCCGATTTCATCGCTGGTTTTAGGCGTCGTCTTATAGAACGGCTGTCTTTTCCCCTCTTACAGTGCCTTCCAACCGTTCAAGGAGGCACGGCTTTTCCCTCAATGGATTTGCCACAAAGAGGATAGCAACATGCCATCTATTCTTGCCCAAAGCGGTTCGGTCATCTGCGCGCCGGCCACTCCGGCGCCTGACCTGGCGCCCATGCCCCAACCTTCAATTTCCCTGGTTCCATCCAACCCCTGCGAAACTGTCCCTGAACGCCCCGGTACGCCCGCAATTGTGGCGCCCACCTGGACACTACCCATGTCGCCCAGTGCCGCCGGCACCGCCGGAGACTCCACCTTGGCTGAGCGTCTGGCACAGGCCCTCGACCGCGGCCAGAATAGTGTGGCAATCCCTAATGACAGCAGTCTCGGTGCGGCCTTGGCCCTCTACCGCCAGTTGCTTGATCAACCGTCTTCTCAGTCCTGGCTCTCGCTTAAAGGCTTGGCAATGGACACCCTGACACTGCGCAAGGATCGCGTAGAGGGTTTCACGGCCGCGGGGGGCATACGCACTCCTGTAGCGTTCAGCAGTACTGACGACAGTGGCTGGGGGAAGGCGAGCCGGCATCTACGGGCGATGCGCAATGTGCTTGACCCCGACGATAAG
>Ga0068851_10000166_pt1 | contig 33705 bp, 32 predicted proteins | sample KBSCornC12_FD_66588 | JGI IMG/M metagenome (GOLD analysis project Ga0068851, IMG submission 66588) | Corn rhizosphere microbial communities from Kellogg Biological Station, Michigan, USA - KBS Corn C1-2 | ecosystem: Host-associated > Plants > Roots > Rhizosphere > Soil ...
GATATTTTAGTGGCTCCGGGATATTTTGCCATAAAGGCAGTAACGACAGGTGCAGGAACTTTATCTGCATCTATTTTTTGAGCATGGAGCATTTGGCTCATTACGAATGCCATAAACAGCATCGGGACTATTGCTTTCATTGTTTTCATAGTTTTTATTGTTTTTATGATTTAGGATTTTATTAGTTCATTGGTTTCCACCGAATTTCCATTCCATACCGGGATGAAATAAGGGCACATTGTTTAGCCATTACGACTTATACAAAAAACAGGGGTAGATACTTATTTGGATAATAGCGATATCCGACACGGCCATCTGTTCGTCCGAAATCTGATGAATGACCATCAAATTCTATAAACAGAATTCTCTCTATTGAAAGAATAAACAAAGATCTGAGGTCATGGTTGAGGAAAATTTGCTCACGTCTATAAATTTTCCTTGGAGCAGGGGGTTATTGGCTGACTCTAAGACAGCCTTAATTTTTAATCTTTATCGTCTTTTTCTTCATCCACCTTTGACTTAACAATCAATTTCCCATCCGTTGTATACAGGACGTCGTAGGTTTCTTTTCCCTTTTCGATTTCGGCTTCAAAATAGCTTACGCCTGCCTGGTCGTCGACTTTGCTGGCTTCATTGATTTTATAACCTGCATAGTCTTTGGTGATGGCAGCCTGAATAGGTGCTGGAAGAGCGGAAGCCTTTATCCTGGTTTCAGTTTGCATCCATTTTCCCGTTGGGTCAAAACTGGCGGATGTTTCTGCTCCATTGATTTTAAAGTTCGCTTCGTACTCCATTTCATTTTCTTTTTCCCAGGTTACTTTTGAAACGCCAGGAAATTTTCCAACGAAGGAGGATACCACAGCAGCGGGTACTTGGTCTGTTGTGAGTTTTTGAGCAGTAGCTGCCTGGTGCATGAAGAATACGGTGAGCAGGGATATGATTATTGTTTTCATTTTATCGTAGTATTTGAAAAGATTCTAAAGGTAGGGGATTTAATACTGGTCCCTGAGCTTGTCGAAGGGTAGAGCACCATTCAATGCAAATTTTCCCTCGTTTATTTCCACATCTTTAAAGATGTGGAAATAAACGAGGGAAAATTTGGAGAAATCCTTTTTCTACCCTTCGACAAGCTCAGGGACCAAAGGAGTCTAATAGATTACGGTTATAACAAATCAATCCTGTTGACGCGGATAAGTTTTTTTTACTATGTTTTTAGGCGGAGTATAATATTCGATAGTCAATTCAGTATCGGTAATTTTTTTAGAAACAAGACAATCCCACCACCAACTGCATGATGTTTTCGGTGAAGGGAACATCTCAACCTTCATGGTTTCTGTGTGAAAGATGCATTGTTTGCGGTCGCCATCCCATTCCGCGTAATAAACAATTTTTTGAATCGTGTCTTTTTCTATTATGCATCCATCCAGAATTTTTTTACCAGTAGCTTTTTGAAATAGCTGCATGCTAATTCCCAGGTAAGCCATTTCACCAAGTAATGCAAAATAACTATCGTGATCCATGTCTATATAACCCAGATTGCTTTCTGGGGCCTTGATGTTAATTTGTCTTATTATCGTATCAACGGAGGGTCCCTTTAAACGTAGGTATCGATGTAAATCTGTTTTTTCAAAAACAAGAAGATATCCTTTCTTTAAGTGAATGGTATCATAAGGGATATGGATCCCTTTGTCCTCTGCTGCAGATTTATTTTGCGCACGACTATTAGCACAAAACAAGGAGAGGGATAGGAATAGAATGATTTTCAATATTGATTGTTTTATTGATGCAATTCCTTTTCTAAAGTAGGGATGAGCATGTCCTGGATTTCCTGCACTGCTCTTTCATCCGTTTTGCCACCGGCAAAAGCCGAAATGATAGTACCCTCCCCATTGATGACATAGGTGGTCGGATAGCCCGATCTAAGTTGGAAAATATCCATTTGGAGCGTGAAGCAATTGGAAACCTGGATAAATTTCCAGGGATTCTGTTGAATGAATTTTTTTATATCCGCATCACTATCATTCCCGATGGCCAGGAATTGAACATTTCTACTTCCATATTGATCAACAAGCAAATTGAATCCCGGGATTTCAGCAATACATGGGGGACAGGATATGGTCCAAAAATTAAGAACCGTGATTTTTCCTTTGAAATAATCCGATGTAATCTTTTTCCCTTGCATCGTAGTGGCAGAAAATTCAGGGATCTGCACACCCACCAGGCATTTCGGCTGGGCCATGAAAAAATGATCCGGATCTTCTTTTTGGTGTTGCTTTACTAATTCAAGGCAGTGGTCAATCCCTTCCTGGAAAGAAATAGTCGTGGTAGACTGGCTAAAAATGATGGCGGGGAACAGGAGAAGAAGGAGTGGGAGAAAGAGAATTGATTTCATCGGAGTGGTTTCGTTTGTATGTAAAGAATCAACGGGAATTTGAAAAATATATTGTTACTACGCAAAGCGCAGCTTTGATGTCACTCAAACGTCGGTCAATGGTTCGACTCCGCTCACCAACCACCGACGCTCAACGTTGATTTATTATTTATTACAACAGCTTCCCAGGGCCTTAGCATTTTTGATTCTAATGAAAGATAATTTCCGATCATTTTCTCGCCTAGGGAAATTTGATCAAAAAGAATTTCTTCTGATGAAAAATTCAACACCACGGTCCATTTTTCTCTATTCAATCTACGATGAAATACAAATAACGGAGCATCCCCGGTATCAACAATTTGGAATGATCCATAAATAAGTACTGGATTTGATTTTCGTATTTGAATCATCTTTCTGAAATAATTCAGAATAGAATCAGGATCATTTACCTGCGCGGCAACATTGATTCCTTTTTTATTCGGATTAATAGTCATCCAGGGTTCACCGGAAGTAAAACCTGCATGAGCATCATCGTTCCATTGCATCGGGGTGCGGGCATTGTCTCGTCCCATTTTATTAGCGCGGGATAAAAATTCCTCTTCGCTCATTCCATTCTTCTTCGCTTGCTCCCAACCATTGATCGTTTCAATATCTTTAGAATCTGATATGGAATTCAAAGTGAAATTGGTCATGCCGATTTCATCACCCTGGAAGATAAACGGAGTTCCTCGCAGGCAAAGCAAAAGGGTAATCAACAACTTTGCAGATTCAACTCTATACTCCTGATCATTTCCCCATCGCGATGCCATTCGGGGATAATCATGATTGCCGAGAAATACACTCGCCCATCCCTGGCTTACTACTGCATCATCCCATTTTTTAAATATGCTTTTAAAATCATCAAGCTTCCAGGCGATAGGATCAAATCTGCCTCCGGGCCCCTGGTCCAGGATCATGTGATCAAAGTGAAAGATCAGTTTCAACCCTTTTTCAGGATCGAGATAATCCATTGCTTCATCTGCACTAATGCCCGGACCTTCACCGATAGTGAAAGTGTCGTATTGTTCCCAAACATCAGTTCGCATTTCACTTAAAAATTCATTCACTCGTGGTCCATTTGCGTAACACTCACGAATCATTTTGGGAAAGTGATTAGTATCTGCATTTGGAAAATCAATTCGCTTGCTGATCAGTGAAATGACATCTAATCGTAATCCATCCACTCCCTTGTCCAACCAAAACCTCATCAATTTCTTAATCTCTTCACGAACGTTTTCGTTTTCCCAATTCAGGTCCGGTTGCTTTTTTGAAAAGAGATGCAAATAATATTCCTGCGTTGCTTCATCAAATTCCCAGGCACTACCACCAAAAAAAGAAGTCCAGTTATTCGGAGGTACTCCTTTCACACCAGGACGCCAGAAATAAAAATCACGATAAGAATTTTGCTTCGATGTGCGGGATTCAATAAACCATGGATGTTCGTCTGAAGAATGGTTCAATACCAGGTCCATGATGAGTTTAATTCCACGATCATGCAATGCTTTCAACAATGTATCGAAGTCGTCCATGTCACCAAACTCAGGTTGAATGCCGATGTAGTTGCTGATATCATAACCACCATCATCATTTGGCGAAGGATAAACGGGATTGAGCCAGACTGCATCAATGCCGAGTGAGGCGATATAATCGATCTTCTCCAGGATCCCTTTCAGATCACCAGTGCCGTCGCCATTGCTGTCTTTGAAACTCCTTGGATAGATTTGGTAAATGATGGCTTCCTTCCACCAGTTTAGGTTTGAAGAAAAAGCGCTGGAAGAATAGGTATTAGCTTGCAAGGACTGACAATTTGTATTTCACGAATGGTCGGTGAATGTATACTGAAAATGCAAGAGCAAACTCAATATCCATCCTTGCGCCACATCATTGCCATCCGTGATGACATTGATTTCACGTCCGAAACCTGCGGTGATGCCGTATTGAAGTGATGATTTATTAATGCCGGTTAGATATCCTGTTTCCAACCATGGTTGGAGGACCAGCGTATAGGTCTTGCCAGTGGATTGATCAGGTTCACCGATATTATTTTCCCAATTGATCCATTCGTTCCACAGATCCATATTGAAGGCCGCAATAATTTGTCCATGATGAAGAAAGAAATGTCTTCTATAGCCGATGCTGGCGCCTAGACCATAGCCATCTTCATGATCATTGTACTGGCTGTAATCTTTTCGTTCGATCAGGTTCACACCAGCTCGTATCAACATCGAGGATTTTTCAGATAGAAATTTATCCATGTTGATCGTGCCGATTATTCCTGCCGGATAGAATTGAGCGGAGATGCCGAAGGAGGTGTGTTGGGTTTGGGAGTAGGAGAGAGATGTATATAAAAGTAGAAATATGGTTATCAATCGCTGCACAGCGCCAATTTACCAAATGCATTTTAATAATTGCTAAAATGTTGGGCGTTGATTAACTAACGCGCCGTACTGAGCGCAGTCGAAGTATCCTGGGGAAAACAAAGCTGTGCTTTGCGAAATAGGTTTTTGCTCATTCGCAAAGCACAGCTTTGAAGACACTCAAACGTCGATTAATCGACGCTTAACATATTTGATTTTGTTAATTAGGATTGCTACATCGCGCCCAACTGCTTCAAATACTTCATCGAATTAGCCTTAGTAGCTTCAGAAGGATTAAGTGAAATTGATTTCTTGAAATTCTTGATGGCATTTTCCTTGTCACCTTTTATGGCATAGGCTTCACCGAGACTGTCCCAGGCGTTGGCACTTTCGGGAAATCGTTTTGTATTCATTTCCAATACACGGATGGCATCATCAAATTTATTTTGATTGAGCATCTGGTAACCATAGGTATTTAATTCGGCTTCAGAGCCAATGGATAAAGCCTGGGTCTCGATTTTTTCAGCATCACTGATTTTATTTTGTGCCCTGAGTATTCCGGCCTTAACCATGGAATTAGTGAAATTCTCATTCATGGAGATGGATTTATCAGCCCACGTCAATGCCTGATCCAGGTTGAGTTTATTCTGCAGTGCATAATTGGCGGCGGAGGAGTACCCCATCCAGTTAAATCCAACAGTGTTTTTTAATTCATTTGCTGCATTTGCCATGACAATGTCATCGACGGCAAATTCAATCTTGACAGGAAATTGTTTATTCTCCCAATTCAAAACGAGTTCGGCGGAATTTTTAGTCATGTTGATAAAATCATACGTTAGTAATTCGGTCATCTCATGTGTACGAAGTTTTATTGGAGTACGCATTTGATCACGATCTGCTTCATAGAAGAAACTTCCCCAGGACTGATAGTCTTTAGACAAAATAGCGACACCGGTATCATCATTGTTAATGGTAAAAAACAAGCCGTAGCTTCCTGCGGGAACTGTCTGTCCTTCAACTTTCGCATCATGGGAGAAAGTGATGACTGTGTTTTCATTGGCACCTGCTCGCCAGGGGGCAGATTTCTGGTTGCCGAAATTTTGCACATTCCAGCCATAAGGGACTAATTCGCCCCAGATCACGCGCCCCTTGACCGAAGGTCTCGAATAACTAACGGTGACTGTGGAGATGCCTATTTTTTGGGATACTGAAGCTGCAGGACTCGGTGTCCTCGGTGTGGTGATGGGTTGGGCATAAGTGCCAATTGAAATTACGACTATGGAAAATAGTGTAAGTAAGAAACGAGTTTGTAGATTTTTTTTCATGATGTTGGAAATTAAGATAAGAATAGATGATAAGGCAGGGTGTGACTTTAGTCTTGTTTAGAAAGTTAACGATAGGAATTGGGTATTGGCTACTCTGATGAAGAATGTGTGAGGTTTCTTCGACGAAAGGGATTTTACGAACGACAGAAGTCAATTGCTTTGAAAAGCACATTATACAAAAAATAAAAGTTGGGCGTCGGTTGACCGACGTCCTGGTGTCAGGAAAGCTGTGCTTTGCGTTAGTGAATTCTCATTTCAGAAGATATTTGTTGATGTTGGAGTTCTCTCCAACATCCAACGAGATGCAAAAAGGGAAATTCAAAAAACGAATTCAACTTATTGGTTCTTCCTGTAGGATATTATTGGTTGTTGGAGAGAACTCCAACAACAACAAGCTATTGTAATAATGATTAACAGAAGCTCAGCGTATGGGTTTTATTTGTTTTATTTCGATCGTTCATAAAGAGGCAGCCCCGTTGCCTTCGCCAAAGCAGCAGCGGCCAAATCTCCCTCTTTTGTAAACGGCCATGTAAACAAACATTTGATCGGATGGTCTTTGCGCATCTGTTCGATAGCAGTCATGGCAAGTCGTTTTGCAATACCCTTTCTGCGGTATTCTTCCAGGACCATGCCGGAGCAGAGATAGATGGCGCCGTAAGATGCATTAAGTGGTGTGCGGAAGAATAATTCTTTTTCAGAAATCGTGTGATCAAGAAATAAATTCATGAGTTCAATCGTGGTGGGTAAAAGTAATACCCAGGCGATGGGGCCGTCCCCTTCATCATATTCCGAAATCGTCGAAGGATGGATCTGCCGGAATCGTGCAAGGATCTCTTCGTTGACATCCAGTTGTTCGGGATCGTGTTTGGCATCGAAGACTTCTTCGGCCAGTTGGATCATGCGTTCAAAGTTAGAAAGAGGCAAAGGCTTAGGCTGAGGCTGAGGAAATTATTTAGGGGCTCGCTTAAAAACCGAAAGAAAATACATCGGATGTTGTTTGGTTTCATATCCTGCCGGATAACCATCACCAAAGAGATTGTAACAGATGGTTAGTTGTTCGCCTTCGAGTTTATAGATGGCGTTAAAATGTTTTCCTGCATTTGGTCCGTCCTTACCGTAGATATCCATTTTTCCATTAGCGTAAGTGAGTGTTCCTTTATCCACGCTTTCTGCTACCAATGTATACGTAGTGTCTTTCAAAGTGAGTTTTTGATTCGCGGTGGCAAATACGGGTAGGGTCTTTCCGCCCATTACCTGTTGGATAGGCACCCATTCACCATTCAGTGGATATTTTTTACTATGCATGTTTTTCGAGACCGTGCAGCTGATCCCGAATGCAATAATTAATAAGAGAGGTAATAGTCGGAGTATTCGCATTGGATTTGGAAAGTGATTTGGTGGGTAAATGTAAGAAGAAATAAATGGTGAGTTGTGAGTAGTGAGTATGTTATACAGTTTCAATGCCACTCATACTGCTCATACTGCTCATTCGCTCATACTGCTCATTACTCTCATACCACTCACACTACTTGTAGTGATAATGGTACACATCCGAATAAATACCATCCAGGTTGTTTATATTCTGCGTCACCGGGTACCCATCACCATCCAGACTAAAGGAGAAATCATATTGTTGCACCTTGGTGGTGCCCGGAGCAAAAACTGTAAAAGAATGATTCGGTAGATGTTGGTTGTGATTGCCCACAAAACTATTCATTTGCATTAAGAAATAATTCGAGCCAATTTTGAGTTTATCTGGTTTGCTCAAATCATAAGATGTGGTTATAGTAAGATATAGGCTGTCGTGATAAATCCAGCGCACGGAAGTATTATCACCATTGGTCCAACCCAACTCATAGGAATTTGTCATGCCATCGCTGCGAACGTCAGTTCTTTTTGTCAGGTTTCCTGCGTTGTCATACGTGAAGGTAAAGTCTGCGGAAAAAGGTGATCCAAGGGCATACTCAAAGTTGCCATGCCCGGAAGCGATATTGCCTGCGGCATTTAAAGTGAAGGTGGCATCTGCCGTGGTCCGGCTTTCAGATTTCCGATATTCAGTATAATGAAGTTGGTTCCCGTTGATGACCAGGGTATTGGTCTCCTCGTTGTCTTCTGTTTTTATGATTTGATTATCTGAATTATAGGTAAAGCTTGTTGTATTGGGATACAACTCTTCTGTATAGTAGTCGAGCAATTTGATTCCATTCGGGTTGTTGTTGTCGTCTTTGTTACAGGCTGGTAGGGAGAAAATGAAAAGTAATGCGGAAAGAAAAAACAATGGTTTCATCAGGTAGTGGTTTATAGGTGAATGGGGTGTATAGTAAAATTAGGGAAAAGAGTGGTTTGTTCAAAGGGGGAAAAGGCTCACATCACTTGTAATGGTAAGTGATCACTTCTGTAGAAGAATTGTCGGTTTCAAATATGGACAACAGCGTTGGAAATCCATCCTGGTCAAGGGTATACGTAAAATCATAAATGTATTGACCCATGGTATTCGGTGGATAAATCGAATATTCATGTTGTTCTAAATGGCGGCTCATATTCCCAATATGGCTATTCATCGGCATCAAAAAGGATTCCTTATTAATCTTGATTTTGTCCTCTTTTGTCAAATCATAAGTAAGCGTCCTGGTGTAGTAAGTGCTTCCATTGTTGATGTAATTGATGTAAATGATATCACCATTAATCCAGACAAACGCATCTTCATAGTAAGAGCCATCGCTGCGGACCTCATTGATATTGGTTAAATTTCCGGCATTGTCATAGGTAAAGGTATAATCAGAAGAAAATGGATTTGCAAGAGTATAGGAGAAATTGCCATGGCCGGAAATTATATTGCCATCCGAATTCAGCGTGAAGGTCGCATCCGCAATTGTTCTTTTTTCTGATTTTTTATAATTAATAAAGTGAAGCAAATTGCCATTAATCGTATAATAAGTACTATCGCCCGAGTCTTCAAATACATTTAAATCACCATGATTATCATAGTCAAAGAATAGCGTATCATTAGTGAGATCACTGACGGAGTAATCAAGGTTCGGGTGGCCATTGTTATTGTCGTCTTTATTACAGGCTGAAAGGGTGAAAATAAAAAGTAGGGCAGATAGAAAGATTAATGGTTTCATCGCATGGTGGTTTATAAGTGAACGGGGTGGAAAGTAAAACTAGGGAAAAGTGTGGTTTGTTCAAAGGGTTAAAACTGGTGGTTCGAGATAGTTCGAACTTAAAGGACTGCACCTTTATGGCGAGCTCAGCACTGGAAACTCAAGCAACGGCGAAAAGGTGATGGATTGTTGTTATAAACAATAACTTAAGCCAGTCCTCAAGACAATCAACTGTCGGGTTTAGTTATAGTCGATATCCGTATAGCCAATAACCACGGGGGTTTCAGGGAACTAAAGTTGAAAAAAAATTAACCTAAAATCAAAAGTTGGTTTTGATGATTTTCTGGAATATCCTCTGTTGATTATATGCATCTTCCAGGACAAAATAATACGAACCATTGACGAGGTTCGTTAGATTGATTTGATCCACCGAAGAGACTAGATTGCCTGATCCCACTTTTATTCCAAGGGAATTATAAATCGTATAATCGATTGGATAGTCTTCATTGATTTGCAATTGAACAAAGCCATCTGTTGGATTGGGAAATACTTTAAAAGCCATTGTCTCGTCAGGGCTGATAACGGCGGTTGATAATAAATTGAGTGAACTATATTTCGAACAGTGATGGCTATCCTTTATTTCAATCCAATATATTCCGGCACATAAGTTCGAATTGGATAAAGTGTCAAAACCTTCATTGTACAAAATGTATTCATAAGGAGGAGTCCCTCCAATAGCATTAATGTTGATGTGTCCCTGGCATAGGCTCAGGTCCCCCTGTGCCTGAAAACTGGCTGTGATAGAATCAGGCTCCTGGATCTCGACAAAATATTCGATAATATTGATTTCATTAGTGACGACACTATAGGCGTTGACCAATTGCTTATAAAGACCTGCTTTGAGACAGTCTGGGTAATCCAAAGGAGTCCAATTATTGCTGTCGAGATAAAAAACATTATTCGCAGTGATATAAAAAATGAAATCAGGACCTAACATACCCGATAGTTCAGTGATATCAGGAAGAAATCCGCCATCAGATCCTCCATGACAACTGACGTTTACTGTTTGTCCAAAACTTAAGGATGGATTGCATGAAAGGGGATACTGCGGTTGTATCCACGCAAGTTCATCAATAGTAAATCCATTTGCAGCAGCCCAATCTCCTACTTCAGTATATTCCTGGTTCAATTGCGGGATATAACTCAGGTTGGATTCCGTGGAAATTTTAGTAACGATTTCTTCTTGTCCAGACTTGTACATCAGTTCACCGACGGCGCATCGGGTACCTGCTTCATCGACAAAAATAGGTGTGGGTGTTTCATATTTAGTGTTAAGTGGAAAAACATCTTGCTGATAATATTCGATTAGATGCGTTAATGCTGCAAGTCTTTTTTGTTTATAGTCTTCTTTCATGGACAAAGAAGCTGTGGCCTGAATAAGATGATCAGTGACTAAAGTGAGATGCAATTGGATGAGATCTCTCCTGGTTTTACATTGTCGAACCCGTAAAGATTCGCTGGCAGTAAGAGAAATATCTTTCCAATGCGAATTCACTTTTGACAGAAGATATTGCTCATGGCTGATCTGACCAAAACTCAAATGGAAAGAGCTGTTCAATAAGAAGATAAGGAAAAGAAAATTTTTCATAGCGGAGTCATTGGCTTGAAAAATGGAAGCACTTACAGAAGTAAGATACTGTAATTAAAAAATAGATACAAAACAAGGAGGTTGTGCTTCCTGGCTACCCAATCGTTAACTATTTTTCTTATCATGTGAAATATTTTGAAAATAACTCTCCGGATTATGTTGTCTCCTCGCCATTTTCTCCTCCGATCACTACCATTAATAGTAGGCATAATCACCTCCTTTCTTTCAATCGTCACCGCACAAAAAAACTCTGTAGTCCAGGTGCATGCCGATAAATCATCCGGATACGGCGTAGCCTGGGGTGGTCCGCAAAATATGGCGGACTATATTGTTACGGCGCTCCACATTGTTTCAGGCAAGAAGACTATCATGGTCGTCTGGCAAGGAAAAAGTGCTTATGCGCAAGTGGAAAAAATATACAAGCCTTCTGATCTTGCCTTGTTGAAACTTAAAACACCACTCGGTGTTCCTTCACTCACTCTTTATTCCGGCGAACCACCATTTGATACCAATATTAATTTTTGGGAAATGCCGGTTAATACAACTTCCATGACAGGCAAAACAACTGTGCTGGATGAAAAAACCAATCTTGCTAAAATCAGTCCACGCGTGGCCAACAATCCATCAGGTCTTTCTAAAGCATTGTGTTCTGATGGCAGTCAATTTTATCCGGGCATGAATACCGAGGTTATCAATTTTAAAGAGCCTAATATCCGAAAAGCACATTCAGGTTCTCCCCTGACGTATGGCGATAAGATCCTCGGCATGGTGGATGGTGGTGCAAAATTAGTGGATGGTAAAGCTTGTGTATGGGCCATTCCCGCAAGTGATTTTATGAAACTCTTCAACCAGGGCACTGCACTTTCCGGATCGATGCAAGCGTGTGATCAACCGGGAAATGAAAACAAGTACATGTATAGCGGATTGCGTTCAGATAATCCTTTATTGAGTCCGGAAGAAGCCGAACAAGCTCGTCATTTTGAGGACGAAATGGATTTTTCAGCAGAGAATGGCAGTGAGCTCGAACTCAGTCATGAATACAGGATGACATTCGACGAAGTGTATGAGACCTTGTTTGAGGATGAACAAAAGGATTTGGATGAAATCCTGAATGATGAAGATGATATCGACATCAACAGCCTGTTAAATCAGACCGTTGATATGTATATCGAAGAGAATACCGGTATTTCGATTATGATTCCTGCAGAATGTGCGCTGACGAGTTCCTCCGATGATTTTGGAACTTTAATTACTACGACTAGCCCAGGTGGTTTAGTCACCATGTCTATTTATATCTCGCCCAACAATACCATGGAGGCCGGCAAGAAAGCCTTGAACGCATTTAAAGCTTATATGGAGAAAACCGGTCAACCCATGCAGCCGCAGGAAGAGGACATCGAAGATTACAGTGACGATGAGTATAATCCCTATTACAGTGAGCACGTCGAAAATGCTGAAGAAGATAATAATGGTGAAGTACAATCAGAATTTTTTGCAGACATGGCCATCAGTGATGGCGATTTCCTGGCCGTCACCGTCAATATTTCCGATTGGAACCTGCTCGACCAAAATCCGAATGAACGGTTGTATTTATATCTTTTGCAAACGTGTGCGTTGCTTTCTGATTTTTCGATTTACTAAAACGCCCCATTGTCATAATAATTCTCCTTCTTCCGGTGCTCCACTTCATCCTTAAACGTCTGTGTATTCTTCGTGCTATCAATGACAATAGTATACGTTCCATGTGAAAACGCATCGATCTGTTCATCATAAAATTGCATGCAGGGCTGTACTTCTACCATATAAGAGACATCATTGTTCTTTATCTTGAGTTGCTCGTACATCATGACGTTAATAAACTTTGATTTTGAGGCCAGGAGATTTGTTTCGTATTGGTTGAAAGTGGTATCAGTCGTTTGAAGTGGATCGACCATATAGTCCATAGTTTTATACAAAGAGAAAGTCCCTTTATCATCGGTGCCGAAATAACAACTCAATTTCACATGAACGATGGCCTTCGTGGTGTTCTGAATCGTCAGGGTCAATGGAGGGACGCTTTTCAATGGCGGAGCGACAGCATACAAATCAGTCATCTTCCTGCGGATAATGGGATAGGCCAAAAACAATAAGGGAACACAAAGAATGATGAGGCCTATGTTGGGTCTTTTCCAAAATAATAATCCAACGACCAGGAATAATAAAAGTCCCGCAGAATAGAATATATTCCTCGACCAACCTATCGCATCACCGGCAGGTGCAGTCTTTGTAAAGGTGACGAGGTAGAAAATGAGGTAAATGGCATAGACAGCAGCTAAGAGGTAGAAAGCGTATTTGACCATGGTGAAAAAGAGATTGGAGAGAGGGGAAGCAGTTAATTAAAAAATTATTCTGATTAACCCCAGCCTTCAGGCTGGGGAGTATTGAAACGAAATTCTTCGACAGGACTTAAGTCCTGATTGATAGGGTAAGATATGTCAATTCCCCAGCCTGAAGGCTGGGGTTAATCAGCATTTTTATGAAGACTATTCAGCCAAACATGCCTTCCACAACATCTGCATATAAGGCAATCCTTTTCGATTAGCAAACTCAATGTTTCGTTGCGGAATGCCGCCTGCATCCGGATAATTTTCAATCGCCTCCGTTATGATGGCTTCCCTTAAAATGTGTAACATCGGGTAAACAGATCGATTGGTATAATTCGCAGGATCTTCTTCATAGGATTCAGCAAACCTATATTTAGGATGAAAGCTGGCAATCTGGTAAACGCCTTCGTAGCCTTGTGCAGCAAGAAACTCTTCTGCTAAATCAACAAGGTCGAGGTAATCTTCGAATTCATCAAAGCGATTGGGGAAAATAATGAGTGTCGTTTCCACTTCTTCCGAATTGTCGAGCTTTTGCAATTCATAGACTAATGTTTCCAGGATGCTTTCGATCGTAGCTTCAGGTATCACGACAAACCGGATACTATTTTTAAGCACAACCTTGGCAGCAAATGGACAGAAATTACAACCGATCACCACGGATTTTATCCAGGCTGTAGTTTGTGATATAATTACCTCATCAGACATGATCAACTAAGATTACGGATTTTTCTTCATCGCTGTTATAATATAGTAAATCACACACAACAACAGGATAAAAATGGCAAAGCTGAGGAATTGCATTGGCGTCAAACTGGTCAGTAGCCAAATGATGACCCCCACGGCAAGCAATGGAATTAGAATTCCTCCCGGTACCTGGAATGTATTTTCAGATGCAATTGATTTTGTCCTTCGAAGTTGTATGGTCGCCAATACCACACCCAGATATATAAGCAGTGTTGCAGCTCCGGAGATGATGGCCAGTTGTTTGAATCCACCTGATACCGCAAACACTAATCCCAGAAAAGCATAGACAGCCACTGCAACATGCGGTGTAAAATACCGGGGATGAACTTCGCCTAATACCTTCGGCAATATTCCGTTCCTCGCTCCTGCATAGAGCACTCTTGGAATAGACAATATTTCTCCACCGAGTCCACCCAACATGGAAATAGAGGTAGCAACGATCATCAATGTAATCCCCGCCGGTCCGAAAATGATTCCCGCGACTGCTGCAAGCGGTGAATCTTTGTGCGCCGAGATTGTATTTCCCAATACACCTTGCGTCACAAGTTGAATAGCCATGTACAAAATCAACACGGATCCGATTCCAAAAAATATCCCGAGTGGCACGGTCCTTTTCACGTTTTTTATTTCTCCACTATTCGTAACAGGAGTTTCCATTCCAGTGAATGCAAAAATCAAAAGCAAACATGCAGCACCAAGACTGCCGATAGTAGGCGTGGAAGTCCAGCGCAGGTTGTCCATGGAAACATACCCGGCTCCGACAACGACCAGCAACAAAAGAGGAATGAGTTTTCCAAAAGCAGTAATCTCAATAAATCGCACACCATGTTTTACGCTCCGGATATTGAGTACAGCCAACCCGCCAAAAAGAAGAATAAAAAATATTGTCCTGAAAATTGGCTGTTGAAGAAACGGAAAGAAATATTTCAACGTATCAGCAAGTGCATTGGCCAGGGCTGCATCAGATATAACACAAGATCCCAACCAAAAAACATGGTTAGCTAAAAATCCGGCGAATGGTCCAAATGCAGTTTCAATGTAGGCATACGTTCCTCCACTCACCGTGATTTTACTGCCTACTTCCGCAAAGCAAAGTGCAATCAGGAAAATAAGTGCTCCACATATCAGGTAGGCTAATATCGCAGCAGCGCCCAGGTTTTCTGCAATAATTGCTGGTATGACAAAAATTCCTGCTCCAACTGTCATATTCAAAATGGCGAGAGCGAGAGCTCGTACACCGATTTCGCGTTTGAGTTCTTCTTTTTCGGGAGTGAGGAGCATGTAGCGAAGATGCAATTTTTTAAAGATCCGCAGGTCTCAACAACAACACAGCACAAGTAGTAGCCAATAAAATTCGCTCACGAGGATCCATATCCATGAGATAAATGATTCCATTGTCGATGATGGATACAGCGGCGACGGCTTGACCGGCTTTGTTTCGGATAGTAAAACCTGCTGAACCGAAGGGCATCGTACCTACTTTCCCTTTTTTGGATTTCACTTTGGAAGCCGGAACGATAGTGTAATACTCATTGTCGTTTTTCGCTAAGTAGCCAACATAAGTTTTGGGATGAGTTTCAGCAGCCTGGTTGTCAAGCAACAATTCATAACCTTCCTCAGTTGGGCCGACAAATATTTTAGTGTAAAAAATATTGGAAGATTTGACACCCGGACCCGCTATGTCTAACAACAGGTTGACTGCACTGACTGCGCTGTTGCCGATATTGAAATCCTTTGCATCCAGGCGGCTGAGGCAAAACGCTTTGCTTTGATAGCCAGCATCATCCCCTAATGAAAAGTAAAGTGTTTGTTGTTTGTGGATGTGATCGGTGGTGATGATTTTTTTGTAAAAATCATCCGTAGGAACACCTTGTGTCAAACCAGTAGTTACTTCTGTTCCTTTTGTCCAGGAGCGATCAACATCGATCGTATAGTAATCGCTAAACGTGAGTTTTTCTTTTTTCAGAAATCCGTTCTTTCCTTTTACAGGAAATGATTTGACGGATGACCATTCATCGCCTTCGAGGGCAAGGCCCATGTTTTGCGCGCTGATTGTTTTATTCGCAAGAAAGAGGAGTATGAGCAAGCTCAGTTTGGAGAAATTCATTGGATTTATTTTATGGTGATGTGATAAACGATTTCGAAATGGAATGAGTACGTGTTGGAGTATTTTACCCCAGTATATAGTGCAGCAAATAAGCCGAAGCAATCCATACTGCTGCAAGGCCGAATCCTGTAAATAAGGAGACCACTGACCTGATGCTTTTGAAACGAATTGTTGACAGAAATTGATAAGCCACCCAGGATGCATAGAAGATCAAAATCGACATATTGACCATTTCCATCGCTCGCCGAAAAGACCCGTCATGCACCCAGCCCACACTTAAATAAATGAAAGTTTGCATGAATACCCCTTGCGCAATTGTAAACAGCAGGACGACGGCGGTTTCGCCAAAATTAAATTGCTTGCCACTCGCCCGGAAAATGAGATAAAGAAAAAAAGTAGAAGCCGGTATGGCTATTAGGATGTAGATATAGGTGTGTTCGAGAAACCACCACTGCATGGCATCATAGTCTTTGATCGCCTGAGCAGCCAATGGGGTCATCGTGGTCAATTCATTTTCATCATAAAAATGAAGGTTGATCAATTTGACCACGAGATAATTGCACAACAAAGCAATGACGAGATAGCTGGCCGGATGAAAAAATAATTTTCGTTTTCCTGCGAGATAATCCTGAATACTGGCGGCAGGTCGTTTACACAATTGTACCAGGTTGAAAAGGATACCCCGATCAACGTGAAAGATGGCATGCGGCACATCACCTATCAATTTTCCCAGGGAGATGCGTTCGTTGAATTGACTTTGTTGAATTTCCATGGCGCAAAAGTAGTGGGGACTGCCAATGCGACCAGATCAACCTGACTCAGTTGACAATCGGTCGGATGAAATGTGAAAAGAGCAGGATGAATGGTGCACTTGAAAAGCAATTGCTCAAAACTTCCATCCGAATCCGAGAAGCAAGCTCACGGAGGAGAAGTGGATATCATCGGGATTATATTTCAGTGGGTTTTGGGGATCCGGAGGCACGTGACTTCGATGACCATAAAAAGGTCCAATCGTAACCGGGGCGACCCAATTGATTTGAGAGGCCAGGGTAAGGAAAAAATTTTTAGTCTCAATGAAATGGAAATCCCCTGTTCCTGAAACCCCAAAACTGGTGGCGTGGGAAGTCATTTGATAAGTAAATTGTAGAGTGGCCGGGTAATTATCCTGGGTATAAACGAAGGTAAGGCTTGGTCCAATTGCAAATGACCATCTGGATTCCCCTAAGAATACGTATTGACAACGGAGCTGGTGTGCTTTAGTTTCCAGGATAAGCTTTGCGCCATCTGATTCTTCGTTTCTTCCTCTTGTTTCAAATCGTTCAAGAAGACCTCCTCCAACCAGGAGACCGGAATGATCATTGAATCGATATTGAAGGGAAATATCGTAGGCGCCTAATTTCCTTTCTGAATTGGGATAACGGTAAAGGGTAGGTGGATTCCAATAATCATCCCCCAGGTCAGCATGGATCATTGCCTCCATCATGTCATCGGAGGCTTTTGAGAAATTAAATCCACCAGAGCAAGACGCTATAAAATGAGTAACGTCTTTATTTTTCTTATGGTTGGATTGGGAATAAAGGCTGTTAGCCAGAAAGATCAAAAGGAGGAAAACGACGACTTTCATTAATGTCTTCGGCTGATCTTTTGCTGTATAAAATCGGTTAGCTTATATTTTTTAAGTATAGACTTGGATATATGGGACGCACCATTTATGAACTGCAGGCATTCCGGGGTACCACAATTGCAAACAAAAGGTTGTGCCATTTCCCATTCAGTGCTGGGATAGAAAAAAGTAAGTTCATCACCAGGCGCAAGAGCCTTCAGACATACCAATTCCATCTTAGTGGTATCAAAGAAGACAGTAGGTGCGCAACTGTGGTTGATGTATTGGAGGAATTCCGGTACAAGGGTGATGTGCTTGTCATCAGCGATTTGCACAGTAAGATAGGTCGCAAAGGGTGTCGTCATGCCAGCACTAAATGGACTGATCACGTCACCCGGATGAATATGGGTAGTTGCGAGCAATGATTTTTGCCCGGTGGATTTGTTCAGTATGACCTTGGCGAATTGGTGATCGCTGATCACTTTGACAGCTTGTTTGGTCCTGGTAGTGGTTATCATTTGATTTTGCATAGGAGGTTGTTTTGCATTTTTTAACTCATTGTCCCGATAGTCAATGTAAATGATCGGGTCAAGATATCGTAAAGATTATATAATTTTTATTTATATGAAAAAATTAATTGTGAAGCAGGGGTTAACGGAAAAGGGGGAGGGAGGAAGGGAGTAAAGGATCAAGGGAGTAATGGGACAAAGCTCTGAAGGAAATAAGTTTTGGAGCATTAAATGGAGGCATAATAAAAATCGGCATAGGTCTCACGTAGTTCTGTGATGACTGCTTCAAAAAGTTCATTTTCTTTCTTGCTGGTAATGCCAAATTCGTGTTTAAATGTTCTCTGATTGTACGAGAAGGAAATCCAATTGTTGTGAGAATCAGGTGGATAGAGCTCCCGCTCAGTTTGATGATGAGTAGCATTCCTGATAATTCGGAAATCTTGGAGCTCGATGATTGGAAAAACCGTTGCCGGTGCGCCTTGTTCGGTGATGCTGATTTCTTTGTAATTGATGGTGAGTTGACCTATTGGTCTTAGGTTTTTCGATAGATAAGACATGACCCAGGGTAAGAAGAAACTGGGAAGACCTAGCAGGATAGCAATGTAAACAGGCAGGAAAAAGAAAAGAACAGAAAAATAAGAAATGAAAAAGGCAGCGATCAGGAAAGGCAATGTCTTTCTATAAGATTTCGAGTTGATCAGGTGTAAAGTTATCGTTTTATCCAATTGCAATGATGTACCTGCTTAGTCTTCAAATATACTTTTCCCTTTCTTACTTTGTCTCTGTCGTCCGTTCCTCCTTTACTCCCTTACTCCGTTACTCCTTCTTTCTGCGACTGTACTCCTCGCACCACAAATACTTATCCGTCAATTTCCAACTTAACATTTTGACAGGATCTATTTCCAATGCGGAAAACCTGGAATGTAGTTTTTTGTCCATGTTGTCCAGCATCTTCAGGATTTCCTTACTGGTCTCATAAAAATGGGATTGCCTGAAATGATCTGCTTCGGCATAGTATTGCTCCAATGTTTTAATCGGTTGTCCGATCCGGATTTGTAATGATTTTAAAACATAGGAATCATAGGGTATGATTTCATCTGGCCTGAAGACATACAATAATTTCGAACAGAAGGATTGGGGCAGACCCGGCTCGCCTGAACTGGAATTTGAAGACAAGTTCTTTCTCTTAATGGCATTCGACAAAGAGGTGATGTTGTTCACATGATTATTTTCAAATGGATATTTTTGGATAAGTCGTAAGATTTTCAATTTAGCATCATCACCGGCTTTTAAGGTTCGACCGACGCCATAATCATTCAGGAATTTTTTAAAGCCAAATTCAGAAGAGAGGTAGGTCTTTTCATCAATATTATTTTTAAAAAAGCCATGTAGCGTTTCTGAAAAGTACAGATCGGACAGGAGGTGGTGATGGGCTTCGTGGAGGGCCAGTTTGAGAATTTGCGGGCTAAGTTTCATTCAGGGTAAGGAGTCGACTTCATTCATTCTTCGCGCAGCGATTCCATACTCGATCTCATCCAAGCTTTATAATCTTCATTTGTTATAAACGGAGCCTGGTCGCGTTCCGCAGCAGCAATGACTTCTTCAGGATCAGCACCTTCTTTCAATCCGGCATACATATAAGCTACGGCAGATGCTCTTGGTCCGGTCCGGCATGAAATCAAAGTTGGTCTTGGCAATTCATCCAATGCTTCAATTTGTTTTCGGGCCAAGTCCAGATTTAATATACGAGGAGGATCGCTTACAACATTGAGAGCATGTGGTGTAGCATGTTGCACTTGCTCATATGATATGCCACCCGGCATGCTCGCGAATTCTTCTCCAACCAGGAAGAGCCAGGATACACATCCCACTTCTTCGATGTAATGATCAGGATTCTGGATCAGGCCTCTATTGAAGTGTAAGTCTTTGGGTAGTTCGAAACTCATTGTGTTGGAGTTGAAGTGAATGATGAATATAAGATAATTTATCACGCAAAGCACAGCTTTGCTGGCACCAGGACGTCGATTAATCGACGCCCAACATTCTTTTTTAATTAGTGAAAATTTGCGAAAATCAGCGGCTTACAGTTGCCGACGCTCAACATTTTATTAATTAGTGAAAATTTGCGAAAATTAGCGGCCTCTAATTGCCGATGCTCAACGTCAATTTCATTTTTCAAATAGACGTATAAACAAACCCTTCCATCATCGACCTAAGCTTATACACCACAGCTTCAAATGCATTATTTTCTTCTTCATTTTCTATGGCAAATTCATATTTGATTTCAGCCTGGTGGAAAATAAAGGAGATCCAGTTGTTATTGGTCTCCGGTGCATACATGCCATTATCTGATTTGTGAACCGTGGAGCCCCGGGAGATCTTTAAGTGTTCAACTTCAGAAAGTGGATAGGTGGTAGTATCATTATTGGGATCGGTGATGGTTAATTGTTCCGTTTCCAATAACAAAGATCCTAAGACTGGATAGTTTTTAGAATAAAAATAGAGCGGAATGGCCACCGCTATCAGAAGTATGATGATGATATAAATGATCCAGTGTGCTACGCCAATGTCATACGCTAAAGAATGACTTGTCAGCACATGATATTTTATGTGCGGAAGCGGTAGTACTGAAAACGTCAGAAGGAAAAGCGCTGCATAAATCGAATACCGCACCGGGCTTAATTTCTTGTACCGCGTGGAATCGATGATGTGCAGTTTTACAAAAGGAATCGAATACAAGAGTAGATTGTTAAACCAAATTTTCCTTAAGCCTTAAATCCAAAATCTAAAAAGTCAAATCTTAAATCCAAAATCTAAAAAGTCAAATCTTAAATCCAAAATCTAAAAAATAAAATCTTAAATCTTAAATCTTAATTCTTAAATCATTTATTGCGAACATTTATCCACATACGTCTGTATATTAATCGCGAGCCGGTCGCGAAGCGTAATAGCACCTTGCGTAAACTCAATCGTGTATAAAGGATCGTCATGCTTGGGTGCATGGTCCAGTGAATCGAGGAGGGCGCTCTTTGTTTTGTCCATCTCAGGATCCGATTCCAGTTTTAAACTGTTCATCAGTTGTTCAATACTCAGCCGGCTGATATAAATTTTATCTCCTTTGCTTTGTGCCAAACCATAAGAAGCGCTCATAAATGTCTGGTTGCTTTTCCAGACATCGCAATTGATGCCCGTAGCATTTGGAGCGGCAGGAGCAGTGGTAACATCGCCTGATTTCTTACCACCACAGGCAACAAGCATAAGAGCTATCAATAGGATGTTACCGAAAAAGAAAATTTTAATTACGTTTTTAGTGTGCATGGCGCAAAGGTAAAATTATTTTCCCGGTCGATTCTCATACATTCTCCAGTGCATCCAGTCACATCAGGTATTTAGCCTGCCATGGTTTCAACTTAAGCTTCATTTTGTTGTTTTTTCAGAGTGGTGTTTTGCGTTTAATTTTATACGCAATGTTCGCATGGTTTAAGCGAGCAAGATAAAAGTGGCTTAAGTTGATTTCTTTACCGATTTGATTTGTTTTTATTACCCATTTAACATGCCTAAACGCCTCCCGCTAGTTCTTCTGGTCCTTGTTTTTTCTGGTTTGCCTTTTTCGCAGATGATCGCCCAGCCCAGTGACCCACAGGGTATTAAAGCTATGATCAGCCGATTTAAAAAGGATCCACGTGGACCTTACCTGGACATCCGGTGGTTTTGCGAGGATGGCACTATTCGAGCTCCCAAAGACCCTTGTCCTGATAAGCCGGGTCACCAACACGCCCGCTATAAAGATGAGGTCAATACACTGGCTAAAAAGGAGCACATCTTCCTAGGACAAATTCTGACGGCCACATCGTATAACGATTTCTGGGATAATGACAAATCCCATTCCCGCCTGAAACAATACCAACTTGAGCAATACCTACGCGACATCGACAATGGCTGGATCAATCGACGGGCACGATATTACCGCGGGGCTGTACAAATCGAAGATGAAAACAACTGGGGTATCGGTTTTTATCAATCGTTGCTGAAAGATACCACGGTCATTGCATCTCAATATTTCCTTCTTAGACAAAGCGCTAAAGACATACCCCATTTATCGGACAACAACACTGCTCAACTCGTCCGGTCGGTTTCGAAAGAGATCGCGGATACATTTCCTTCCTTCCAGGATCTGCGGGTCAAGATCCATGGTTCGCCCGATGAAGGGGATATCCAACGCGTGCGTGATTTTCAGAAAAAGAATCAGGATGATATTCCCGCAGATTTGAATCCGAAATTCGATCAATTGATTGGTGGATTAACTACAATGTATCGTCCATTCAAAGTCAGTGATTTTGATGCGTACCGGAAAAAACTGCCAAAGTCATCTGATGCCGCGATAACGCTGAAACTTTTCATGGATAATTATCCCTCATTGTCTACGCCTGGTGAGCGATGCCAATTGATCAGCCATGTTGCATTAATGCTGCGACAACAAATGATGGAACCCATGTCAGCTAATGCGAGATTAGCACTGCTTGATATATCCATCAAAATGGAAAACCTGCTGAATAATGAAGCCACTCAATGGGAAGCAGGATCATTGAAAGAATTGCTTGCACAAGTGTATTGTTACGCGGAGGCTGCAACGGCCTTTGGTTTTCTGGAACGTTGGGAATGGGAGCAGCTTCGCGATGTGATGCAGGTTCCAACAGTGGACACTATCACATTGCAATCGCTGAATGATTATAGTGAAAGCGGTCGCCATGCAGTGGAGTGGGGTGCTGGAATGGTTCGTACACACTATATGCCGGTGATCAATTTATATCGTGACTTTGAGCCGCTGGCTTCCGGTTTTTATGATGATCGTGTTCGCTCTTCAGTGTTATTGCATTTAGGACAAGCGGTCAGTCGATTAGGTGATGCTTTCTCACAACAAGCTGGTTTCTCCAATGCTGTCCTTGGCATTCCTGATCAGTCCTCCATACATGGACTCAATCCGGGTTTTACTGTAGGCGAACTGGTTGTAGTCGATGAATCGCCGGACAAAATCGAAATCTCTCCTGATAAAATTTATGTTTTCCATCAACCACCAGAAAATCTAAAACCTGTAGCAGGAATTATCACTGTTAGTGAAGGGAATACAGTTTCACACATTCAATTGTTAGCCCGCAATCTCGGGATACCTAATGCCGTGATTTCGGAAGAGAATATGGAAGCGATGAAAGCATTCAACGGAACAAAAGTTTTTTACGCAGTCTCTAATAAAACAACTGTAATCATAAAGCCTGCTGCAGAAATGGATTCATCCGAAGTTGAATTGTTTAAACAGAAAAAACGAAAAGAAGAAAAAATATCGGTGCCCATAGAACGCATCGTCCTTGATAATCCTCACATCCTTAACCTTAACCAGGTCAATAGTTCACAATCCGGTAAAACCTGTGGTCCGAAAGCGGCTAATCTCGGTCAATTGAAACAAATGTTTCCTGAAAATGTAGTGGAAGGCATGGTCTTACCTTTTTCCATTTTTCGTCAACACATGGATCAGGTTATTCCAGGATATACTATTACGTATTGGGAGATGATGAATGGAATCTTTATTGAAGGAGACGCTATGCGGACTGCAGGCGATTCAACTGCCCAGGTGGAAGCATTTATTCTTCATGGTTTGGATTCCCTTCGCATGTTGATTAAGAAAATGCCATTTATCCCTGCCTTCCAGGAAGAACTGCAACAGCAATTCTTAAACATCTTCGGGCGGCCCATGGGCAAAGTACCTGTTTTCGTACGCAGTGATACCAATATGGAAGACCTCAAAGATTTTAGTGGTGCCGGTCTTAATCTCACTGTATTCAATGTCGTAGATGCCGATAAAATATTCCAGGGCATACGGGATGTATGGGCATCTCCCTATACAGAACGCAGTTTCAAATGGAGGCAACATTATTTGAATAATCCGGAGAATGTATTTCCTTCTATTGTGATCATTCCAAGTGTAGATGGAGATTATTCAGGCGTGATGATTACGAAGGGTCTGACGAGTGATCGTGAAGGCGATATTACGGTTGCATTCAATTGGGGTGTGGGAGGTGCAGTTGATGGACAAGCTGCTGAGTCCTGGTTACTTCATGCCGATGGAACAAATCAACTTATTTCGCCTGCAAGAGAAGCATTCTACACAAAAATTCCGGCCACAGGAGGAAGCATTAAAGTTCAGGCTACTTTTGAGCGTCGCATCCTCACTCCCGAAAATCTACAGTCACTTCGAATGCTGGCAGCTCGTGTCTTGCAAGAATTGCCTCATGCTCCGGGGATAACTACAAACGGGCCATTTGATATGGAGCTGGGTTTTAAAGAAAATAAAATGTGGCTCTTCCAGGTGCGGCCATTTGTGGAAAATAAACAAGCGGCTGCATCCACTTATCTTCAACATATCACTCCTTCGTTTAATGGTCAACAACCGGTGTCACTTGATTTGAAGATTTGAAACGATGAGATTTAAGAATGCAATACTTACATTTTTATTCATAGCACTGTACGTCACAGATGCTCCAACTTATCCGATTGACGGATATGCGTATACCAATATCAAACGGTTATTGTATTTGCAAATGGTGATGGATGGTGAGATTAAAGGCACTATGCCGATCCCTGGCGCTTTGAAATCGATCCATGATATTCAACTCAACCTCACAGGACCGAGAGGAGATAGCCTGGCTACTATCCCTGCACCCGATCCCGAATTTCAAAAAGCCATCAATAGTTTGTTCCCAAACCTGAATGAGAATTATAGTATAGCTGTTTTAGATATCACGCCAGGTCATCCATTCCGATATGCGAGCCGAAAAGAAACTTCCGGATATCAGCCGGGTAGTGTCGGCAAACTTGCTGTATTACTGGGTTTCTTTACTGAACTGGCAAAAATTTATCCTGACTCTTTCGAAGAGCGACGTGATTTGCTATGCACCAAGATGATTCGCGGAGGGAACTGGGATCTTTTTGATGAGCACACGATATCTATTTTCAATCCTGAAACTAAAGTTCTTAAACGACGCACTGTACAAGCTAATGATGTCTTCCTGTTGTATGAATGGCTGGATTACATGATGTCAGTGAGCAACAATGGTGCAGCGAGTGTGTGTTGGAGAGAAGCCATTCTCATGCGTGTTTTTGGAAAAGCATATCCGGATCTAACGGAAGAACAGGCAAATGAATATTTTGACAATACGCCCAAGTCTGAGTTAGCCGATATAGCTATTTCTGTTGTGAATGATCCATTGCGCGCCATAGGGATCACATCTGATGAATGGCGATTAGGCATGCTCTTTACTGATGGAGGATCGGATCATATACCTCCGAAAGGAGGAAGTATCGGGACACCCTTTGGCCTTATGAAATATTTGATCGCCTTGGAGCGAGGTCTTTTGGTGGATATGGAAACCAGCCTCGAGATGAAAAGACTTTTCTATATGACAGATCGTCGTATTCGTTATGCAGGCTCACCAGCACTCAAAGATGCAGCTGTCTATTTTAAATCAGGTAGTTTGTATAAATGCAAAGAAGAAGAAGGATATGTCTGCGCAAAATACAAGGGCAATGTGGACAATTTTATGAACAGCGTAGCCATCATTGAACATCAGGATGGCACTACCTATATGGTTGCTCTGATGTCCAATGTGCGAAAGAAAAATAGTGCTACCGATCACATGACGCTGGCTGCTGCGATTGATAAAAAAGTAAGAGGAAATTAAGCTTGTAGTTTTTGAATAATTGAAAATTGGTGAACCTTCACATGGAACTTAATTTTCTTTCAAATAACTTTTAGCCAGTGTGCTGACATGTGGGTTTTTATCTTCTGTTGCTATTTGAACCAAATAATCAAATTCGGGATTCTTCAAGGCTTCAATTAATTTCAGTACAGCGAGTTTAAGCTGATCGTCTTCACCTTTGAGCAGGGAAAGGAAACAGGAAGCTTCTGAAGTGACATCCAGGTCCAACAAGCTCACCATATCATCCGACATACTATCATGAATAGCGGTCTCTACGATCGGTATCACCACTTTCTTGAGTACAGGCTCCAGGATGTTGTCTAATAATTCTACAGTATTCATCCGGATATGGCGATCCTGGTGACGAAGATCTTGCAACAATGGCATCATGATTCCCGGAGGATAGGTCAAGCCCAATACACGAAAAATCCGTTCGAGAATGTTATCCAGTTTATGTTCCAGCAAATCAATTAATTCCTTCCTGACGATGATGATGTTAGGATCCTCTTTGCGGCTCCTGCCTTTGAGTTGTGCTGCATAACTCAGTGCCAGAGTATCTCTATACACATTCGCTTCTTCCATGAGTAGCGGCATGATTCGTTTTCCACCAATCTTGAGATGTGGAAATTTAGTTTTCAATTTGTGCAAAATCTCCACCGTTTGAAATTTGACGAGCTGGTTTCGGTGTTGCACGAGTTCAAACAGATAATCAATCGCCTCTTGTGTATCCATGTTTTCAGCGAGAGCGGGCATTTCCATTAATATCTCATCGGTGATTCCTTTATCCTGGATCCTGTCCATCAATATCGGCAGGATTTCTTCAGGCTCATATTTTGCAATTGCATTTTGCGCAGCCGATCTTGTTGTATCCTTCGAAAGTAATTGCAACAGCAATTTTAAAAATATCCGATCCTGGCTGATGCCTGCTGACAGTATTGCCTGTTTGAATATAGCCGGGTTAGGATCTTTCATATACGTCATCAACAACGGGTAAAAGGCGACCAGTTTCCCATGTCCAATGGCGCTTGCGATAATGATTTTGTTGGCTTCTGCTGCTTCCGGATCCTTTAGCTGTTCGGTCTGCTTGATGAAGTCAAGCAGGCGTTCTTCCAGGTTGAAAAGATGTTGCATGACCAGGTTGTCGCACGCTTCAGTGGCGAGGCCCACAAGAGCAGCATTGCGAATCGCCAAATCACTGTCATTGAGATAATCCTCAATGACCTTTACCCGGTCTTGCCTCGTATGAGCGAGGAGACAAGAGAAAGCCCTCGAACGTACTTCATTGTCCGGATCTTTCAACAGTGGTTCAATCTGTTCGGTGATCGAGTGATCCGTATGATAATAAAGTGCACGTAATGCAGCCTGTCTAACGGTAGGCGATTTGTGTTTTAATAATGGCAACACATCCGGCATAAGCCGGAGATCTTTACTTTCTTCGATCCTCGCCAGGAGAAAAAGAATTTGTTTCGATGTACCGGATTGCAATGCTTGACGAATACCACCGACCACTGAAATGTCGGAAAGCGGAAAATCTTTTTTATCAGGAGTTGGCTGCGGTATTCCCAGTTTTTCCTGGAAGGCCAGGGCATATTCTTTACGAACACGTTTCACCAGGTAAATCCATAAGCCAATGAGCCCGATAATCATGATGCAAACGGCACGGACAGAAAGATGAAATCCGTTGACGATAAAGATTAATAAGATACCTCCGATTCCTGTGGCGGTGGTGTCAACAAAAATATCAATGAAGGTTTTGGCCTGGCTTTTAATGGCCATGGGTATTGGAAGAATCAGCAATTCTGTAGCAGCTTTATTGATAGATTGTTTAAAGGAAATATCGATAAATTTCAGTGTGGTGCCTGCCCAAAGTACCGGCGAGTATAATACCGCTGCAGCACTGGCAAACATAGCGGCTGGAAAAACAAAAAGACTGCGACCAACTCCAAGAAAGGCAATCAGTCTTTGTGTTATCACGAGTTGAATGCCAAGGGATACCAGGTTAGCCGTAGAAAACCAAAATCCGAAATAAGCAGTGAGTTGATCAGGATCCTTTATCCTGGAAGAGGCAATACTGCTAAACTGAAATTCAACCAATTTGTCTACAACAACACTGATGCCTATGATCAGCGCGAGGTAAGTCAGATGTTTGGAATTGCGGATGAGTCGTAGTGGATATTCATGGAGCGTTTTAGCCGGAATGATTTTGGGTGAACTATCGGAAACAGGAACTTCGGTCTTCCAAATGTTGTGATTGACATACATGCTGATCATCAGCAAGCCTGCTGCAATAAACAAGAGATTCTGACTATCCATCAATGGTGCCAATGTTGAAGTCACATATCCTCCACCAATTCCACCGACGATTGCCCCCGCACCAATAAAGCCAAAAAGACGTTTGGCTTCCAGTGAACTAAAAACAAGATTTCCGAGCAGCCAGAATTGGGATGTTGTCACCAGGCCAAATAAGGCAACACCGATATAAAAGAGATAGACCATCCATTTTTGAAACAGAGGAGTTTGCATCAAGATGGCAAATGAAAGAAGGCACACAATCGAGATCAGGTAAGTGCGATTCATGATCCTATTCAGCGGCCAGCGGTGAAGTAACCGGGAATAACCTGTGGAGACGACCAAGGCGGTCAGTGCAACTAATAAAAAAACAAATGGAAGTTTATCAATGCCTACACGGGAGATGAATTGAGCGTTGACTACAGGCTTGATGATCCAAAGGGCCAGAATCAACAGGAAGACGTTCAGTTGCATCAGCCATACACGCCTGAATTCACCGACACGGATGTCAAACATACGTAGAAGGAGATCCTTCCACTTCGACAGCAGTGCTTCAAACATAGTAGATGCTAATCTACCCCTTTGACGCTAACTCCGTATCGATTTTTAGCATTAATTCACGAAGTAGCATTTCGCCGTCAGGATCATCGGCGAGGGCGACAACAATATACCGGCGGTTCTTATCCCAAACGAGTGCGGAATCAGCATGCCAGTTTTCCCAGGTACCCGATTTGCGATAGACCTGTGCGGTAGGAGCCACACGGTCGAGTACGGAAACAAACTTATGGTGAAGCTCCGGATGAGAAAGCAAATCAAGCATTTCTTTGGACCGGTCAGGGTTGACCAATTGTCCAAAAGCAAGCATGTAATAGTATTTACAAACCTGGAAGACGGAAGCAGCATGGCTCAGGTTTTTCAACGGGTCACCTGTGCGGGTTCCGCCACCTCCATAAGGTTTGCCTACCCATAGGCCACCACCATTTTGCTTATCATAAAAGTTATAGCAAGGATCTTGTAGAACAGAGGCGATTTGAGGAATACCCACGCGCTGGATCATGCGGCTGGCAGCTTCATTGTTGCTTTTGGCAATCATCATGCGCATATCCTGCCTTACTTCAGCTGTTTCAATCAGTTTGCCCTGGTTGATGGCTTCTTCTGAGGCCAGCAATACAGCAATTTTAGGCAAACTGGCTGCGTAGATCATGTTGTTTGCATTGATCGCAGCAAAGCGGGAATGCATCGGATCCTGCATATCCACGATACCAATATTGAGTGTCTTGTTTTTGGCCAGTGCGACCCAATGACTATTGGTATGAATAATGGCTTCGAGCTTATCCTGAAGACCCTGATCCTGGCATTGCTCTAAATGTCTGAACGCATCATCCGACACGACCAAGGGAAGTGAATTGAAGGATGATGATGCAGTAGTAGTAGTAGCAGGCAATGCTGCAGGCATGGTACTATAAGCCCCGGTACGTGGATCTGAATATCCGGCACTCCCGGTAGGGAGCGAATAGAAATAAGACAGAAGCAGGGGACCAAAGGAGAAGAGGAGGGAAGCAGTTATTTTCTTCATATCGCTGAACAACGCTCAAAATTATTAAAAAGTGAAAAGAGAGTACTGATTACGACCCAGGTTAGCGGGTTATTAACACCAGCCAAAAGGAATAGGCCTTTTGGCAGGAATTAAGATTTTTATGTCTTGAAGTTGGGATTATAAAGAATTCAATACCAGTCCTTTAAGTATTGAATTTTATAGTTTGGCAGCGCGTATGTGATCAGGACTAATTGCCTTCTGACTTGTTTCTAAACGGTAATGTAGTCGAAATATGATGCGTCAAATGTTAAAGTTTTAGATTTTTCTGAACCTTTTGGGAGATCCTTTCTAAGTATTACGCTTCACCTGCCAGGCCACCATTTTTTCAGGGAAAACAAAGATCGAAAACATGATAAAAAATAAGATGAGCCAGGCAGTGATGCTGAAATAAGAAACGATCGCGATAGTGATCGATAACACGCTGGCAAAAATATAGAGTCGGGTCGTAGCGGTTAAGACTTCTGTTGAAGCCCCTTTAGTAAACCCCATGAAATGTGAATAACACCAGACGCAGGTCATCGCTATACCCATAAAGGCAAAGTTAATTGCGTAGACAGTGATGGCAGAGGGACCCCATCCGGTTTCAATGTGTTTAGACAATAACGCTGTGGCGAAAGGAGTGATCGTAACGACCAGTAATTTGAAGCCATTAATAAACATGAGTTTGCTATTGCTTCGGCGGATCATCGTGAACATATAATGATGATTGATCCAGCAAATCAGGATGGTAAAAAAGCCGATGAGCAAAGCCAGGATGCTTGCCCATTCATTTGATAGTGCATAGAGCAGTGTTTCATTATCCTTAAATTCCGGTACATGGATGTCCAATATCAATAAGGTGATGGCGATAGCAAATACGCCATCGCTGAACGCTTCAATCCGTACGGTTTCCTTGGCGTTTTCAATCTTGCTTTCTACAGTATTCATGATGATGGTGGGTGAAATGCTAAACGTTAAAGAAAACGAATTTTCCTTTCAGATAAAAGATATTTCGTTTAGATCATGGTATCCTGTTTCGATCATTATACTTCGGATTCATGTTTGACAGAAACCGAAAGAATAAGCCAGTAAATCCAGATCAGGAAATTCAACACAATGGCTATATACGGAATCCACCATGCCATGATGATCACCGCCATATTTATGCAAAGGCCCATAAAAGCTCCTCTTTGGTACTTTTTAGCTCTATCCAAACTTATACTCGCTTTTAACAGCGGTACTGGTTTTATAATGGTGAAGTGCAGCACATTCCAGCCAAGGTTATGAAAAGTGACAGCCAGGCAATAGAACACTATGGCAGGTTGTGCATATGTCGTATTCATATATTCCGCCATGAAAGCAGCAGCGAAAGGAATAAAGATGATGGTAAACAGAAAAAACCCGTTGGCAAATTGAAATTGCGGAGAGGTTTTATCTAACATTAAAAAAATATTATGATGACCCACCCAGCTGATGAAGATGATGATAAAGCTGAGGCACAATGCAAAAAAAGAAGGCCAAAGATTGGCCAGGGCATGCCACACATCGTGAATGGAATGAATAGTGTCCAACGGTGGCACTTTCATATCCAGGATCAGAATGGTAATCGCGATGGCAAATACACCATCACTGAACATTTCTAACCGGGCATTTGGATTGTGGGCGGACATGAGGGAAAGATAGTGATTTAGTGATTTGGTGATGGAGTGATTTGGTGATGGAGTGAGGAAGGAGAATTTCTTTGTGCCTCGGTTAGTGAGCGGAGCCGAACTATTGAGTCTTCATGGCTAAATATATAGTGAGTGGAGAGTAGTGAGTAGTGAATAATAAATGAGGTAAGACAATTGCGGCTTTACGCGAGGAATTGTGAGCTTTTAAGCTAATAGCTAATGTTCAAAGCAAGGCAGAGATTCATCTTCCATACAATCAGTCCAATTGGGATTGCAGAGACCAAATTCACAATTGCTGATGGGTTTAAAATCTTCATCACCTGCTTGATCGCATGGACAGTTACAGATATGGCCTTCTATGGTCTTAATAGTATGATCTATAGCCTGCACCTGCAGGGTAAATGAGTATAGTGCCTGTTCAACGCGTCCATTAATCTTACCATCCCATATCCAGTTGCCAAAATCGTGCAGCGGAATATTTTTTTTAGTAAAAACCACCACTTTGTCCTCATTCCTGATTTCAATATTGATTATTTGTTTCATGGAATCCGTGTAAACCGCCATCCAGTCATGCCAGCCATCTCCATTCGGTGTAAAAACATTGGGTACCCAAACCCATCCTGTTCCAACTTGTGCGCTGGCCGGCGGATCATCGCAGCATCCTTTGATCACCGTTTGGGTATCATGACAAGAAATTAAGATGAAGCAAATCTGTAAACAGAAAAAGAAGAATAGGGTAGTCAATCTTTTCATAAAGGCCGGGTGGATTGTTGAGCAACTTAAATATAAAGATAAGTCTACAGGAATACAAGAGGTCTTAAAGCAAAAGAGAGGGGAGCTTGCACTCACCTCTCTTCAGTAGAAAAGTTTTTTGGAATTTTCTTTTTGTCGTTGTTGGAATTTTACTCACAACTCACAACTCACAACTCACTATTTACTCTCTTAGATTCTAACTCGATGGCTTTCTGTAATCAATTCAGAAACCGGATTCTTCATCAGCGCTTCGATTTCCATTGCTTTCTCCAGGTGAATACGCATGTTAGGGATCATACCCAGTGCCCAGACCTTGATATCGGGATCACATTGACCTTGTGTGTAACTTTCGAAAGTGCTGATCGCATCCTTATGGCTTTGCACCACCATGCTGCAATATTCCTGGTCAAATTCTTTCGCAGCAGCCAGGTTGAGTTTGTCATAATCCTCCATCACATTTTTAGTGGCGGCAGTAGGAACAGCAATCGATTTGGTTAAGGCCAGGCCATTGAGTTCGGTGCGGGCTGTACGGTGAGATTCCTGCAGCATCCTTGCCAATTCTTTTACATCATCGGACATAGAGCGTTGTTCGGCCATCTTGCCGAGCATGATCTCTTCGAAATTGATTTCAGCAGCATTCACCAGGAAGCGCTCGTCTCTTTCTTTGGTGGCATCGGATTTCGGTTTGTTTAGTTCGGTAGCAACTTGTTTGCTATCGACTTCATTTTTACCGCAACTCACTAAGCTGAATAAAGCAAAGCATGATAGCGGTATGAAGAGCACAGACTTTTTGATGGATTGAAAGGTCAGCATAGCATAGATATTTAATGATGAATAAATAGTAATGACTAATGCATAGGCTGTATGTATTGCTGTTAATAATGCTAACGCGAAGAAAGTGAGATTGTTACCTCTTTAAGGAAGATTCATGGTTTATCATGATTATCCAAAGCTTTTAATCATGGTATTCCGTATGAAGTAGATTGGAAAATCGCAATTGGAGCGACGGAGGTCTCTTAAATAATGATTCTCCAGGTGTCCCCTTTTCCATCAATAAAAGCAATCATGCCATAATCACTATTATAGAAGATCTTTATAGCGTCCTCTTCTGATGTGGGTGGATCAATGGTGTAAACATCATTGAACGTCTTGCTGAGTACTTCGTAGATAGGAAAATAGTCATTATCCGCAGGTGGTAAATTGTACAGGGATAAATAAAATACAGTTCCCTTGTCAGGTAGATTTAAATCCCTGATATTCATCCCATCTCTTTGAATCCAGTTGGATGGAGAACCTCTTACAAATACTTCTATCCTGATAGCCAAATGGTAGAGATCGTTATCACTAATCATCTCTAATTGGTATCGTTCTGACCTAAAACAATAATCCGGCATATTGACGCAGGGTGGGTTACTCAAATAACTGGAACGGGTCAGGACATGATCTTTCAGTGTAATCTTAAAACCAATGTGGTCCCCCTTGGCATTTTCATAAAA
>Ga0068851_10000167_pt1 | contig 33576 bp, 32 predicted proteins | sample KBSCornC12_FD_66588 | JGI IMG/M metagenome (GOLD analysis project Ga0068851, IMG submission 66588) | Corn rhizosphere microbial communities from Kellogg Biological Station, Michigan, USA - KBS Corn C1-2 | ecosystem: Host-associated > Plants > Roots > Rhizosphere > Soil ...
GTTGGTTTCGACGTCGATGACGGTCACTGCGCAGGTCGAGGAGACCCCCTTCCAGCGCAGCGGGTAGACGTTGAAGGGGTCGCCTTTGAAGCTCTCTTCCCCCGCGGTCGCGAGGGTCACCGGAATCGGGGTCGAAACCTCGAAGGCGAAGCTGCCGGCACGGACCGTCCAGGGGCCGCCCTCGGGCCCCGGCAGCAGCCCGTCGGTCGGGGCAAGGGCCAGCACGGTGAAGGGATCGCCCGGGGCGGCGGCGGCCGGCAGCAAGGTCTCGACGTCGCTCCACTTCTTCACCGCTTCGGCGCTGCCCTTGCCGGCGCCGAATTCGATCGTGAAGCCGATCACGTACCAGTTGACCACGACCGCACCCCCCGTCGGGGGACCCCAGATTTCGAGGTTGCAGCCGAGTTCGACGCTCACCTCCTTTTCGGTGAACAGGAGGTTGAGCATGTAGGCGGCGCCGACCATGACGCCGATCCCCGCTTCGATCCAGAACGGCTTCCAGCGGATCAGCACGTCGGCGTGGGCTTCGAACCAGGCCCGCAGCCGGCCCGACTGGTAGGTGGCTTTGAGCAGTCCGCCGGCCATCAGCACCGCCGGGGTGACGGCGAGGTAGACGCTGCCTTGGAGCGTGATCGTGTCGTCAACCGACCAGCGGAAGCCGACCGCGGGGACCGTCGGGTAGTGGCTGGGGGGTTTGTAGCCCGGGTTGTAGCCGCCGAGCGTCAGCACGAAGTCGCCGCGATTGGGGTTTTTGCCGAACCAGACGAAGAAGGCGAAGCCGCCGGTCAGGACGCAGGCCCGGTCGAGCAGGAAGGAGCTTTTGGCGAGCAGCGCCTGCGCCGAGAAGACCCCTTGGTCCGGGGCCAGGCGGATAAGGATGTTGAGCTCGACGTTGGCGTAGAGGGAGGGCGGTTTGGTCTTCGCCTGGGGGAACTGCGCCCTGGCAATGCCGATCACCGCGATCACCAGCTCCTCGCCGGTCTCGACCACGACCAGCGCCTGCCCTTCGACCAGCTCGAAGCTGGTGAAGGTGATGCCGGCGGCGAACCAGAGCGTGCCCTCCTTGGGCTGCACCCAGGGCGGGCCTTTGCTGCGCATGTAGTCGAGGACCGTGATCGGCGTCGGGTTGGGGCCGAACAGTTCCGTCTGCTTTGCCGAGGAGCCCGGCAGGGCGGCGACGAGCGGGAATTCGCTCACCTGCTCGATCGCCGGCACCGCGAGGCTCGAGTTGTAGCCGAAGCCCAGGGCGAGGCCGGTGACGAAGAAGGCCGGCGGCCCCCCGAGCGGGTAGTCGAGGGTGCCGAAGACGAACATCGAGGTGAACCCTTTGGTGGTCCCGTAATAGCCGAGCGCCTGCAGCCTGAACTTCGGGGTGCCGACCACGATCCCGCCCTCGAACTCGATTTCGTCGGAGCCCGGCGGGACGAGGTTGACCAGCCCGCCGGAGACCTCGAGCGGCGGCTGCCGGTAGGAGACGCCGAGCCCGCGCAGGTCGAAGTTGGGCTCGAAGCTGTCCAGGGGGGAGCCGATGCCGAGGCCGTCGAGGCTGAGCGAGAGCGGACCGAGGAGGAAGCCGGCGTCGAGCTCGAACCAGAGGACCTGCGTTTCGGACTGGTACATCACCCCGATCCGCCGGATCGAGACCGGCCCGAAGCTTTTCTCGACGTTGATCCAGCTCGTCGACTCCGCCGCGGCGATCTCAGCTGGGGCGGCCACCGCCGGCAGCTCGGCTTTACCGCCGGCGAGGGCGATCTCGAGCGCGCGTTTTTCGGCCCCGATCTGCAAGGCGGCCGAGAGCACCAGCTTCCCCGTGGTGCCTTTGCTCGGCAGCATCGGGTATTCGGCCTGCAGCTGTTTCCGCAGCAGTTCGATCTCCTGGTTCACCGCTTTCACCGCATTCGAATCGGCGGTCCGCGTCGCCACGATCGCCTCGAGTTCGGAGATCGAGACCTCCTCGATCGCGGCCAGTTCTTTGCCGACGAGGGGCAGGTTCGAGAGGCTGAACTCCTGGTCGGTGTCGAGGATGAAGAAGAACTCGCGTTTGCCGTCGGGTGCGACCGAGACGAGGACCGCGTTGCCGTAGCCCTCCGACTTGGCCCCGATCGCCAGGCCGCCGGTGCTGAAGTCGTAGACGAGGTCGACCTCGTCGAGCCCGAGGTTCAGCGCGTCGGGGATGGCTCCGGGTTCGAATTTGAGCGCTTCGGCCAGGTCGGCCAGCGACACCTTGCCCTTGTAGCTGGCGGCGATGGTGGTGGCGGCGCGGTTTTCCTCGAACTCGACCCTGAACTCGAAGGCCCGGCCGCCCGCCTCCAAGGTCAGCGTGCCGCCGAATTTGACCTCGTAGTTTTCGCTCTTCCATTTCAGGTCGACCCTCGGCGCGAAGCCGACCTCGACCCCGGCGAATTTGGTCCGGCCCACGCAGTCGAAGGAGAAGCTTTCGGCGCCGGAGTCGATGCTCGCTTCAAGCAGCTCGAGTTCGAGTTCTTTGATCGGCTCCGGCACCGATTTGATTTCGAAGTCTTCGGCGAGCGTGTCGATCACCTCGCCGATTTCGATCTGTTCCGCTGCTCCTTCGAGGCGGAACCCCGCTTTCGAGTAGCTGCCGCCCAGCCGCAGCTTCGTGCTTCCGAACGAGAGCCCGCTGTAGAGGCTGCCGGCGACCGAGAATCCTTCGCCGTAGTCGACCTCGAGGTCGAAGAGGAAGAAATCGAGCTTCGCTTCGCCGACCAGCTCGATCGGTGTGTCGATGCCGAGCCGGAACTCGAAGCCCTTCGCGGCGATGAAGAAGAAGAACGAAAGGGTCGAGATCTCGACGTCAGGGAACCCTTCCGGCAGCTTCACCCCGAAGGCATCGAACGCCTTCTCGACGTTCAAGGTCTTTTCGAAGGGCAGTTGCCCGTAGATGGTGATGTCGGGGTAGCGACCGCCGACTTCGAAGGGCAGTTCGGCCACTTCCATTTCGGCGCTCAGGCCCGCCTGCAGGATCGGCGCGGTGGTCGGCTTGAAGGCGGTGAGCTCGAAGTTGATCTCGCGGAGCTCGAACTTGTCTTCGAAGAACTTCCAATCGGCGGCGTAGCCGACCTTGATCCGGACCAGGGCGCAGCTGCCCGCAACCGGATCGAAGGCGGCCTCGAAGCCGGATAGTTCGAATTTCCCCAGCTCTTCGGAGACGAGTTCCACCAGCGCCTGCGCTTCCGCACTTCCCCCGGCGAGCGACTCCCAGGCATCGGCGCTGAGGGTGCCGACTGCCTTCGTGTCTGCCCGCAGGTGCCAGTCGCCCCCGGTGAAGGTGGGGAGCGATATTTCGACCGGGATCGCGCTTTGACCGCCGGCGTCCGGCCTGATTTCGCCCTTGAGGTCGAGGTTGATCAGCTCCAGTTCGAGGTTGGGGTAGAAGCTGGCCTTCAGGTTGGCGAGGGGCACTTCGAGCAGCGAGACCGGCAGCATCCATTTGACGCGTTCGGGCAGCTCCAGGTCGAGCTGGCAGCAGAGCCTGTTTTCGGGTTCGGTGAAGGTGATGGTGACCGTCGTGCCTTCCTCTCCCAGCACTTCGGCGGTTCCGATCAGTTCCGTTTCTTCGATGCTGAGGCATTCGACTGCCAGGTCGATCGCTTCTTTTTCACCCAGGGCGGTGTCGAAGGCGGCCTTGACCAGGGGGGCCGAGAAGAGCTTGGAGGAGAGTTCGACCGTCGCCGGGAGGGTGAGTTCTTCGAGCCAGATCCTTACTTCCTGGAGGGTGCCGATCATGGGATTTCCGGCCACCTCGAGACCTGCCTAGATGAGTCGGTTTTCTGGCGGGAATGTCGCAAACGCCGTTTCGGTGTACCGCTGCAGGGTCAGGGGCGTCTGATCGCCCATGCGAACGTTGCCGCGTTTGGGTGGAACGATTCCGTTCTGGTTGATGTTGGGTCCCTGGGCCGTCGAGTTCGCGGTGCCCGGTTCCTCGCCCCAGTTTGCTTCCTTGTATTTCGTTTTCGCGGTTTCCTTCGGAAAGCCGTAGGGATGTTTCCTTTCCGGCGGCGGCCCGCAGCCGTAGGAGTAGGCGATCCTGCCGCCGCCGATGCCTTCCTGCGGTTCCGGCAGTGCTTCGGCAGCGCCATTGGCGTCGGAACCGTGGTGGACGGCGGTGATCCCGGCTATGTTCAGCAATCCGGTGAGTTCTACCGGCAGCGAGGAGAAGTTTGCATCCGCGGTTAACAAGACGACCGCCCGTTGACCTGGTTGACCCGGGGACGGAAGGGTTGCTTGGACGGCCATGCCCAACCCGGTGTTGTTCTGGATTTTGTCCGCCCGCGCATGTGGGCCCGGATGGCACGTGCAGAGCCTGTAGTGGTTGTTCTGAAGATTGAGGACCCGAGGCTGGTTGACCTGGATGATGGTGAAGACGTTTTCCAGGTTTTCGTAGAAGTTTCTCGCCGTCGCCCCCATCGGCTGGCGGGGGACGATCCATGGAAGTTCTTTGAGGCCGGGCCAGCGGGCGGCGAGGCGCCAATGGTCCCAGTCCCAGTGGGAGAGGACTACCTCGAGATTTCCCGCCGCGTTCTGCGTGATCGGCCCAGATGGGGTACCCGGCACGGGTCTGTAGACGGTTTCGGGGGCGCTGCGACTGTAAAACCGCAGCGGGTAACCGGTGTCGAAGTAAACGGTCGGGTGTTCCCCGTCGATCAGCATGTTGCAGTTGCCCTGCCCGACGTCCATCACGCCGACGCTGGTGCCGGCGAGCCGCTGTCGTACCTGTCTCTCAGGGAGCTCCGGGCCGTCGGGCGTCAGGTCGGCGAAATCCACCTTTCGCTTTGTCTGTGTTCCGCACAGGGGGGCGAGGGGCTTGCTCCGTTTGGTCAGCGGCGGCGGCCCGAAGAATTCGACCGTCCCGTCCGCTTCCACCTGGGGGAAGGTCAGCATCTGACCTTCCATCGAGTATTTGCCGGAGGCGATCGGCACCGCGATCAGCTTTCTTCCGTTTCGGGGTCATACAGTTCGCCGCTTGCTCCGGACTCGCCCGGGGTCAGCTCGAGTTCGTACCAGGAGCCCTCGGCGATTTCGCTCGCCTTGTCGAGGTCGAGCGCTTCGAGCAGGCTCGTTTCCGAGACGCTTGGGAGGTGGTAAGCGAGACCCGGCAGGTGGGGCAGGGGTCCCTGCACCGAAACCTTGCGCCCGCCAAGGACGTTCTCGAGGTACCGCGTGTTGACGACTTCGAAGAAGACGTCCCACACGCCCGCTTCGACTTCGTCGGCCTTGGCCAGAAGCCCGTAGAAACGCGACTTCTCGTTGGCCTCCACCAGGATCGGCTCGGCGAACGCTTCCCCCTGCGCGGCTACCCGCTGGAACATCCGTTGGTATTCGGGATTCGGAACGTCGGGCATTGCCTCTCTTACGAGACCCCTTGATTACACAGCATCGTTTCACTGCAATAGGAGGAGGCGCTTCGACACGCCCTGCGAAAGAATGGCCCGATGGACGCTCAGGTCACGCCCGAGCCCCCGAACGAGGAGGGCTTCGCCGATCTCACGCGCCGGCTCGACGAGGGCCCGGTGACGATGCTGAACCTGCTCGCCTTCAAGCCCGACGGCGGCCGCGAGCGCTACCTGGAATACGGCGAAGCCGTGCTGCCGCTGCTCGAAGGGGCCGGCGGCCGGGTTGTGTTCCAGGGCCAGGCATCTCCGGTGCTGCTCGGCAACGACTCCTGGGACCTCATCCTCCTGGTCGAGTACCCGACCCGGCGCGCCTTCCTCGAGATGATCCAGTCCCCCGATTACCAGGCGATCGCCCACCTCCGCACCGAGGCCCTGGCCAAGGGCGAGCTCCACCCGCTCGATAGCTAAAGGCGGCTCAGAGCCCGAATCGCGCCCACTGGTCCTCCGAGACCAGGTCGGCGTACTCGCGGTGGCGCTGGATGTAGGACTTGACGAAGGGGCAGAAGGGGAGCACCTCCAGGCCACGCGAGCGGGCATCGTCGAGGGCGAAGGAGATGAGGCGGCTGCCGAGCCCCTGGCCCTCGAAGCGATCGTCGATCTCGGTGTGGACGAAGGCAAGCCCACCAGGCCGCTCGCGGTATTGCGTGAAACCCGCCGGCTCGCCGTCGACCGAGATCGAATAGCGCTCCATCTCGGGTTCGTTGGTGACCTTAAGGTCGCTGTTCTTCCCAGCCATCTGCCATCTCAATCCTCTGCATGATCGTCGGGTGGTTCTCGTAGAGAGCGTAGGCCCAGAACGGGGGATCGGGGTCGCTGAGGCTCTTGGTCGCCAGCTTGCGCATCACCGCCCTCTCGGTGGCGGGTTCGTGCGTGGCCTGGAGTGCGGCCCAGTCGGCCGCGGCCTCCTGGCGGCGGGAGGTGACGTTGAGCAGCGGGGTCGCCAGTAGCTGGAACGCGACCAGGACCAGGATCGCCACCGGCACCGCCTCGGGCTGGGCGAAGCCGCCGCGGCGGCGGGTGAAGAGGGCGACGAGGCCCCAGGCCGGGAGCAGGAACAGGGCCAGCCAGCCGAGGCGCTTGAGGGGGTCGTTGTGGGCGAGGTGGCCGACCTCGTGGGCCAGCACGAGGCGAATTTCCTCGCGGCTGAAGCCGTCGCGCAGCAGCGTGTCCCAAAGGACCACGGTGCTGGTCGGCCCCAGCCCCAGCGCCTCGGCGTTGGGCGCGTCGGTGAAGCGGTGGACTTCCTGTTCCCGCAGCCGCGCGTGCGGCGCACCCTCGATCCGCTCGACCGCCCGTGCTTCGGCGACCAGCGCGGGATTGTCGATCGCCGAGGTGTCGGGGATCAGGTAGGGGCTGACGAAGCTGAACAGCGCCGCCAGGGCGACGAACGCCGGCACTACCGCCAGCCACCACCAGCGCCGCATCACGCCGGCGAGGCCCATCGCGATGCCGATGCCGAGGCAGAGGAAGACGAACTGGGAGCCGAGCCCGAGGAAGCTGTTGAGGAGGTGGGGAAGGTACCCCTGGTGGGAGATGTCGTAGCGCCGCTGCCACCAGAGGGCGACGAGCCCGAACGGGACCTCGGCGAGCCAGACGACGGCGAAGCCGAGCATCGCCAGCAGCATCCCGGTGCCGACCCGGCCGGCAGCCGACTCGCGAACTAGGCGGTGACCGTGCCGCGCGTAGACCGCGAGCACGGCGATCACCGTGACCAAGCCGAGCACGCCCAGAATCGCCAGGAAGCGCTCGTAGGTGGCGCTGCGATGGAGGAACGAGTCGCTGAAGAAGCTGTGCGGGTCGAGGTGGGGGAGGTCCAGGGACGGCAGCTCCGTCGACTGCCACAGCGCCACCGCCGCCCAGGCCCACAGCCCGGCGACGACGATCAGCGCGAGCGTCGCCGGCCTCGCCAGGCTCCGTGCTCGTTCGCTCACTGTTCGAGGCAGGGGCCGCTGTAGGGATAGGCGCTGGTCACCAGCAGGGTGTAGGCGTAGGTCTGGGCGATGTAGCGCAGGGCGAAGGCGCCGAGGTTGCGCAGCCCGAGCGGCATCTGGCCCGTGAACAGCGCCGCGAACCAGCCGAGCACGGCGACGACGAGGAGGGCGCTGCCGAAGGCGCTGGCGAGCGCCAGCGCCGGCAGGGCGAGGACGAGGCGGAAGAACACGCCCCAGCGGTTCGGGCGCTCGGGGCCGGCGACGTGGAGTTCGATCGGGTAGGTCCCGGGAGCGCCGACGAAACCCGGGAACGGGTTGCCGACCAGGTAGAGGAAGGCGCTGACGTGCAATTGGTAGCGCACGTAGCGGGAGAGGAAGCGGTGCAGCCACGGCGGCGAGACGGCGGCGATCAGCACGACGACCCAGTTGAAGATCGCCGCGAACAGCGCCAGGACCCCCCACAGCGTCAGCCAGACCAGGTGCGGGAAGGCGAGCGCCAGCCGGAAGAAGACAGTGAGACGGCTGCGCCGCAACTCGTCGGTGACCTCCATCCGCACCGGGTCCGAGCGGGTCGGCAGCGGCCCGATCGCGGTCAGCGGATCGCTGTCGGGATAGATGTCGGTGACCAGCAGCAGGTAGCCCCAGGTCTGGGCGGCGTAGGAGAGCGCGTAGGCGATCAGGTCGCGCAGGCCGCGATCCATCCGCGCCTTGAACATCGCGTAGAACCAGCCGAACACCGCAGCGAGGCCGAGGACGGCGAAGCCGAGCCTGCCGCTGGAGCGGACTGAGTCGAAGACGAAGTTGCCGGAACCGACGAGGACGGTCGCCAGCACCAGCGCCGGCAGGGCGAGGACGGCGCGGAAGGCGACGGTCCAGCGGTTCTGCGCGACCGGCGGCTCGATCTCGAGGTCGACCGGGTAACCCGGCTTGCCGTCAAAGGCCGGGAGCGGCTCCGCGGCCAGGTTCAGGTAGGCGTAGACCTGGGTCGCGTAGCGGACGAAGCGGGCGAGGAAGTCGTGAAGCGGCGCCGGTGACTTGCCTTCGAACAGCGTCGCCACCCAGTTGACGATGGCGACGAAGAACGCCCCGACCGCCCAGACCGCGAGCCAGATCAGGAACGGCAGGGCGAAGATGGCGCGGAAGAAGACGGTGCCGCGGCTGCGCCTGAGGTCGTCGGTGAGGAGCAGCCTCACTGGAGGCGGTGACCGCAGAAGCGGCAGATATTCGCCTGCGGCTGGATCCACTCCGCGCATTCCGGGCACTGGACTCGCTGCTCGGCGGGGGGTTGGTAAGGCTGCGGGGGAGGGGGTTGGACCGGATAACTCATGGCCACCGGCGGCGGATAACTCGCCATCGCCGGCGCCATCGCGGCCGGCACGGGCGAATACGCTAGTCCCGCCCCGAGCGCGTCATTGCGGATCTCGTCGAGACGTTCGGTAATCCGGGAGACGACCATGATCGCCAACACCACGGCGGCGACGCTGACGATCTCACCAAGGACATCCACCGTGGTTCCGGTCTTGATCTGGCTCAGCCCGCTTTCGAAGGCGGTGAACGAAGTCAGCTTGCCGTAGCCCGACTCAATCGTCCGTTGGCCGAAATAGATCAGGAATCCTTGGATCAGGAAGAGGCCCCACCACCAGTGGACGAGGCTCGGCACGTCGACCAGCCGCCACTGCGTCGAGGTCTCGACTCCGCGCTCGCTGCCGCGCCAGATGTCGTTGGCCATCTGCTTCGGGCGGACCAGGCTGAGGATCGGGACAAACCAGGACCCAATCGCCCAGCCGTCCCCGTAACGCATGTTCCCCACCCCGAGCCGGCGCAGGTTCTTGTAGGCGCGGAAGAACCAGGCTATGAAGACGCCGGCACTGACCAGGAAGACCAGGGCGGAAAGACCGACCCAGTGGTCGTAGCTGTGGTACGCGCCGCTGACATCGCCTCGGTCGGTGACGGCGGAGTGCAGGTGTAGGGCGGCCACGAGCCTGACCACTGACAGCAGCACCAGGAGGCCGAAGCTGACGAACACTCCCCAGGCGAGCCCGCTCAGCTCGCGTGGCGGGTCCGCGGGGTCGACGACGCGATGGGAACCATGGCCGAATGGCGCCTCCGTTACCTGCATTGCCCTGCTATCGGCGCCAACTCTCATCTTCATGAGCCCGGCTCACGGGTGACTTCTTGTCGAATACTGGTTTGTAGATGCTCGACATCTGCTCTCCGTCCGATATGGTCGAAAAGTGCTGTCTATTTGGACAGCCAGCCAACTTCGGGTGAGCGTTGGCAAGCGCTTCCGCGGCAGGGGTGCCCGGACGATTTTTAGGAGGAGAGCACCATGAAGTGGAGGCGCATCTCAGCAGTTCTCTGTGTGGCGGCGGCAATCTGTGCCGTGTTCGCAAGCTCGGCATTGGCGACGAAGTACGTCGCGCTGGGCGACTCGTACTCGTCGGGCGTGGGAACGCGCACGTTCTACGAAGAAAGTTGCAAGCGGTCGGTTTACTCGTACCCGTACCTGATTCACAACGCCCATCCCACCTGGACGTTCGTGAACGCGACCTGCACGGGGGCGAAGACGGGCGACATTCTCAACACCCAGGCGAACAGCCTTACCTCTGACACCAACTGGGTGAGCTACACGATCGGCGGCAACGACGCCGGTTTCTCGGCAGTGATCACCGAATGCGCGCTGCCTTCGTGGGCGTCGGACTGCAACGGGGCGATCAACACCGCGCAGGCCTACATCGCGAACACGCTGCCGGGCCGGCTCGACCTGGTCAACAACAAGATCAAGGAAAAGTCGCCGAGCGCGCAGGTGGTCGTGCTCGACTACCCGAAGCTGTTCAACGGTGAAGACTGCAACGCATTCACCTGGTTCAGCCCCAGCGAGGAGACGCGGCTGAACGAAACCGCGGACCAGCTGAAGAACGTGATCAGCGCTGCGGCGACCAGGGCGGGGTCGAACTTCCACTTCGGCAACGTGATCCCGGCGTTCATCGGCCACGCGGTCTGTGACGGTGGGGGAGGTTCCTCAACCGAGTGGATCAACGGCCTCTCCAGCCCGACGGAAGAAAGCTACCACCCGAAGGTCACAGGTCACGCCGACGGGTACTACCCCGTAGCGCACGGAATTACCGGCTGATTTGAACTACCACTCGCCGGCGCGGGCCTGGGCCCACAGGTCCACGTCCGCGTCGGCAGTGGTGTGTCGGTCGATCTCGGTCAGCTCCTCTTCTGAGAGCTCGAGGTTGTCGAGGGCATCGACGTTCTGCTCGAGTTGCTCTACGGAGGAGGCACCGATCACGAGGCTGGTGACGCGCTCGTTGCGCAGGGCCCAGGCGAGGGCGAGCTGGGCGAGGGTCTGGCCGCGGCGGGAGGCGAGGTCGTTGAGGGCACGCAGGCGCTCGATCATCTCCTCGCTCAGCCAATCGCGGTCGAAGGTTTCGCCACGGGCAGCGCGCGAGCCCTCCGGGATGCCGTCGAGGTAGCGGCCGGTGAGCAGGCCTTGGGCCAGCGCGGTGAAGCCGATCACGCCGATGCCGAGCTCCGCCGCCGCGTCGAGCAGGCCCTCGGTCTCGATCCAGCGGTTCAGCATCGAGTAGGAGGGCTGGTGGATCAGCAGCGGCGTGCCGAGGTCGTCGAGGATCGCCGCCGCCTGCCGGGTGCGCTCAGCGTCGTAGGAGGAGATGCCGACGTAGAGCGCCTTGCCCTGGCGGACGGCGGTGTCGAGGGCGCCCATCGTCTCCTCCAGCGGCGTCGAGCCGTCGAGGCGGTGGCTGTAGAAGATGTCGACGTAGTCGAGGCCCATCCGCTGTAGCGACTGGTCGAGAGAGGCGAGCAGGTACTTGCGGGAGCCGCCGCCCTGGCCGTAGGGCCCGGGCCACATGTCCCAGCCGGCCTTGGTCGAGATCACCATCTCGTCGCGGTAGGGGCCAAAGTCCTCGCGCATCAGCCGGCCGAAGTTGAGCTCTGCCGAGCCGTAGGGCGGCCCGTAGTTGTTGGCGAGGTCGTGGTGCGTGATGCCGAGGTCGAAGGCGCGCCGCGCGATCGCCCGCTGCACCTCGAACGGCCGCTCGTCGCCGAAGTTGTGCCAGTAGCCGAGCGAGAGCACCGGCAGGTCGAGCCCCGAACGCCCGCAGCGCCGGTAGCGCATCTTGCCTTCGTAGCGGTCTTCGGCGGGGAGGTAGCTCATCGGTCTCTTCAGATCTCTACCCCTTCAGCGGATCTTTTCGACTTGAGTTCGACTCTATGGAAATTCTGCTCCGGAAGCGATTGGCTTAGTGGTCTTGAGTTCGCCTCTAAAAAAAGAGCATTCCTCCTTCGGGGAAGCCGTCAGGGATCTCCGCAAGCACGCGGGACTGAGCCAGGAAAAACTCGCGCTCAAGATCGGTCTGCACCCCACCTGGATCTCCAATGTCGAGCAAGGCAAGGCCAACGCTACCCGGAAGACCGTGGCGAGCATCGCCGCCGGCATCGGTGTCTTGCCCTCGCGGATTCAGTCCCTGGCGGAGGCCTACACAGAAATCGCCGAAGTGAAAGACGACTGAGCGCCTCGGCGGTGGAAACCGGTGGATGCGGGCTTACCGGGGCAACTTGAGGTTGCGGCTATAGACCGATCGAGCTTGGGACCTTTCGCTCTCACGGATGAGCTCAACTGCAGAGCCGCCGCCGCATCGCGCCCTCGGCGACGCGATCAAGCTCTTACGGGCGGAGTACGGATTGACCCAGGAAGACCTGTCGGAGAGGAGTGGGATCCACATCACCGAGATCTCCCGCCTGGAGTCGGGAAGACGCAGCCCGAACTTGAAGACGCTGAAGCGGATGTCGGCGGGCCTGGAAGTGCCGCACTGGTGTCTGGCGGCACTCGAGGAAGGGATGAGCTGGGACGAAGTCAGCCGACTTCGGCAGTTGGCGGACTCCTTCTAGGCGCTCGCCGCGGCGCCGGCACTCGCCCCATCGACCATCTTCGCCGCCAGGTGCGCCGGGACTTCCTCGTAGCGCTCGAACTCGAGCGTGTAGTCGGCGCGTCCGCCGGAAATCGAGCGGAGGTCGGGGGCGAAGTCGAGGACCTCTGACATCGGGGCCTCGGCGCGGATCTCGGTGGCTGAGCCTTTGGCGTCCATGCCGAGGGGGTGGCCGCGGCGGGAGTTGAGGTCGCCGATGATGTCGCCGACGCAATCGTCGGGGCAGCTGATCGTGAGCTTGACGATCGGCTCTAGGAGGACCGGGTCGGCTTCTTCCATCGCCTGCTTGAAGGCCATCGCGCCGGCCAGTTTGAAAGCCAGTTCCGAGGAGTCGGTGTCGTGGTGTTTGCCGTCGACGAGGCGGACGCGGACGTCCTTGACGGGGTAGCCGGCGAGGGTTCCGTGCTGCATCGCTTCGGCGACGCCCTTCTCGACCGCGGGGATGAAGCCGCCGGGGATCGACGCGCCCTTGATCTTGTTGACGAACTCGAGGCCGCCGCCGTCCTCACCCGGCTCGATCTCGATCGCGCAGTCGGCGAACTGGCCTTTGCCGCCGGTCTGCTTCTTGTAGCGGGCGTGGGCCGAGGCGGGCTGGCGGATCGTCTCCTGGTAGGGCACCCGCGGCGGGTGCAGCTCGATCTCGGCCCCGAAGCGGCTCTTCATCCGCTCGACCAGGACCTCGACGTGGACCTGGGTCAGCCCGGCGATGATCTGCTCGCCGGTCTGGGGGTCGCGGTGGACGTCGAGGGTTGGGTCCTCCTCGCTCAGCCGCCGTACTGCGGTCGCGGCCTTGTCCTCGTCGCCCTTCGTCTTCGCCTCATAGGAGAACGCCATCACCGGCGCCGGCAGCTCAAGCGGCCGGAACGAGACGGCGTGGTTGCCGTCGCAGATGACGTCGCCGGCGCGCGTCTCCTTCAGCTTCGCAATCGCCCCGATGTCGCCGGCCCCCAGCTCGGAGACCGGCTTCAGGTCTTTTCCCAGCGGCTGGCCGAGCTGGCCGATCCTCTCCTTCTCGTTGCGGGTGACGTTGAGCACCTGCGAGTCCGAGCGCAGGGTGCCGCTGCAGACACGGAAGAGGTTGATCCGGCCGGCGTAGGGGTCGGCCGTGGTCTTGAACACGTAGGCGACCAGCGGCCCCTCCTCGTCGGGGGCGACCTTGGTCGCGGTGCCGTCGCCGTCGAGCGCCGCCAGGGCGCCGCGCATCTTCGGCGAGGGCAGGTCCTCGACCAGCGCCTCGAGCAGCCGGTTGGTCCCGAGGTTCCCCGTCGCGACCCCGCAGGTGACGGGGAACAGGTGCCCCTCGGTGACGCCGCGCTTCAGCGCGGTGACGATCTCCTCGTGGTCGATCTCCTCGCCCTCGAGGTAGCGCTCCATCAGCTCGTCGGAGTTCTCGGCGACCTCGTCCATCAGCTTCTCGCGGTACTCCTCGGCCCGCGGCCGCAGCTCGTCGGGGATCTCCGCCCGCTCGGCGCTGCCGCGCTCGCTCCCCGCGTAGACCCAGGCCTCCATGTCGATCAGGTCGACGACGCCGCGCACCTCCTGCTCCGAGCCGATCGGGATCTCGGTCGCCACCACGTGCGGTCCGAAGGCTGCCTTGAGCGAGTCCAGCGCGGCGAAGAAGTCGGCCCGCTCGCGGTCGAGCATGTTGACGAAGACGAGGCGGGAGAGGCCCTCGGCGTCGGCGCGCCGCCAGAGCCGTTCGGTCTGGACCTCGACGCCGGCGACGGCGTTGACCACGACCACGGCCGAGTCGGCGACCCGCAGCGCCGCGGCGGCGTCGGCGACGAAGCTGGGGTCGCCGGGCGTGTCGATCAGGTTGATCTCGCGGTCGTCGTAGGGGAAGCAGGAGACGCAGGCGTTGATCGAGAGCCCCCGCGCCTTCTCGTCCTCCTCGTGGTCGGAGACGGTCGCGCCGTCGTCCACCTTGCCGAGTCGGTTGACCGCCCCCGCCTCGAACAGCATCGCCTCGTGCAAGCTCGTCTTGCCGCAGCCGCGATGACCGATCAACGCGACATTGCGGATCCGATCTGCAGCCTTGTGAGGCATGAAACGAAGGTACACCCAGAGGCAAGGGGCTCATAATCTTTTGCGCGATGGCGCCGCCTTCATACCGGGACGGATCCGGCGAGCCCTTGTTGCTGATGCACGGGTTCACCAACGACTGGCAGTCGTGGAAGCCCGTGTTACCCGCGCTCGCCGAGGAATTCGCCGTCTTCGCGCCGACCCTTCCGGGCCACTTCGGCGCCGAGCTGTGGCCGGTCGAGACGCCCCTGTCGATCCCGGCGATGACCGACGCGCTCGAGCGGCAGCTGGACCAGGAGGGAATCGAGAGGGCGCACCTGGTCGGTAACTCGTTGGGCGGCTGGCTCGGCCTCGAACTGGCCGCGCGGGGTCGCGCCCTCTCGGTGACCGGGCTCTGCCCCGCTGGGGGATGGGAGTTCCGCAGCAAGGAGGAACGCGCCACCTATTTGTTCTTCTGGCGCAACACCCGGGTGGCGCTCCCGCTCTCCAGGCGGTTCCTTCGCGCCCTCGCGGCGAGGCCGCGCCTGCGCGCCGTGGCGATGCGCGACGCGGTATCCCGCCCGAGCCAGATGGATGCCGCGCTGGCGCTCTCGACGATGGAAGCGGCAGCCCGCTGCGGGATCGCAGCGCAGTTGCTCGCGCTCTCGAAGGGGGGCCAGATGTTCGGCGATCTCGGCGCGATCGATTGCCCGGTGACGATCGCAACGTCCGCGGGGGACCGGATCTTCAGAAGCCCCGACTACTTCTGCCGGTTCCGGCGCATGCTGCCGGACGCTCGTTGGGTGGACCTCGGCGGACTCGGCCACCTGCCGATGAGCGACGATCCGACGCGAGTGGTCGAGGTGATCCGGGCGGGGACCGGGCAAGCCGCTTGAGCGTCACCGCTCCGAACTTTGGGGGGTTATAGCCCCCACAATCTCGGAGGGGCAATGTTCGGGCGGTCCGGGAGCCGCGCAGGTGAGCAGCCGTCCTTCTGAGGACGTCCAGGACGTGGGCAGGTTCGTACTTCACCTGCCAGTGCGAGAAGCGGAGCGGGTCTCGCCTCTCCGAACTTGTCCCCCCTCATAGCGAGGACAAGTTCGGAGTCGCCGAATCTCGCCCCCTTACCCAGCCTGTTTTTGTTGGAGAACCTCGCTCCGACCGAGGATTAGATCCCCACCCGCGCGGTAAACGGCGAGTCGAAGACCCCCGAGGAGTTGAGCTCGCTCTCCGCCGCGAGCCATTTGTCCCAGGCGGGGTAGAGCTGGGCGACTCGTTCTGGCGTGAGGGTGTTGTACTGGCCCCAGTGGGGGCGGGCGCCTAGGTCCTCGAGGCGGTGCTCGTAGCCCTCCAGCAGGGTGAAGCCGCCGCGGCTCTCGGTGACCATGATCAGCTCGATCATCATCGTCGGCTGGCCGTGCATCATCGAGGCGTAGGCGCTGGAGGGGCCGGTGAAGCGGAGGGAGAACGGCGAGCTGTGGAAGACGCCCTCCTTGGCGCGGACGGCGGCGATCTCGAGAATGCGGTCCACGGCTTCGACGTGGCGACCGTCGACCGCGATCCCTAGCTCCATCGAGTAGGCGGGCAGGTGGTTGGCCTCGCCGATGTTGAAGACCTTGTAGGAGCGGTCGGCGAAGCCGGTGTCCTCCATGCCCTTCAGTACGGAGTCGAAGCGCTTGGTCATCAGGTGCGGAAAGTGGCGGGCGAGGAAGCGGACGATCGCGCCGGTTAGCGGCAGCGAGGACTCCAGTTCGGTGAGGAAGTGGCGTTCGAGCTTGTCTTGGGGCGTCCCCGCCGCCGGCTCCGGGCACTCGCTGCGGCGGGTGACCAGCGCCCGGTGTTTGCCGCCTCGTTCCGGATAGGGGTTGACGAAGAGCTCGTAGTGGTCCGGCCCCGCCAGCACCCCCGCGGGGGTCAGCGTCTCGCGCACCTCCTCCCAGGTGCTGAGCGTGCGCACCTCGTTCAGCCAGAAGCGCTCGCGCACCTCGATCAGCATCGAGTGGACGAGGCCGAGGGTGCCGAGCCCGCAGATCGCCGCGTGGAAGAGCGTGTCGTCCTGGACCAGCTGGATCGCCGCTCCGCCGTCACCGCCGAGCGGCCCCGGGTCCGCGAGCGTCGGCCCGTCGGCCGGCTCCAGCCGCAGCACTTCGCCGCCGCTGACGACGACATCGAGCGAGCGGACGAGGTCGGGGAAGGGCCCGTAGGCGAGCCCCGAGCCGTGGGTCGAGGTGGAGACGACGCCGGCGAGCGTCTGCGCGTCGTAGCCGCCCATGTTGGGCAGCCCGAGCCCCATCTCCCAGAGCTTGTCGTTGAGGACGTGGATCGGGGTGCCGCCGAGCACGCGGACGAGCTTGCTCTCACGGGCCTCCTTGCTCAGCGGCTCACCCTCGACGTTGCTGACGCCGCTGAGGCTACGCGGGTCGAGGAGGTAGCCCTCGGTCAGGGCGATGTCGGACCAGGAGTGGCCGGTCCCGGTCATTCGGATCGTCTGCTCCTCCGCTTCGGCCCGCTGCACCAGCTCGACCAGCTCGGCGAGCGAGCCCGGCCTGACGATCCGGTGTGGGTGGCAGACCTGGTTGCCGGTGTGGTTGTGCCAGGTCGGGCTCAACCGATTTCCTCGACCAGCCGCGCGGCGCCGCGCTCGGCCAGGGCGGCGATCGTCTTCGACGGATTGACGCCGAGCGAGGTGGGGACGATCGAACCGTCGAGCACGTGCAGGCCAGGGTAGCCGTGGACGTAGCCGGCGTCATCGACCACACCGAGCCCGGGATCGTCGGCCATCGGGCAGCCGCCGAGCGGGTGGACGGTCGTGAACTTGCCCAGCGGCCCACCGTCCAGCGCGTAGAACGGTTCCGCTTCGCTCCCTTCCGCCACTTCGTTCGCCGTCCGCTCCAAGTCAGCGAAGAGCTGAGCGCTGCCAGCTTTGCTCCAGCGGATGTCGAAGCGCTTGAAGAGCGGCGTCAGCCGCATCTGGCCGTCGGCGGCGTCGCGGCCGATCATCAGGAAGATCAGGGAGCCGGTATCGGAGGGCTTTGGCCGCGGCCGCACCTGTCGTGGTCGCAGCGACTGGTCGCTCCAGCCGAGGTGCACGAGCCAGTCGCGCAACCGCAGCAGCGCCCGCTGCCAGCCCTTGATCACGTTGACGCCGCGAGCAATATCGAGCAGAAAGTCGAAGTTGGCCGGCAGGCCGCCGTCGGCGACCATCAGGTTGCGCTCCGGATAGAGCAGTCGGCTGGTCATCGTCGGGCCGTAGTCGTTGCGGGCGCCGCGGACGTCGGCGGCGGCCGGGTCGAAGGCCATCCCCAGCGCGTCACCGTTGCCGGAGAAGCGGCTGCCGAGGGCGGGGGAGAGGTCGGGCAGACGCTTGCGGTTGGTGAGCAGGAGGCGAGAGGAGCCGAGCGTGCCGGCCGCGAGCACAACCCGCGGCGCTTCGACGCTGCCGTCGTCGCCGTCGCCGAGGTGCTCGAAGGTGACGGTCCAGTTGCCTCCTTTCGCGCGCGGTGGCTCGATCCGCTGCGCCAGGTGTAGCGGCCGCACCTCGGCGCCGTGTGTTTCGGCGCGGGCGACATAGGTGATGTCGACGGTGTTCCTGGCGTTGACCGGGCAGCCGACGTCGCAGAGCCCGAGGTTTTCGCAGCCTTTCTGGTGGACGCCGCTGAACGGGTGCTCTCGCTCCTCGCCGAAGTGGACGGCGAGCGGCAGCAGCTCCGCCTCGCGGTCGACGTGGCGGCCGGCGGCGGCGAAGGAGGCGACCTTGGGCAGGGCGGGGTCGGCTGGCGTCGTCCGCGGCCGCAGCGCTTCCTCGGTCCGGTCGTACCAAGGTTCGAGGGCGTGCCGCGAGAGCGCAGCCGGCCATCCCTGCTCGAAGACCTCCGGCTCGGCGCGCAGCTGCACGTTCGCGTAGACGAGCGAGCCGCCGCCGACCCCGGCGGCGGTGATCACCGAGACGTCCTTCATCATCCGGACGTCGAACATGCCCCCCGGGTTGAGCCGCTCGTGCCAGATCATCGACGGTGCTTCCTCTGGCTCGGAGATGAAGTCGTCGGGTTTGAAGCGACGGCCGCGCTCGAGCAGGCAGACCCGCTTGCCGGCTTCGGCCAGGCGGCAGGCGGCGATCCCGCCCCCGAACCCGGACCCCACCACCACTACGTCGTAAGCGCCGTTCATCTTCAATGCCTCAAATGTCTTCTACCACAGCGGGATACCGATGAGTACCCAAAAGCTTTCCCCGCGGGCGGTCACCTTCGACTTCTGGAACACGATCGCGCGGGTGCCGACTGGGGCGATGACAGAGGCCCGCCAGCGGGCGGTGCTGGCCGCGTGCGAGAGCGGCGGCGTCGAGGTCGAGCCGAAACTCGTGGCGGCGAGCCTGGAGGAGGTGGGGATGCGGTGGGAGCGCTCCTGGGCAGAAGGCGTCCATCTGCATCCACGCGACGCGGCGGCGACGTTGGCTCAAACCTTGGGGGCGGAGGACGCAGCCGGGCAGGCTGTGGCCGAGGCGTTCCTGGGCGCCGGTCGCCAGGTGGAGCTGGAGCTCGCGCCGGAGATCGGATCCGCGCTCGAAGCCCTGGGCGATCGCGGCGTCCGGATCGGGATCGTCTGCGACGTCGGCTTCAGCGGCGGCGCCCTGCTGCGCGAACTGCTCGCCGCGGCGAGCCTGCTCGACCACTTCGACGGCTGGGCCTTCTCTGACGAAACCGGCCACTACAAGCCCGCGCCGCAGGCTTTCGAAGCCGCCCTCGTCTCGCTCGGCGCGCGGCCGGAGGAGGCGATGCACGTCGGCGACCTGCGCCGCACCGACATCGCCGGCGCCGCCGCGCTCGGGATGCGGACCGCTCGCTACCGGGGCATGCACGACGACCCCGGGGACGGGGTGGAGGCCGACTTCGTCGTCGACAGCCACCTGGAGCTGGTCGAGATCGTCGAGCGCGCCAGCTAGACGAGCGCAAGCGCCGCCGCGACGACCGCCGCTGCAGCGAGGAGAGCGCCCACGCGGCGGGCCGAGCGCCTCGGCCTCAGGTTGATCCGCTCGAGTGCGATCAGCACCGTCAGCGCCGCCATCCACGCCAGCCTCGGCAGGCCGACGACGGCGGTCGTCAGCATCATCGCCCAGCAGGAGGCGAGGCAGGCGAGCCCGTTATGGAGGCCGAAGTCGGCGACTCCGGCGAACGCCCGCCAGCCGCGCGGCGGCAACGGGCGAGAGCGGTGGCAGGCCCGCAGGGCCCGCTGCTTCAGCGGCGTCAGTTGCCAGAGCGCGGCCAGCCCCAGCGCCAGTGCGGGCGCCGCCGGAGAGCCGATCGGGGCCCAGGCGACCAGGGCGCCGAGAACGAGGAGGTTGAAGGCGACCCAGATCCCGACGAAGACGACGAGGAACTCGACCGCCGCCCGTCGGCGCCGCCAGTAGATGCTGTTGACGGAGACGTGGCGGACTGCCGGCATCGCCGTCGGCACCATCATCGCCACCGCCATTAGCGCCAGCATTGGCACCGTTGCCAGCAGAGAGACAGGCTGGCCGGCGAGGACGATCGGCTCGACGTGGCCTGCCGCGCCCGAGGCCGTTCCGCCGAGCCCGATCGTGCAATCCCACAGGGCCCCGTGGCCGGCCGATCCGAACCCCCCGCCGGCGGCGCTGCCCGGCCGCAGCAGGAGCGGGGCAAGGGCGAGTGCCACCCAGGTCAGCCCAACCCCGACCTCCACCCAGAGGGTGGGGCGGCGGGCGAGAGCGGCCCTCATCGCCCTAGGCGTCGATCGAGAGGCTCACCCGACCGATATGGATCGGCGCCTGCTCGGCCTGCTCGCCCGCAGCTGAGGCGGCCTCCTCCGCGCCCTCCGCTGGAATCAGGCCCAGCGGCAGGAAGCTGACGGTCAGCTTTTCCTCGTCGTAATGCTCGCCGCCGCCGAGAGCCCGCAGTAATTCCCCGACTTCGACGCTGACCCGGAAGCTGTGGCCGTGCTCGTCCTTAAGCGGCTCGCGCGAGTGCTCGATGCCGAAGAACGAGACGTTGCCGACGTGGTGCCGAGCTTTTTCTTCACGGTCGGGGTCTTTTTTGGGGAGGTTGACGTAGATCCCGTAGACGGTGCCGGGGTTGGTCTCTCCCTCGACGTCCTCGATGTTGAGGTAGAGGTGCCGCGGATCGGATTTGCGTGAGGCTTCGCGGACCTCTGCTTGCGCCTGCTCGTTGATTTCGACCGGGATCGCTTCCGGTTCGCCGGTCAGGGTCACCGTTTCTTCGGTGGCGGCGACGAATTTGGGACCCGAAACCGGGGGCTCTGCAGATGCCGACACGGCTGCTTCCTGTTCTGGCGGCGGCTGCGGCGACGGCGGGGTCGCCGGAGGCGGACCGCTTGGAATTCCGTCGACCGAATCGTACTTGTAGCCGAGCACAGTGGTGTCGACTACCGCTTTGGAGGCTTTACTGGCCGGCTGGCCCTGGATGTTGAAGAACTCGAATTCCTGACCCTCCCATTCGGGCTGCGGCGGATTTTCGCGGTTGGGCTGGGAGATCCACTGCGACCAGATCCGGTCGATGTTGCAGTGGTGGAGCCAGAAGATCGGGTCTTTGGCGGCGGTTTTGATCTTCCCCATCCAGCCTCCGACCCCGACATGGACGCTGCCGTGCGGGGTTTCCTCGAAGACGCCGCCGGCTTCCCAGAACTGCTGGTCGGCGGGGCCTTCGCCGCCGCCGAATTCAGCGATGCCGATGAAGTTAGGGCGGGCCAGAGCTTTGGTCGATTCCGTTATTTCGTCTTCCAGTTGGCCGCCGTCGTTGATGCCGGGTGCGCGGGCTTCGACGTAGAGAGGGTTGGTGTCGCCGTTTACCGTCGGCGAGCGAAACGCATCCGGGATCGAGGCGAACTCGCCGCCGCGGCAGTAGTTCCAGTACGGGAGTGCCCACGCCTCTGCGGCTTCGTCACCGTGCAGACGCCTGATCGACGCCCGCACGATTTCCTCGAAGTACCAGACGAACATCCGGTGCCAGGCGACGAAGAACCAACTGCCATGGGTGCATTTGTTCCAGGCCGGCAGTGGGTTCGGATCCCGGGTCCCGTGCATGGCGGCCTGGTACAGCCAGCTGGTTGGGTCTTCCCGTTCCGAGCGGCTTTCCATGTCGGCGACGGCGTCGGCGTAGTGGGCCAAGGTGAGATCCCCGGGTCCGAGGCTTCGAACTTCACGACGGACATGGAGTACTCCCGAGGAATTGTTCATTCAGAGGAAACTACTCTCCAAGAAAAACCATGATGTATGGAGGGTGTGAAAAAACCACACTGTGTGTCTAATGGTGCGGGTGGTGCCGCTAGTCGGTGCGGCTCAGCGAGTAGACCGCGACCTCTTTCGGCACTCCCTTGGCGCGGAAGCGGCGGTTCTTGCTCGAAACGGTCGCCGGGTCCAGCTTCAGCAGGGCGCGGTCGGAGGCGAGGACCTCGCCGGGCTTCGCCGCCTCGCAGAGGCGGGCGGCGACGTTGACATCGACCCCGAGGTAGTCGCCGCCGACCTTGCGCGGCCGACCGAGGTGGATGCCGGTGCGCAAGCGCGGGCGGTGGCCGTCCACCTCGATCCCTGCCACGCGCTCGTGGGCGGCGAAGGCCGCCTCGACGGCGCCGGGCGCGTCCCAGAAGGCGGCCATCAGCCCGTCGCCGAGCCGCTTCACGACTTCGCCGTGGTGTTCGGCGATCGGCGGCTCGATCGCCTCGGCCACCTCGCGCAACAGGCGCAGCGCCGGTCCGTCGCCGGCCTCCAGCGCCCAGCTCGAGAAGCCGACGAGGTCGGTGAAGAGGATCGCCACGTCGACCGTGCCGCGACCGCGGTGCTGCGACTCGGCCAGCCGCTGCCAGGCCTGTAGCGCGGTCAGGCCGAGCTCGCCCATGACCCCGGGCTCCTCGCGCCGCAGGTCGGCGAGCTGCTGGACGGCGAGGTCGGAGGGGCGGCCGCGGGCGGTCGAGAGCCGGTCGACAAGCTGGTCGCCACCAAGCAGGCGCTCGCGTGCCTGGCGGACCGACCGCAGCAGGTTCGGCTGATGGTTGAGGCGCCGCGCGGTGCCGGTGAATCGCTTCAGCGGCTTCTCTTCGCGCCCGTCGCCCATTGACTGAGCCTATTTACCGACCTTATGGTCTGCCCCGATGACGCCGAGCCTGCCCGCGGACACCGAGCGGTTGCGATTCCGTCCCCTGGAGATGGGGGACGTCGACGAGCTCGTGGCGCTGCACGAAGACCCGCTCGTCGCCCGCTTCCTGGGCTCGCGCGACCGCGTCTGGATGGAGGACTACATCCACATGGTCGACGAAGAATGGGCCGAGCGCGGCCACGGCCGTGTCGCCGTCGTCGAGCGCGAGAGCGGCCGCTTCATCGGTCGCACCGGACTCAAGCACTGGCAGCAGTTCGGCGAGACCGAGGTCAGCTGGGTGCTGCACGCCGACGCGCGCGGCAAGGGCTACGCGACCGAGACCGGCGCGGCCTCCCTGCGCTGGGGTTTCGAGCGGTTCGACCCGACCTATCTGACGGCGATGATCCAGCCGGCTAACGCCGCCTCGCTCCGCGTAGCCGAGCGCCTCGGGATGAAGCCGATCCGCACCGACAGGCTGCTCGGCGACGAAGTAATCGTCCACGCGCTCAGCCGCGAGGACTGGGTCGCTTAACTCCGCTTCCGCGCCTTGGCGCCGACGATTGAGGCGGGGAAAACGGCACGGCCGTCGTCGCTGACGAACCGCTCGCCGGCGGCTGCGACCTTGGCGTGGATCGACTCCCGGTCCTCGTCGGGGAGCGCCTTCAGCATCGCCGCCAACGGGCCGCTGACCTCGAGAATCTCCTCCCACCAACCGTCGAGCGAGTCATAGGTCTGCTCCGTCGCGATCCTCTCGAGCTCGACGTCGACCAACTCCGCCTCCTCGATCAGCGTCCGCAGGCGGTCGGCGTCGCCGAGGGAGAAGGGGCCGGGGGTGCCGGGCTCCGGGCGCGGCGCGTTCAGGTGGTCGATCAGGGCGTCGATGATCAGCGACAGCCAGGGGTTCTCCTCGGCGGTGCCCCAAACCGCCAGCACCAGGCGACCGTCCGGGCGCAGCACCCGAGCGCTTTCACGTAGCGCTTGCAGTGGGTCGGCCATCAGCATGTAGCCGAAGCGGCAGAGGACGCGGTCGAAGTCGTCGTCCGGAAGCTCGAGCTGCTGCGCGTCCAGCACCTGCGTGCTCACGTTCGGAACCCCGATCCGCTCGACCCGCTCGGCGACCGCGTCGGCCATTGCCTGCGAGAAGTCGGAGCAGAGGACGGTCCCGTCGGGCCCGACCCTGCTCGCCGCCTGCAGCCCGACCCGCCCGGCGCCGCAAGCAAGCTCCAGCACTCGCTGCCCCGGTTGCAGCTTCGCCGCCTCCAGCATCCAGGGAGTTGCGTCGCCCGAGGCTCCGCTCTCCTCCTCTTCCGCAGCCCGCGCCCAGCTCGTCGCCGCCTCGCTCCACTGCTGGCGGCTCGCCTCCTGATACTCGGACTCGCTCACGAGCACAAACCTAACGCTGCCCGGCTGGCTCGCCAACTACGCTCCCCAATTACAGTTTCCAGCGTGGCAGAGCTGATCCTCTACGCGATTCCGGCCTTCGTCCTGCTGCTGGCCGTCGAGTTGCTCTCGTTCAAGTACGCGCGCGATGAGGAGCTGGTCGGCTACGAGGCGCGGGACACGCGGACCAGCCTGACGATGGGCGGCGGCAACGTGGCCATCAACGCGGTCTGGAAGCTGGTCGTGGTCTTCATATACGTGGGGCTGTACGAGCTGACGCCGCTGCGGATGCCGGCTGATGAGTGGTGGACCTACGTCCTGCTCTTCTTCGCCGACGACCTCGCCTACTACTGGTTCCACCGCATCCACCACGAGGTGCGGGTCTTCTGGGCGAGCCACGTCGTCCACCACTCCTCTGAGCACTACAACCTCTCGACCGCGCTGCGCCAGACCTGGACGCCGATGACGGCGCTGCCGTTCTGGGCGCCGCTGGCGCTGCTCGGCTTCGCCCCCTGGATGATCCTCACCCAGCAGGCGGTCAGCCTCATCTACCAGTTCTGGATCCACACCGAGCGGGTGAAGAAGATGCCCCGCTGGTTCGAGTTCGTCTTCAACACGCCCTCGCACCACCGCGTTCACCACGGCTCCAATGAGGTCTACCTCGACCGCAACTACGGCGGCATCCTGATCATCTGGGACCGCCTCTTCGGCAGCTTCCAGGGCGAGACCGAGCGCCCCCGCTACGGCCTCACCCAGAACATCCGCACCTTCCGCCCGACCCGCGTCGCCTTCCACGAGTTCGTCGCGATCTGGCAGGACGTGCGCCAAGCGACCAGCTGGCGCCACCGCCTCGGCTACCTCTTCCGTGGCCCCGGCTGGTCGCCGGACGGCAGCAGCGGCGGCACCCGGGGCTGAGTCCACCCCTGTTTGCACAAACGAACCGGCCTGTTTGGGCCATACGGGGGATTGCCCCGCAGCTTGCCCCCGACTAGCGTGAATCTGTTCGGCGAGGAGAGGTGGATCGCCCGAACCTTTGCCTTCCCAAGGAGCCTCATTCGCGCACCTGCGCGTTAAGGAGGGCTGCGATGAGTGCACAAGAGAACAAGCAGCAAGCCGAAGCTGCCTACAAAGCGTTCAGCGACGGCGACGCCGCTGGGGCGATGGCGAACATGGACGATGGAGTCGTCTGGACGGTGGGCGGGGACAACTCGCTGACCGGCACCTACAAAGGCAAAGAGGAGATCGGCGGGCTCTGGGCCAAATTCGCCGAGAAAGGGATCAAAACGGAACCCCACGATTTCGTCGCCGACAGCGACAAGGTCGTGGTCCTGACCACCACCGGCCTCAACGGCGAGAGTGCCGAGGCCGCCGACGTTCTCACGTTCAGCCAGGAAGGCAAGCTGATCGCCTTCGAACAGATCGGTGACCCTGCGATCGGGAACCGGGCCTTCGCCAGCTAAGAACTCCGCCCAAGGGCCGCACCTCGCGGTGCGGCCCTACGACACTGCTTAGCCGGCGCGCCGCCCGACCGCGAGCAGGTACTCCATCTCGAAGCGGACGTCCTCGTCGCTGCCGCGGTTCCACTCCGCGCAGAACTCGCTCAGGGCCTGGTCGAACTCATCCGCGCGCCCCTCTTTCTCGGCGTTGGCCCGCGCCGCGATCGTCGGCCCGTAGCGCTGCTTGAAGTGCTCGCCGTAGTCGTCGGGCCGCTGGAAGGCGGTCACCTCGAGCACGTCGCGCTCCAGCTTCTCGAACTCGACCTGCTCGCCGAAGAGCTCGCGCAGGTAGTCCTCGCCACCCCATAGCGGTGGCGGTGACGCTCCGGGGGGCGGCGGGGGCATGAACTGGCCCATCGTCCTGAACAGGGCGCCGATCATCCCCTCCGGGGTCCAGCTGAGCAGGCCGATCTTGCCGCCGGCGCGGCAGACCCGGACGAGCTCGTCCGCGGCGAGCTGGTGGTGGGGGGCGAACATCACCCCGATCGAGGAGATCACCGTGTCGAAGTTCGCGTCGTCGAAGGGCAGGTTCTCGGCGTCGGCCTCGGCCCACTCGAGCTCGACCCCGGCCTCAGCGGCACGGCCGCGGCCGGCCTCGAACAGCTCCGGCGTCAGGTCGCTGGCGACGACGTTCGCGCCGGTGCTCGCAGCCACGATCGCGGCATTGCCGGTGCCGGCCGCGACGTCGAGGACGCGCTCGCCGGCGCCGATCTCGCAGAACTCGACCAGGCGCGGGCCGAGCGGCGTGAGGAAGGTCTCGACCATGTCGGGGTAATCGCCCGAAGCCCACATCTTTCGATGTTTGGCCTTCAGCTCGGGGTTCAGGGCGTCGGTATCGGTGGTCACTGGGGAATCTCCTTTGGATCGGTGTGGTGATCCATTACTACGCCCGTGCCGCCCGTCGATCAACTTCAAAATCTGCAGTTGGGCGCCTAGACTGGTTTGAGACCGATGCCCGAGAGCTACGGACAGTTCTGCCCGGTCGCCCAAGCGGCGGAGGTCCTGACCGAGCGCTGGACCCTGCTGGTCCTGCGCGAGCTCCTGATGGGGAGTACCCGCTTCAACGACCTTCAGCGCGGGGTGCCGCGGATGTCCTCCTCGCTGCTCAGCAAACGGCTGCGCGAGATGGAGCGCTCGGGCCTGCTCACCCGCGAGCCGCTGCGGGGGGAACGCGGGCACGCCTACCGCCTTACCCCCGCTGGCGAGGCGCTGGGGCCGCTGGTGGTCGCGCTCGGGACCTGGAGCCGGGAGTGGCTGAAGCGGGAGATCAGCGAGGAGGAGGCCGACCCGGCGCTGTTGATGTGGGACGTTCGGCGCAGCGTCCGCCTCGACCGCCTGCCAGAGGAGCGGGTGGTGGCGTTCTTCCGTTACCGCGACGCCGAGGAGGGCAAACGCGCCTGGTGGCTGGTCGCCCAGGAGGACGGCGCCGACCTCTGCTTCACCGACCCCGGCTTCCCGATCGACCTGCAGATTGACGCCGAGGCGCGGGCGATGGCCGAGGTCTGGATCGGCCAGGTCGAGCTCGGGGCGGCGATGCGCTCCCGCCGCGTTCGCGTCACCGGCCCAGACCACCTCGTCCGCAGCCTCCCGGACTGGCTCGGCTTCAGCACCTTCGCCTACCCCGATCCGGCGGCGGAGTTGGCGGCGCGGACCGCCTCTTAAAGCGAAGTCGCTACGAGCAGGTCTCTTCTTCCTGCAGGATGACCTTGACGATCGGGTGTTCGAGGGCCGAGGAGACCGGGGCGTAGAAATGTTCGACCGAGCTCGGCGTTGGTCGCTTCGAGACAAGCGTAAGCAGGCCCTTGTCGGAGAGGACCTTGACGTGATAGCTGACGACGGAGAGGTCCACTTCGAGTGCTTTGCTGGCCTGGGTCGGGCTGAATTTATCTCCCAGCTCGACCGCGAGACGGAGAATCTCTCGTCTCACTGGGTGCTGCACTGCATCGACGAAGCTCTGCGTCTCGTCCGGTTTAGACATCTCCCCCTCTTTCGGATTCATGAGTGCAGGGAAGTGTCCTGTCTGGTGGCCGGTTCTTCTAGGCGGAATCGTTAGACCGAAGAGGTTGCCTCGCCCGTGCCGGCCAGCCCTTGGAACAAGGTGGGGCCCGGCCAAACTCCAGCCGGGCCCCTTTGCTTCAGCACTCGCTAGGCGCCCTTGCGCGTGCTGATCATTGGCATCAGAGTGCCGATCTGAGCGATCTGCATTGCGGCCTTCACCTCCCCCGGCCGCAGCGGGTTCAACAGGGCCGTAGAGCTGCGGCAACCCCCGCGACCCAGACACAGCATTGCTAAAAAGCTCTCCAGCGGTCGAGGGTCTCCAGCGCTTTAAGTCCGTTCAGCTGGTTTAATCAGCGTGGCTTGTGGAGACCGAGGGGGAATCAGTAGGGCTGGAATCGCGGCGTCGGGTCCAGTCCCCGATGCTCACGAATCAGCAGTTGGTGGCCGCGATGGCCCATCCCACTCGCGCCCACGCGGTGACGGTCTTGAACGAGCGGGTGGCGTCTGCGGCCGAGATCGGTCGCGAACTGGACAAGCCAGCCCGGCACGTCTCCTACCACCTGAAGCAGCTCGAGCAGCTGGGCGTGGTCGAGCTGGTGAAGGTCGAAGAGACCGCCGGCGGGCGTACGACAGGGAAGTACTACCGCGCTCTCGTGCGCTCCTGGTACGACCCCGAGAGCTGGAAGCAGGTCGACCGCCAGCATCAGGCTGGGATCACCGCCGACATCCTTGCCGCCTGCAACGCCGACATGGCGGCGGCCGTGAGGTCGGGCAGCATCCACCTCACCGATAACCACATCAGCCGCACGCCGCTGCTTCTGGAGGCCGGCGGTTACCGCGAACTGGTCGATCGCCTCGACGCGCTCCTCCCGGAAGTGATCGAAATCCAGCAGCGATCTGCGGCCCAGATGACCCGCGAAGACGAGACGGTGCTGGCCAAGGTTCACCTGATCCAGTTCCAGAGCCCCGACCCCGGCAATCGGGCGATGCCGATCGTGACGGCCGGCTCCAGAAGCGAGCCTCCCGATCTCAGCGAGGGCAACTTGCTTGCAGCCCTGGAACACCCGACCCGGGTCCATGCCCTGATGGTGCTGAACGAGCGTGCGGCCTCCGCTGCTGAACTGGGTCGTGAAGTCGGTCAGCCCTCCGATCACGTCTCCTACCACCTGAAGCGGCTGATGAAGCTGGGGCTGATCGAGCCCGTGCAAGTGGTGGAGACCCCGGGTAGGCACATCGCCGGCAGGTACTACCGGGCGCTCGTCCGCCCTTGGTTCGACCGCGACAACTGGTCGGCGGTCAACCCGAAGCGCCAGGCCGCGATCACCTCGACGATGCTGGCGCTGTGCAATGCAGACATCGCCGAGGCGGTCCGGTCGGGGACGATCAACACAGAGGACAGCCACATCAGCCGAACCCCGGTGGTCGTCGACCGCGACAGCTACCGGGACTTGATCGAGTTGCTGGACAAAGTGATCGTGGAGATTCTCCAGATCCAGGAACGATCCTCGGCGCGCCTCCAGGAAGGGGCAGACTGGATCGCGACCAAGATTCACCTCTTCCAGTTCGAGAGCCCCGACCCTCAATCGAGCCCTCGTTCTTAACCAGCCCCTAGCGGGTATTGGTGGGAGGAGCCCCAGTAAGGGGGCTTCGGGGAAGCGGGGAGGAGGTTCGCATCGTGCGAGGTCGACGCATGGGAGTGATCTTGTGTGCGCTCTGCGCGCTCGGGTCGATCTTTGCCACCTCGGTCGAGGCTCTGCGGCCGTTGTGCGGTGGAAAGCGGGTGACCATCGCCTCTAATGCCCGCACGATCCGCGGCTCGAGGGGGCCGGACGTGATCGCCGCCGGGCGTGGCGCGAACACGATCCACGGAGGCGGCGGCAATGACGTGATCTGCGGCGGCTACGGCCGCGACAGGATCTACGGCGGGCTGGGCAAGGACACGATCGACGGCAAGAGGAACGCCGACCTGCTCGACGGCGGCCGCGGCTCCGACGAAGTTAACGGCGGCCCCGGCCGCGACCGGGTCCGTGGCGACAGCGGCAACGACACCGTGCGCGGCGGTCCGGGTGGGCGCGACGACGTCGAGGGGGGGATGGGGGATGACCTCGTCGACGGCGGGCGGGGCGCCGCCGACATGACCAGCGGCGGAGTCGGTCGGGACCACATCGACGGTGGCCCCGGCCCGCACGACGTTGCCTCCTATCTGAACGCGGGTGGGCCGATCGCCGTCGACCTCGCGAGCGGCACCGTGACCGGGGCCGAACAGGAGCGTCTGGTTGGGATCGAGAGCGTCTTGACGGCATCCGAGGCCACCCAGTCGGGATCCGCCAGCCTCGTGATCGCCGGTGGCGATGGTGCTGACACCTTCGCGGTCAGCTTCCGGGACCGCCGCTACCTGGTCTCCGGCCTCGGGGTCGGCCCGGTCCAGCTTGGTAACCGCCGGGTGGACACGATCCTCGTCACGCTCGGGGCCGGCAACGACACGGTGACGTTCGACCGCTCCCTGCCCGCGGGGGTCTCGGCCACGATCGACGGCGGGCCCGGCAGCGACTGGTTGCGCGGCGGACCGGGTGGCGACACGCTCTATGCCGGCGACGACGGCGACCCCGATTGGCTGGCGGGTGGCGGTGGGAACGATGCCCTCTTCGGCGTCAACGTCCTTCACCCCCGTCATCCCAGCGGGCCGGCGATGTTGTTCGGCGGTGGTGGCAACGATCTGATGGTCGGAGGACAGCCCTGTGACGGTGACTACTTCCGCGGCGGACGTGGAAGGTTCGACAGCGCGTCCTTCGCCCGGGTACGGAACGACGGCACCGCGGTGAAGGCGACGATCGGCGGTGCTGTGGTCGACCCCGACGTCGGCTGTGCCGGCGGCTGGATCGCCGGTAGCACCGAGAAGATCGAGGGGTCCACCGGCCCCGACGTCCTCCTTGGCGCGGCGGGCGCCGACGTCCTGCTCGGCCGCGGCGGTCCCGACCTGCTCGACGGCAGGGGTGGGGCAGACCGTTGCATCGGCGGCAACGGCGGCGACAGGGCCCGGCGCTGCGAGTACGTCAGGTGAGTCGCTCGGTTGAAGCCGAGGCGCTCGGCCGCCGAGCCCGCTGCCAGGCGGCGTAGAGGCCGATCGCGACCAGCGGCGTGATGAAGTCGCTCCAGAGGAGCAGCCCGGTGTTGTCTGGGTCGTGGTTGTCGTGGATCGCCTCCTGGTGGAGGTGGCCGTAGGCGTCGCCGAGGTAGGCGATCGAGACGGCGATTACGGCGGCGAGGAGGAAGCCGTCACGGAAGCGGAAGCAGAGGATGCCGAGGACGCCGATCGCCAGGTCGGCGAACCCGACCTCGGTCTGGAAGCCGCCGTCGCCGTTGGTGTAGCCGATTTCCCGCGCCGTGCTCGGGCCGTCGAAGAGGTGAAACATCGAGCCGAAGATCGCGGCGACGCCGACGGCGACGACCATCCACCAGACGAGGAAGATTTCCAGCGTGCGGGCGGCGCCCTTGTGGCGCTCCCGGTGAGCGTGGATCGCGGCGCCGATCAGCGCGATCGCGGCGAAGAAGAGGAAGGGCACGGCCGCGCAGCTTAGGCGGCGGTCCGGATCAAATCCGCGGCTTTCTCGGCGACCATGATCGTCGGCGCGTTGGTGTTGCCGTTGGGGATCACCGGCATCACCGAGGCGTCGGCGACGCGGAGGCCCTCGATGCCGCGGACGCGGAGGTCGGGGGAGACGACGGCGTCGGCGTCGCTGCCCATCCGGCAGGTGCCGACCGGGTGGTAGAGGAGCTCGACGCGGCGGCGGATATCGGCGGCGATCGCCTCGTCGGTGTCGACTTGCGGCCCCGGGAAGATCTCGCGCCCGACGACCTCGGCGAGCGGGCCGGCGGCGGCGATCTCGCGGGCGCGCTCGACCCCGGCCCGCAGCGCCGCGAGGTCCTCGTCCTCGGCGAGCGAGTTGGTGAGGATGCGCGGCTTCGCGCTCGGGTCGGCCGAACGCAAGCGCACCCAGCCGCGGCTCTTCGGTTTGACCAGGACCGGACCGCTGGTGATCGCGTGGCCGTCGTATTCCTCGAAGCCGTTGTCGACGAAGTAAGCGGGGGCGAAGTGGAACTGCAGGTCCGGCGCCGGCAGGCCGGGCCGGCTGCGGATGAAGGCGAAGGCCTCGGCGACGGTCGAGCTGAGCGGGCCGGTTTTGCGCAGGGCGTATTCGAGCAGCGCCTTCGGCTTCTCGGCATCGGCGAGGGAACCGCCCCCCGGGACATCCCAGATGCAGGAGACGTAGGGGTGGTCCTGGAGGTTCTCGCCGACTCCGGGTAGGTCGTGGACGACCGGCACCCCCAGCTGTCGCAACTGTTCGGCCGGGCCGACCCCGGAGAGCATCAGCAGCTGCGGCGAGGCGATTGCGCCGGCGCTGAGGATCACCTCGCGCCCAGCCTGCGCCACCTGCTCGCCGCCGCGGCGGCGCGAGTAACGCACGCCTCGGGCGACGCCGCCCTCGATCTTCAGGCCCGAGACCAGCGCCCCCGTCACCACCTCCAGGTTCGGGCGCTTCAGCGCCGGGCGCAGGTAGGCGTCGGCGGTGCTCCAGCGGCGGCCGTTTCGCTGCGTCACCTGCGCCAGCGCCGCGCCGTCCTGCTCGGGGCCGTTGTAGTCGGCGATGCGGGGGATGCCGGCCTCGGCGCAGGCGGCGAGGAAGCGGCCGGTGAGCGGGCGGGGTGAGCGCTCGTCCTCGACCCGCAGCGGGCCGCCGGTCGCGTGGTACTCGGAGGCGCCGCGCTGGTTGTCCTCGGCCTTGAGGAAGTAGGGGAGGACGTCGTCCCAGCCCCAGCCGCTCGCGCCGGCGGCGGCCCAGCCCTCGTAGTCGAGCGGGTTGCCGCGTACGTAGAGCATCGCGTTCATCGAGCTCGAACCGCCGAGAGCTTTGCCGCGGGGGATGTAGAGCGAGCGGTTGTCGCAGTGGGGCTCGGGCTCGGTCGCCAGGTCCCAGTCGAGCTTGGTCTTGAACTGTTTGGCGAAGGCGGCCGGGATCTTGATGTTGGGATGGCGGTCGCGCTTGCCGGCCTCGATCAGCAGCACCCGCACCGAGGGGTCCTCGCTGAGGCGGTTGGCGAGGACGCAGCCGGCTGAGCCGGCGCCGACGATCACGTAGTCGTGCAACTCAACCCCGGCAGAGATCGATTGCGCTCACAGCGCCACGTCGAGCATCTGGCAAAGGCGCTCGACGGCGGGGGGCGCGTTGCGGACGCTGCAGCCGCTCTCGGCGGCGAGTCGGTGGGTATGGCGCGCCAGCACTTCGAGGCCGTTGGGGTCGATGAAGCCGAGGTCGCGGAGGTCGAGTACAACCGGTTGGGTGCCGTCGCACGCCGTTTCCAGGGCGCGGTCGAGGGCCTTGACCGAGATGAAGTCGACGTCGCCGCTAAGAACCATGTCGCCTTCCTCGGCGAAGAGGCGAAACGGCACCGCCTTGTCAGGTGCGTTCGATGCCGGGTGGAGGGCCGAGAGTTCGGCGAGCAATTTCTCGGGGACGAGGTCACGCTGGTACCCGCACATCGCCGACATCGGCTGCACCGACATGAAGCGGTCGGCCATGCTCTCCCAGCGCAGGTGGGCGTCCCAAGTCGCGGGCTCGGTGACGAGATTGGTGACCTGGGCGGCAACCCGGACGCCGTTATAGCCGTCGGCGACGGCGGCATCGGTGACCGCCGAGTAGACGGCCATCTGCGAAATCGGGTCGAGCGGTTCGCCGGCTTTGTAGATGCCGGTCAGGTCGATCAGCAGCAGCGCGCCCTCGTCGATCATCGCGCCGACGCCGCCGAGCGGCTCCAACCGCTCCCTCTGCTCGGCCACCGGTTCGCTGCCGACGTAAACAATCCGCTGGCCGCTGCGCAGCCCGTCGGTCAGGAATTCAAGCGCCGCATCGACAAATTCCTGCCGGCGGTCGAACCCCCAGCAGGCGTGCGCGTCGTTCCCAAGATCACTCCCCGAGTGGATGCACCCATGCGTCCTCACCCGGCGAGTATCTCATCGGGGGTGGCCGATGACCAGTGGCTCTTCGTCACTCGTGGTTGCAGCCCTCGGGTAAGAGCGTGTTGCGTCGAAGGTGGTTAGCGCCAGAACCAGCTTGAGAACTTCTCTTCGCCTTCCACCTTCAGCTTCTCGCCGCGGCTGAAGTGCGCAAGCTCCTCTCCCACCCTCGGGGATGAGGCCACTGACCTGCAGGCGACTCCCGGCTCTCCGCTGTTCCATGCCTGCAAGCCGAGCGGCTGGCAGACCCTGTGCGGGATCGGCTTTTTCCGAGCGTCGAGGGGAT
>Ga0068851_10000170_pt1 | contig 33347 bp, 33 predicted proteins | sample KBSCornC12_FD_66588 | JGI IMG/M metagenome (GOLD analysis project Ga0068851, IMG submission 66588) | Corn rhizosphere microbial communities from Kellogg Biological Station, Michigan, USA - KBS Corn C1-2 | ecosystem: Host-associated > Plants > Roots > Rhizosphere > Soil ...
CGGCGCCAATGCAGCTTGCCGGCGGCGATGAGCACACCGCCAATGGCTCCGATGGCAAACGCCAGCAGTATCGCAATGAACTGCGGATTGAGCCCCGGCGCCGCAATCGCAGGCAAGTCACCGCCTTCGACCAGAACCACCAGATCGTTCACGCCCTGGGAGACACCGCCCGCGAAATCGCCCTGGCGAAACGCCGGCGTGATGTGTTCTTCGATGATGCGATGGGCCAGCAGGTCGGTCACCGTGCCCTCCAGGCCGTAGCCCACTTCGATACGCACCTTGCGATCGTCCTTGGCCACCACCAGCAGGATGCCGTCGTTGATGTCCTTGCGCCCCAGCTTCCAGGCACGGAACAGCTGGTTGGCGTAGTCCTCGACACTCGCGCCGCCAGTGGTGGGCACCAGCAGCACCGCAATTTGCGCGCCTTTGCGCTGTTCAAGGTCGGCGAGCTGGTTTTTCAGACCGGTGGCGGTGGCGGCATCCAGGGTGTTGGTGAGGTCGATCACCCGTTGGTCGAGGGCCACGCCGATCGGCGAATCCTCTGCATGGGCGGTGCTCAACAGGCCGATGAGCACCAGCCCCACCAGGCCCAGGATCGATTGCCGAAAAATCGCCATCATGCTTTGTTACCTGAAGTTTCTTCCTGAAGGCGCCGACTTTACCTTATCAACGCTATAACGCGTGACCCCACGGCGTTGACTATCTAAACTGCGCACATACATAGCAATACGCCATAACCGAGAAGCCGATGGATCTACGTCAGCGCAACAACGTCAATATAATGGGCACCGGCGCGTCGACCCTGGTCTTCTCCCATGGTTTTGGCTGCAACCAGGCCATGTGGAACTACCTGGCACCGCATTTTCTCGAGCGTTTTCGTGTGGTCCTGTACGACCTCGTCGGCGCAGGCCTGTCGGACCTGAGCGCGTACGACAAAGACAAATACAGCACGCTGGACGGCTATGCCCGGGACCTCAATCAGATCATCGACGCCCATGCCGCAGGCCCGGTGATTCTGGTGGGTCACTCGGTCAGCGCGATGATCGGCACCCTCGCCGACCGCCAGGCACCGGGACGGATCGCCGCCCACGTGATGATCGGCCCGTCGCCGCGCTATATCGATGAAGACGGCTATATCGGCGGTTTCAAGCGTAGCGATATCGAAGACCTGCTCGACACCCTCGACAGCAACTACCTCGGCTGGTCCAGCGCCATGGCCCCGGTGATCATGGGCGCGCCTGATCAGCCCGCGCTGGGCGAAGAGTTGACCAAGAGTTTCTGCCGCACCGAGCCGGATATCGCCAAGCAATTCGCACGGGTGACGTTCATGTCGGACAACCGCCAGGATGTGATCGGCCTGGCCACCCCGGTGCTGATCCTGCAATCGACCGACGACCTGATCGCCCCGGTGGCTGTCGGCGAATACCTGCACAGCGTGTTGCCCAACAGCACCTATCACCTGGTGGACAACGTCGGCCACTGCCCGCACATGAGCGCGCCCCAGGCTTGCGCGGCGGCCATGGACAGCTTCCTTGCGCCGTGGGCAGCTGCACGTGCCAGCTGATCTATTCGATAGCGCCGCTTGCGCACTGGCCGTCACCTCGGAAGATGGCACCCTGGTGCAAACCAACGCACGCTTCAGCGAATGGCTGGGGTTCAGTGCCGCCGAGCAGTGCGGCAAGCGCTTCCAGGACCTGCTGACCATGGGCGGCCGGATTTTCCACCAGACCCACCTGGCGCCCATGTTGCGCATGCATGGCAGCGTCACCGAAGTGAAGCTGGACATGCTGCACCGTGACGGCCACAAGATCACCGTGCTGCTCAACGGCAACAAGCGCGAGCAGGCCGACGCTACGGTGTACGACCTGGCCCTGTTCGGCACCACCGACCGCGACAAGTACGAACGCGAGCTGCTCAACGCACGCAACCTGGCCGAAGCCCTGCTGCAGGAAAAAACCGCCACCGAACTGGCCTTGCAGCAAGCCCAGGCCGAACTGCGCGAGGCCTATGCCATCGCCCAGCGCCGCGCACTGTTCGCCGAGCAGATGGTGGCGATTGTCAGCCATGACCTGAAAAACCCGCTCACCGCCATCCGCATGGCCTCCGACTTTCTCAGCCGCAGCGAACGCACGGCCAAGGAGCGCCAGTTGCTGGGGCACATCGGCCAGTCGTCCGAACGCGCCCAACGCATGATCGCCGACCTGCTTGACTTCACCCAGGCCCGGGTCGGCCAGGGCATCTCCATCAAGGCCCTGCCGTTGGACTTGCATGGCGTGATTCATCGCACCGTGGACGAACTGCGCGTGGCGTTTCCCAAGGCGACGTTGGAACATCACGCAGAAGGCCATGGCGACGCCTGCCTGGATGCCGACCGCGTGCAGCAGATCATCGGCAACCTGGTGGCCAACAGCGTGGCCTATGGCGACCTGCAACGACCGATCCGGATTACCTCACGCCTGGGCGTTGGCGGCTGCGAAGTGGCGGTACACAACCACGGCGCGGCCATTCCCAAAGCGTTGCTGGCCGGGCTGTTCGAACCCATGACCCGAGGTACCGACCAGGGCAGTGATGTGCGCAGCGTGGGCCTGGGCCTGTATATCGTGCGCGAGTTGGCCAAGGTGCACGGCGGGGATGTGGCGGTGAGTTCCTGCGCCACCGGCGGCACCACCTTCACCGTGACGTTTCAGAACACGTAGGCGCTGCCTTGCATCACCGGCTCGACACTGCCGGTCAGCACCACACCGCCCTCACCCGCCCAGTGCACGGTCACGATGCCGCCGTCGCACTCCACCTGTACCGTGGCATCCAGCAACCCGCGCCGGATCCCATTGACTACCGCGCCGCAGCAGCACGAGCCGGAGCCCTGCGGCACGCCGCCGCCACGCTCCCAGATGCGCAGGCGGATACGGCCACGGTCCAGCACCTGCACGAAATGCACATTGGTCTTGTCCGGGAACAACCGATGTGTTTCCAGTGCAGGGCCCACGGCGGCGACCTCGATCGTGGTGAGGTCATCCACGAAAAACGTACAGTGCGGATTGCCCATGCTGCACGCGGCTGGGTCGCCCTCGATTGGCAGAACAAGCGTATCCATGGCCTCGGCCAGCGGCACTGCATGCCAGTCCAGCGACGGCTCGCCCATGTTCACCGAGACTTGCCGCCCGGGGGCACGTACGCAGGTCAGCAGGCCCCGGTCGGTACGCAACAGCACCGAATCCGTAGCGGCCTCATGCATCAAGCGATCAGCCACGCCACGGGTCGCGCTGCCGCAGGTGGCCAGCGGCGTACCGTTGGGGTTCCAGAACTTGATGCGCGCGGCGGCGTCATCGCAGTCGAGTACCACGGCAAGCTGGTTGAAACCGATACCGGTGTGACGGTCGCCCAGGCGGCGGGCGATCTGCGCGGTGATGGGATCGTGCAAGCCACGGCGGTCGATGATGATGAAGTCATCGCCATGGGCGTGCATTTTCACGAACGGCAAAAGCATCGGTTGTCCTGTGGTCGACCTGTGGGTGAACTGAAGGATACTCTGAACCGGCCCACTCTTATGAGACCCACCTATGCTAATTGTCTTCAGCGGCCTGCCCGGCACCGGCAAAACCACGATTGCCCGCGAACTCGCACGCCAGACCGCGGCGGTTTACCTGCGTATCGACGTGATTGAACAGGCTATACGCGAGGCCGGTGTGCTGGCGGGGGACGTGGGTGCCAGCGGTTATGGCGTGGCGAATGCACTGGCGCTGAGCAGTCTGCAACTGGGCCATACCGTGGTGGCGGACTGCGTAAATCCGGTCAGGGAAAGCCGGGAAGCGTGGAAGGCCGTCGCTGTAGCAGCAAAGGCGGCATTACTGAATGTTCGGGTGATCTGCTCAGACCAGCAGGAACATCAACGACGGGTGGAAACCCGCACGGGGGATATTCCCGGCCTGGTTCCGCCCTCCTGGGCGTCTGTGTTGGCGCATGAGTATGAGGTTTGGGATGAAGTGCCCTTGACGCTCGATACCGCCTGCATGACACCGGAGCAAGCCGTGACAACAACGATGGCGAACCTCACCTCTGTGGCGAGCGGGCTTGCCCCGCGTTGGGGCGCGAAGCGGCCCTGAAACCAGGCAATGCGTTCTGACAGGGGAAATGCAGGGGCTTACCGGGGCTGCTGCGCAGCCCAACGCGGGGCAAGCCCGCTCGCCACAACAGTCCCGCTCGCCACGAGGTTGAGCCGCCTACAACACGCTGCCCATCGCCTTCATCAACACCAGGTCCCGGCCGTAGATATCCGGCGCGTACACCAACCCGCCCTCACGGTTGACCTCAACCGTCCAGTAACTCAACAACACCGGCACCGGCGTGGCCAGCCTGAATTCGTGGGTCACGCCGGTGGCCAGCAGTTCATCGGTGCGCGCGCGTTCGGCCGGGCTCACCAGCAGATCGCGCAGGAGCAGCGGTTGCTCGACCCGCACACACCCCGAACTGAACGCCCGTGGCCCTTTGGTGAACAGCGGCTGGCTCGGCGTGTCGTGCAGGTACACCGAGTACGGGTTGGGAAAGCGCATCACGATCTTGCCCAGCGGGTTGCGCGGGCCAGCTTCCTGGCGCAGCAGGATGTTGCCTGGGCGCGCCCAGTCGATCTGTTCCGGCGCCAGCGGATGGCCTTCGGCATCGAGCACTTGCAGGTTCTGTTGGCGCAGGTATTCAGGGTTGAGGCGGATGGCCGGGAGTTTGTCCTCGCGCATAATGGTGGGCGGGATGGTCCAGGTGGGGTTGAGGGTCAGCCGGGTAATACGCGATTTGAGCAATGGCGTCTGGCGCTCGGCGCGGCCCACTTGCAGGCGGGTCTGCCACACCGGGATGCCGCTCTGGTACACGCTCAATTGCGCCGCCGCGACGTTGACCAGCACGCCCTCGGGCTCCAGGTCCTGGGCCAGCCAGCGGAAGCGTTCGAGGTTGATGCGCAGTTGCTCGCGACGGATCGCCGGGCTGATATTGAGCTCGGCCACCGTACCGGCGCCGATCACGCCGTCGGCCTGCAACGAATGACTCAGCTGGAAGGCCTTGACCGCCTTGACCAACTCGTCACCGTACTGCCTGCCGCCGGGGGCCTTGGCCAGGTAACCCCCGCCGATCAGGCGCCGCGCCAGTTCCGGTACGCGCGGGTCGTCCATCCCGGGGCGCAACAGCGGGCCGTTGGCGACCGGGTCCCAATGCGGCAATGGTTGCTGGCGCACAGTGGCATAGGCATTGCGCAGGCTACGGTAGAGGTCCGCGCTGGGGCGAGCCTGATCGAATGCCTGGGCCATGTCTTGCAGGCCGGTGGCGGCAAACGCCAGCACTTCAATATTGGGGTCGCGGGTCGGCGGCTGGGAATGCCACAGCGGCTCGAAGCGCGATTGCTGCAGGCGCCCATAGTGCAGATCCTGCAGGGCTTGCAGGTAGTGCTGGCTGCTGGCGATGTCGCTGCACAGCACGTTGGCCGTGGCATCTGGCGCAGGCAGGCTATAGTGGGTGGGGTCCAGGCCGTCATCGGCAAGCATCAGCAACTGAGATTGCAGGGCTTGCCGGCGCTCGTCGGCGGACCACAGTGGCCCATTACCCTGCTGCTGGTAGAACGCTTGCAGACGCAGTTGGGCAGCCGCGTCAATCTGCGGCACCAGGCTGGGGCAGACGCTCGGCAGTTGCGCCAAGGCCTGCTGCACGGGTGCCAGGTCGACCGGTGCGGGCGTGGTCACCGGCAACGGCTCGACCGGCAGCGCATCGGCTGTCGCGACCAATGGTGCAACGAGCAGGCAAATGCTCAAGTAACATGCGTGTTTTTTGAACAATTGACCTGGCTCCAATCCACAGCGGGGGGATACTTTGTAGATGCTGACTTTTATGCGCCGCCTCGGCTTGATGACCGTGACGTTGGCTACGCTGAGCAATTTTGCGCTCGCCGCCAATCAGACCTCTCCTAACTTGTATAGCAGCCTGGCGCGCTCGGCTCCAGAACTCAATCCCACTGTCCTCAAAAGCGCCCTGAACGCGGTGCAGTGCGCAGTCAATAACGGCGAAGAGCGTTCCGAACGCCTGGCGGTCATTGACTACTCCCAGCCTTCCACCGCCCGTCGGCTGTGGATCTTCGATTTGCGCAAGAAGACCCTGGTACTGCGCGACCTGGTGGCCCACGGCGCTAAGTCCGGGGAAAACTTCGCCACCCAGTTTTCCAACCTGGAAGGCAGCCACCAGTCCAGCCTGGGTCTGTTCCGCACCCAGGAAAGCTACCTGGGCACCCACGGTTACTCGTTGCGCATGGACGGCCTGGAGCCGGGTTTCAACGATCAGGCCCGCGACCGCGCCATTGTGATCCACGCCGCCGACTACGTAAGCCCCCTGTGGAGCAAGCGTGAAGGTCGTATCGGTCGCAGCCAGGGTTGGCCGGCCGTGCGCCCGCAGGTAGCCCGCCAGGTAGTGGACAAGCTCAAGGATGGGCAGTTCATGTTTTCGTGGTACCCCGACCAGCGTTGGTTGAAGTCTTCGACCTACCTCAATTGCAAACCCCAACAGGTGGCGAGTAGTCGTACAATCCGTGGCGGATAGCCTGTCCCCATAGATAAGAGAGCGCCGCATGCTTCTACATAAGTCCACCTGGATCGAGATCGGGCAGTTTCTGGAACGCAGCCGCACGGTGGTGATTCCCATCGGCTCCAATGAGCAGCACGGCCCCACCGGCCTGCTTGGCACCGACTGGATGTGCCCGGAAATCATCGCCCATGAGGCGCAAAAAAGCGCCGACATCCTGATCGGCCCGACCTTCAATATCGGCATGGCTCAGCATCACCTGGGGTTTCCCGGCACCATTTCCCTACGCCCTTCCACCTTTATCGCCGCGATTGGCGACTGGGTGCGTTCGCTGGCCGGGCATGGTTTCGAGAAAATTCTGTTTCTGAACGGCCATGGCGGCAATATCGCCACGATTGAAGCGGCGTTTTCCGAGCTGTACGCCGAAGCGAGCTTCGCCCGTCGCCCCGCCGGGTTTGCGTTGAAGCTGGTGAACTGGTGGGACCTGGAAGGCGTGACCGACCTGGCCCAGCGCCAGTTCCCGGTGGGCCACGGCAGCCATGCCACGCCGTCGGAGATTGCGGTGACCCAATGGGCCTACCCGGACACGATCAAGACCGCCGACTACTCGCCGCAAATCGCCAACACCGGGCCGATCCGCGAAGCCCTGGACTTCCGCGCGCGCTTCCCGGATGGGCGCATGGGCTCGGACCCGGCGCTGGCGACGGTGGAAAAAGGAGGGGAATTGGTGGCGCTGGCCGCGCAGGGGTTGGTCAAGACAGTGAACAGCTTCAGCAACGAAGCCAAGCCCTGAGCCATACATAGATCTAGATGTGGGAGGGGTCTTGCCCCCTCCCACATTTGGTTTTATGCATGCCTGGGATTATTGGCAGTCCTTTGCCGCCAGCTCCAGCCGCGACGGTGTAATCGTCGACGCCAACGGCTTGCGCTCATACAAGAACACCTTGGCGCCCTCTCCGGCCTTGTAGGCTTCCAGCACATCATCGGCGGCTATCTTGCTGGTCAGCACTACTTTGGCATGGCGCGAGTTCTGGGTGACGGTCGAGGTGATCCCGTGTTTTTCCAGCTTGGGCAGCACGCACTGCACATAGGCTTCCGGGCTCTTGCTGGTTTGCAGGGTCAGGCTCGGGGCGTTGGGGGCGGTTACACAACCAGCCAACAACAGGGAAGCAATGGCCAAGGCCGGGGCGAAAAAAGCGCGCATGAAAAATTCCTGACTATAAAAATAAAGGTTCACATCAACCGGCACGGACCAACGCTTTGAGCGACGCATCGAACTGCTTCAAGGCATCGAGTTGCACATCACGCTGCTGCTCGATCTGCGCGGCAATCTCCGGCGCGGCCTTGTCATGTACCCACACTGATGGCACCTGCTTGCGCACCGAGCCTTCGGCCTTGGCGATGTACTGCAGGTTCGCGTCGTAGAACCGCGCGATAAAACGCGCCTCCACCACATCGTTACGCTGGGTCAGCAGTTGGTTATGGGTATCGAGCATCACCACCACATCGGGGTGCGCCTGCACCAGGGCGTCCAGGTTGTCGTAGAACGTTACCGACAAAAAGGTGCCTTGCAGCGAGCTCATCAACCAATCGATGGCCAGTTCCGGGTCGGAACTGTTGACGAACGCCTGGCGGATACGTCCGTCGAGGGCATCCTTGGCGCCATTCAAGGCCATATCGTGGTAGCGTTCGAGGTAGCTGAGGTTGTCGCGGGTGTTGTCGCTCAACAACACACCCACTGACTGCGTGTGCTGCAGGGAGTCTACGCTACCGATGATAGGTAGCAAATGGCTGGTATGCAGATCATCGGCGATTGCCGCGTTCTTGATGACCACCGTGCCAAGCATCAGAGCCATCAAAGCCACCTGAATAAACGTCCTCATCGCGCATTTCCTTGAACAGCGTCTCGATGGGGCGATTTTCCGCTTTTCCTGCAAAAACAGAACTTGCGATGCTTGATGGTGACTATTATCTGAACCGATAGTGCTGACATAAAACCTATAAGGACCACGCCATGAAGCCCTACCAGAAAACCTTCGACCGCATCCGCGAAGCCGTACTACCGGAGTTCCGCGAGCGGGTCGCCGATTACCTGGTCGACTATGAACACGTGCTGCAGGACGAGGCGGCGGACGCGGATCGGATCAGCGCCAGTGCCCAGCAACTGCGCGGCTACCTGCGCGGCCTGAACACCACGCGGGTACTGGGCATGGCCGACTGGGAGGAGCTGGACCGCCGTGTGAAAGAGGATTGGCTACGGGTGGTGGAAGCCGAATAACGCGCGAGGCGTATCGATCAGCAAGGCCTGCGCCACCGGTGTCGACCAGCCCAGGGCCTGGCGTTGCTCGATCACTGCGGGGTAGTCGACTGACGTTTCATGCTGGGTGTGTGGCCAGTCACTGCCCCACACCAAGCGGTGCAGACCGAAACTCTGCTGCAGTAACGGCATGGCCTGGCGGGCGAACTCAAGGTTCTGCGCCGGGCTGCCACCCAGGCGATAGATCCCCGAGACTTTCAACCACAACTGACCGCTGAGGCCCAAGTCCAGCAACTCGGCAAAATCGCGCTGGGCGACGCCGAGTCGTGCATCCGGCCGGCCAAAATGGTCGACCACCAGCTTGATCCCGAACGGCAGCAACTGGCGCACCAATTGCGGCAGGTCGGCTACCTCGCGGTGCAATTCCACGTGCCAGCCCAGGGCGACGAGGTGCTCGAAAAAAACCTTCCAGCCGGGCTCGGCAAAGTCTGGCAGCGCCCGGCCCACCAGGTTCAAGCGCACGCCAACCACGCCTGCGCGGGCCATCGCCTGTAAAGCGTCGTGCGGGATATCCCGCTCCAGCACTACCACGCCGCGCAACTGATCCGGGGCTTGCTGCAAAGCGGCCAACAGATAGCCGTTGTCGGTGCCCAGGAAACTGGGCTGTACCAGCACACCGTGGCTCAGGCCATTGGCGTGCAAGTGGCCGAGGTAGTCCGCCAGCGTGGCGTCGTAGCCTGGGGTGTAGCGACGCTCACCGGCCAGGGTCAGCGCCTGGCTGAATACATGGGCGTGGGCGTCGATGCCGGAGATGGAACGGTTATCAAGCATGGGGTCGTCTTTCAAAAGTAAAAAGGATCAGGCCTGGGCGCGCTGGCCGCTCACGACGCGCTCGGCGGGTGCCGCTTCGAGCACGCGGCCACGGGTTTCCGGCAGGCACAGCGCGGCGATCACCGCGACGCCGTAGGCGATCCCGGCATCGATGCCGATGGCCGAGCCGAGGGACATCGAGTCGCTCATATGCCCCACCAGGAAGGGAAACACCGCCGACAACACGCGCCCGAAGTTGTAGCAAAAGCCCACGCCGGCGCCGCGTACATCCGCCGGGTACAACTCGTTGAACAACGCCCCCAGGCTGGCCGGGATACCGGCGGCGAAGAAGCCCAGCGGGAAGCCAAGGAACAGCATCTGCGTATTGCTCAGCGGCAGGAACACATAGGCCTGCACAGTGATCACGCAGCACAGCGCAAACAGCACGATGTTCTTGCGGCGACCAATGCGGTCGATCAGCCAGCCACTGGCGATGCAGCCACACCAGAAGGCAAAGATGATCACCGCCAGGTAGCCGCCCGAGTTGAGTACCGACAGGTTGCGCTCGGTCTTGAGAAAGGTCGGCAGCCAGGTCATCACCGCATGGTAACCACCGTGGGCACCCAGGCCCAGCAGGCCGCCGAACAGCGTGACGCGGATCAGCTCAGGGCGAAAGATGCCCGCCAGCGACTTGAAGAAACTCTGGGGAATCGCCTGTTCCTTTTGCAGGCGCTGAAAGCTGTCGGGTTCTTCAACGTTACGCCGCACCCAGATAATCAGGAACGACGGCAGCAGGCCCACCACGAACATCACCCGCCAGGCCATGTCCTGGGGCACAAACGAATAGATCAGCGCAAACACCCCGACCGCCACGCCCCAGCCCACGGCCCAGGCGCTCTGCACGGTGCCCATCACTTTGCCGCGATATTTCGGGTTGATGGTCTCGGCCATCAACACCGCACCCGCCGCCCATTCACCGCCGATGCCGAAGCCTTGCAGCGCCTTGACGACCAGCAGTTGGTGGAAGCCGGTGACGAACGCCGACAAAAACGTGAAGAACGAGAACCACAGGATCATCCACTGCAACGTGCGCACCCGGCCGTAGCGGTCGGACAAGGTACCGCCGACCCAACCGCCGATGGCCGAGGTCACCAGCGTGACGCCACTGATCAGCCCCGCATCGCCCTTGCTCAAGGCGAATGTCGCGATGAGTGCCGGGATCGCCAGGCCGAACATCTGCACTTCCAATGCATCCAGGGACCAGCCGCCGAAGCAGGCCCAGAACGTTTTGCGCTCCCGAGGAGTGACTTGGCGATACCAACTGAACATGATTTTTATCCTTATAGGTCAAACGCGAGGCAGCCGGGCGCGAACCGCGCCACAGCCGGGCCAGTGTTGGGCAAACAGTTAACGGTGCGGGTGTGCGGTCAGCGAATGTCCACGCGGTAGCGGAAGTGTTCGGCATGCCCACGGGAGCGTCGCCACTCCAGGGGCTGGCCGGCGTAGTCGCGGGCCAGGCGCTCGATCACCACCACCGGGCTGTTGACCGGTACTTGCAGCAAGCGCGCGTACACCGCGTTGACCGATTCGGCGGTCAGGGTTTCCTCGGCCGAGGCCACCACTTGCCCGCAGACGTCTTCATACACCGGATACAGCAACGGGCCTTGCGCAGCCAGGTCGATGTCGAGCAGCGCCTGGAAGCGTGCGCGCGGTAGCCAGATTTCTTCGGCGAGCAGCGGCTGCACGTCAAACAGACGGGTCCGGACGATACGGATCACTTGGGCTTCGGGGGCCAGGCCCAGCGCCTCGCTGACCGCCGACGGCGCAGGCACGGACTCGACCGTGAGGATGCGGCTTTGCGGCACCTGACGCTCGCCCGACGGGCCTTGAAAACGGAAAAAGCGAAACAGCGACGACTGGAATTGCGGGCGGCGCACAAAGGTGCCACGGCCCTGCTGACGCTCCAGAATGCCCTCGCTGACCAGTGCATCCACGGCCTTGCGCACGGTACCGGTCGACAGCGCGTACTCGGCGGACAACACCGCTTCGGTGGGAATCGCTTCGCCGGGGCGCCAGCGATTGTTGGCGATCTGCTCGATCAGCTGGTCGCGCAAGCGTTGGTAAAGCGGCAGGCGGGCATCACTGGACAGCGTATTCATGGGGTCACATTCACTTTGTTATGTAGTCATATATATGAATATGACCAGAGTATTCTTCCGCCAGGTGGTGCCTGTCAAGCGCCTCACCGCAGACGGAAGATGAATGGTGGTTACTGCGCCGGGCGTTGTTGCTGCACCCACGCCTGCACGGAGGGCCGCTGCCACTGGCGTTGGGCGTATGCCACCAACTCGGCAGGCACGCTGTCACCGTTGAGGATCAGGCGATTGAGCATCACCGCCAGGTCCACATCAGCGATGGACCACTCACCGAACAAGTACGGCGGATTACCCGCCAACAGCGCCTGGGCCGCACTGATCAACTTCGTTGCCGCCACTTGAGCCACAGGCGACAGTGCGGGCATCTTCTGCCCATAGAACACCACCATCGTCGAGCGCTCCTGACGGATCGGCAGCAAATCGCTGCGCAGCCATGCCTGGACCTGCCGCGCCCTCGCCCGCTGTTTTGGATCGGCCGGATACACCGGCACTTCAGGGTAGGCCTGCTCCAGGTACTCGGTGATCGCCGACGACTCCGACAAGGCGAAGTCGCCCTCCAGCAAGGTCGGTACGCGTTGGGTCAGGGACAGTTGGGCAAAGTCGGCCGCGTGCTGCTGCGCGGCATCCAGGTCCAGGGTAACCGTGTCGAACGCCAGGCCTTTTTCGCGCAGGGTCACGAACACCGACATGGCGTAGGGGCTGGTGTACAGATGATCCACATACAGGCGCATAACGATTCTCCTTGAGGGGGAACACCACGCTACGAGATGCGCCACAAGAAAGACAATGCGCTGTTTTTATGGGGGCATTCCTGGGTGGAATACCGGGTTAACCGGCAAATCCGCCCTCGTCCAGAAAGGCACGTTCCTCATCCGTGGTCTCACGCGCCAACACCTCGTTTCGATGGGGAAAACGCCCGAATTGCTCGATGATGCGCGCATGTTCCTTGGCCCAATGGTAGGTGTTGGTATCCAGTTGCCGGTTCAGGTCCAGGGAGCGCTGTTGATCGGCCGGGTCTTCCGAATGCTCGAACGGCAGGTAGCAGAACGCACGCAATGCCGGTTCGACCTGCCGGTCCAGCCCGGCGTCCACCATGCGCCGCGCATACAGCCGTGCGAGCGGGTCGGTGGCGAACATATGGGCGGTGCCACGGTAGGCATTGCGCGGGTACTGGTCGAGCAGGATCAGCAACGCCAGGGCACCGTGCGCCGAGTCCAGCCAGCTTTCCAGCTCACGCCGGGCGGCTTGCAGATGCGCGCTGTGGAAAGTGTCGCGGAAGCTGGCGTCGAAAGCAGCGTCCTTGGCAAACCAGCGCTTGGGGCCGGCGTGTTGCCAGAAGTCGATGACATCCTGCGGCGTCGTCATGGTGAGTACCTGGAAAAATGATTTAGCTGACGGTATCAGAATCCAATGTTATAGGATAACGCTCCCTTACCACCCTGCCCTGTGATCACGCCCATGACCGACGCTGTTCCCCTGCGCCAACGCCTGCTTTCCATCGACGCCCTGCGCGGCCTGGTGATCCTGTTCATGCTCCTCGACCATGTGCGCGAAACCTTCCTGCTGCACCGCCAGGTCAGCGACCCGATGGCCATCGACAGCACCGAGCCCGCACTGTTTGCCAGCCGCACCCTCGCCCACTTGTGCGCGCCGGCGTTTGTGTTGCTCACCGGGCTGTCGGCCTGGCTCTACGGCCAGAAGTACCAGGGCCGTCGCGATGTGTCGGCGTTCCTGTTCAAGCGTGGGCTGTTCCTGGTGGTGCTGGAGTTCACCCTGGTCAACTTCGCCTGGACCTTCCAACTGCCGCCCAGCGTGATCTATATGCAAGTCATCTGGGCGATTGGCGTGAGCATGATCGCCCTTGCGGCGCTGGTGTGGTTGCCGCGCCCGCTGCTGGTCGTGTTGGCGGTGGTGATCATTGCCGGGCACAACCTGCTGGATGGGCTGCACTTCGAGGCCGGTTCGGCACTGCATATTCCGTGGACAATCCTGCATGAGCGCAGTTGGATCGAAGTGGGCGCGTCGCTGCGCCTGCGCGTCACTTATCCGGTGCTACCGTGGATCGGCGTGATCGCCCTGGGCTACAGCCTCGGCCCCTGGTTTGCCAAAGACATGCAGCCGGCGCAGCGCCAGCGTTATCTATGGCTGGGCGGTGCAAGTGCATTGATAGGGTTCGTGGTAGTGCGAGCGGTCAATGGGTATGGCGAAAAACCATGGCAAGCCTATGACAACGGCGTGCAAACCCTGATGAGCTTTTTCAACATCACCAAGTACCCGCCTTCGTTGTTGTTTCTGGCACTGACGCTGGGGATTGGGCTACTGCTGTTGCTGGCGTTCGAGAAGGCGGGAAGCAAGCGCTGGATCAGCATGCTCGCCACCTTCGGTGCAGCGCCTATGTTCTTCTATCTGCTGCACCTGTACGTGCTGAAAATCCTCTACGTCATGTGTGTGGCACTGTTTGGCCTGAATCACGGCAACTACTTCGGCTTCGACGGCGTGGGCGCCATTTGGCTGGTGGCGTTGCTGCTGCCGCTGGCGCTGTACGCGCCGGTACATTGGTTCGCCGGGCTCAAGGCCCGGCGCCGCGACCTGGTCTGGCTCAAGTACCTGTAGAAACTCGATCTATGCGTGAGTCGAGGTGACAAGATCCATTCATGTTGCGACCAGATGCGCATAAAACGCGTGAAACATGAAATACGCACACACCGCCAGCGCCAGGCCCATGCAACGGTTGAACACGGTAAACGCCGACGCCCCGTTGATCCGCCGTCCCAGCATTGCGCCAAGCAACGCATAGAGCCACGGCGCGCCAAACGCGCCAAAAGCCAGCAACGCCGACACCAGTGCAATCGACACCCCGGTGATATGCGCGGCAGGGAGCATGACGCTGGTGATCGGCAACACCGCCATGATGCCCTTGGGGTTGAGCAACTGGATCACCAAGCCGTTCCAGAACGTGAGGGTCTTGGCCGGTGCGGTAGAGACTTTTTCATCGACCACCGTGCGCGCGGTGAACACTTGATAAGCCAGGTACAAGGTGTACACGCCGCCAACCAACGAAACATAGGGCAACGCCACCTGGGAAATGATCGCCTCGCCGGTGTAGCCGAACAGCACGAACAACACCAGCATCGCGCAGCCCACGCCGATGAAAAACCCGGTGGAGCGCCGGAACTGACCGGTGAGCCCGGCGTTGAGGCCCATGAAATTCACGGGGCCGGGGCTGTACATGACGCTGAAGGCGTAGAGGAAGATGTCCATGGAAGACCTGCAGTAGAAAGAGTGTGGCGAGTCTACTGAGGGGAGATGGGGGGATTCTTGTATGTTTGTGGTTGGGCTGGATGGGGAGGCTGCGCATCGGAGCGGGAGCAAGCTCACTCGCCACAGGTATAGTGTTTGCCGGATCCTTCAGGACAAAACCAGACATGGATGTATTCACCCAAGGCAGTTGCCTCTGCGGCGCAATTACTTATCACGTTTCGACACCGCTCAAGGCCGTCACCCACTGCCACTGCAAAAAATGCCAGAAAGGGCATGGCGCTGCGTTCGCGACGTATGCCAGCGCGCGCCGATCAGAAGTGACGATCCGGGCTGTGCGTGACACGCTGAAAAGCTATGAATCTTCGCCAGGTATCACCCGTCAATTCTGCTCGGAATGTGGTTCATCGCTGTTCTGGAGCGACGCTGAAGGAAAGTATCCAGAGTGGATTTCGATTGCGCTGGGCACGCTCGATACCCCCTTCAAGGTAAAGAACCAGGCGCACAGTTGCATTGAGTCCAAGGCACCCTGGCTTGGTGAACAGTTCCTTTGAGTCCGCTCAACGCAAACGTCTCGAAACGCAAACTGGAGCAACTCCCGGCGCAGATCCGAGCCCTCGAAGCGCAGGCAGTCGCCGAAGGCTTCCGGTTCCTGACACGATTGATCACGGAGTGGGAAGACGGCTCCAATCGATTTGATCGGCCGGGTGAATGCTTTCTGGGAATGTTTTGTGATGGGCGGTTGATCGCCGTCGGTGGTCTTTCTTGTGATCTCGTCGCGGGATCAGGGGTTGGACGGCTTCGCCGGGTATACGTAGAACGTACTTACCGTGGGCGACAGGCTGGTAAGGCCTTGGTGGTGCAGCTGCTGGAAAATGCTGCCGTGCATTTTCACAAAGTACGTCTGTCCACCGACACATCGGAGGCCGCAGCTTTTTATGTTCGATGCGGTTTTGATCAGGTGGCTGATGACACCGCCACCCACGTAAAAAGCTTGAAAAACGGCTGAAACGGATGCTGCCGGCTGCGCAACACACAATAAAAATGGGGATCGTCGAGCTTCAGCGAGGCTACGATGGAGGTGTGTCAGCGGCATCTCTATCGGCAGTGCCGCCGTCATCGCGGCCTCGCTGGGGCTCGACGGCTCCCACAGTGGGTTTTGCAGTGCTTGAAAGGTCGTTACATCAACGGAATCGAATAACTCACGAACACCCGATTCTGATCCTGGTCCCGCGCCACTTCACTGCGCGACACACCGTTGCGCCAGCCGAACCCGACGTTCTTGAACGTGCCGCTCTGCACCACGTAATCCAGCGAGATATCGCGCTCCCACTCGCTGGCATCGTTGCCGCTGGCAGTGAGAATGTGCTCGCCCTTCAAGTACATCACCGACGCCTTCAGGCCCGGCACGCCAAGCGAGGCAAAGTCATAGGCGTATTGGGCAAAGGCCGTGCGTTCGCCGGCCTGGATGAAGGTCTGCACGGTACGGTCGGTGTAGAGGTACAGGCTGGAACCGCCCTCCCCTTTGTTGACCAGGCCGCCCTGGTTGAGTTGGGCGAAGTTGCTGTCATCCGAGACTTGCTGGTAACCGGCGGTGATCGCGTGCGGGCCCAGGGAGTAGATGAACGCTGCGCTCCAGGTGTTGTTGTCGATTTCACCCGTGCCGTTCTTGGTATAGCCGCCGAGCTTGTAGCCTTCGGCACGGCCGGCGACGCTGCTGTTCTTGCCGTCGGAGGTGGTCTTGAAGTAGCGCAGGTCAGTTTTCAATGAGCCGTAGTCGCCCAGGGGCAATACATGGATCAAACCGGCGAAGTGCTGTTGGTAATAGTCTTCGAGGTTGGCGTAGTAGTACTGGACCAACAGGTCCTTGGTCACCTGGTAATCGGCACCGGCGTAGTTGAATTTATTGCTTTCCTGGGTGCCACCGGCCGCCGCCAGGCCGCTGCGGTCGCTGGAACCACGGCCGGTGGTGTGCTGCAGTTGGCCGCCGATCAGGGTCAGGTTATCGATGTCCTTGCTGGTGATCTGCCCGCCTTCGAACGACTGCGGCAACAGGCGCCCGTCGTTGCTCACCAGGATCGGCAGGTTCGGGCGCAGGTAGCCGTAGCGCAGTTCGCTCTTGGCGAAACGCGCCTTGGCCGTCGCGCCGCCACGGGCCCAGGTGTCGGCGGCCTTGCCGTCGTCGGTGGGGATCATCGAACTGCCCACATGACGGCCGGCGCCACTGTCGAGGGTGACGCCGAGCATGCCCACGGCATCCAGGCCGAAGCCGACAGTGCCGTCGGTAAAGCCCGACTGGTAGTTGAGGATAAATGCCTGGCCCCACTCTTCGGTCTTCGACGGTGCGGCGGCGCCGTCACGGTTGTCGTTGTTGAAGTAGAAGTTGCGCAGGCTCAAGTTGGCTTTGCTGTCACTCAGAAAATCAGCCGAGGCCAGGGGGCTCAGGGCAATGCCCAGGCCGCCGGTCAATACGCTTAACACATGCAAAGTGGCTTTCATCACAACCTCAGTCAATTAATCCATGGGCGTCATAGAACGGATACGGCCCCGGGTACTCCCCGAACACGCCGTTGTGGCTGATCAAACCCTGCTGCACCTCCCAGCGATGCAACAGATAGCCCGCCGGCTCCAGGTTGAAATGCGCGGGCGCCGCTTCTTGCAAATCCAGCACGATCTGGTGGGAGGTGCCGGGGCACACACAACTCAGGCTGCCACCGAAACGCCGCTGCATCGGCCGGTGCAGATGGCCGCACAGCAAGCGCTCCACTTGCGGATGGCGGGCAACGACTTGCTCCAGGGTGCCGGCATTGATGAAGGGTTCGCGGTCCATGTGGCCGATGCCACTGATGAACGGCGGGTGATGCAGGATCAGCAGCGTCGGTGCATCCGGGCGCAACGCCAGTTGCTCGTCCAGCCAGTGCAATTGGCTATCGAGCAACTGGCCGCCGTGGCCGCCAGGAATGGTCGAGTCAAGGCCGATCAGGCGCAGTGGATGGTCGTCGACCACCCAGTCCAGCGGGCCCTCGGCCGACAACGGCAGATACGCGTGATCACGAAATGCTTCCAGTAACGGCCCACGGCTGTCGTGATTGCCCGGCACCAGGTAGCACGGCATGTGCAGGCGCGCGAGTTCGGGGTGCAGCACGGCGTATTCATCGGCGCGGCCGAAGTCCACCAGGTCACCGCTGATGACCACGATATCGGGCCGTGGGTGGCTGGCGTTCAAGTGGTCGACGGCGCGGCGCAGTGCGCCTAACGTATCGACAACCCCGTAAGTGAGACGCTGGCCGGCTTTAAGGTGCAGGTCGCTGATCTGCGCGACGAGAAACGGACGATTCACGATAGAGTCTCAAGCATTCAGGGTGAACAACATGTGCGGCGCGATCGCCAGGGCAATCGGTGCGCCGACGGCGTACAGCTGGTTGTCGCTGCTGTCGACCAGCAGCGGTTGCGGGCCGCCCACATCCACCAGCAGGCGGCTTTGCGCGCCTTGGAAGAACTGCGCCAGCAGGTGGCCGTGCAAGTGCCCTTCGCTCTCCATCACCCTCAGGTGTTCGGGGCGGCAATAGACGGTGCTGGGCAGGTTGACGTCATGCCACGGCAACTCGCCGCCACAGACTTTCAAACCATGGGCCGATGGCTCGAGCACGGCAAAGGCATTGAGATTGCCGACAAAGCCCGCGACGAAGGCATTGGCCGGTTTCTGGTAGATGTCACGCGGACTGGCCAATTGCGCGACACGTCCGTGCTCCATCACCAGGATGCGGTCGCCCAGGGCCATGGCTTCGCCCTGGTCGTGGGTGACGAACACCGAGGTGATGTCCAGGCCGCGCAGCAACTCATTCAGCTCGCTGCGCAGGCGTTCGCGCAGTTGCGCATCCAGGGCGGCCAGCGGTTCGTCCAGCAGCAACACTTTCGGGCGCGGCGCCAACGCACGCGCCAAGGCCACGCGCTGGCGCTGGCCGCCGGAGAGCTCATGGATGCTGCGTTTGCCGTGGTGCTGCAAGCCCACCAGTTCCAGCAACTCGTCGCAGCGCTGGTTACGCTCCACCACCGACATACCGCGAATCTTCAAGCCATAAACGATATTCCCGGCCACATCCAGGTTGGGAAACAGCGCGTAATTCTGGAACACCATGCCCACATCGCGGCGTTCGATGGGCAGGCGCGTCACGTCCTGGTCGCCGAACCACACCTGGCCCACATCCGGGCGTTCGAGGCCGGCGATCAGGCGCAAGGTGGTGGTTTTGCCACAGCCGGACGGACCGAGAATGGCCAGGGTTTCGCCGCCTTCGACGGTCAGGTTCAAGTCATGCACGGCCACAGTGCCGTCGGCGAACGCCTTGCGACAGCCTTGCAGGCGGATAGTGATAGCGGTCATCGACGCTCTCCACGGGACAAACGGGCACTGATGGCCTGCAGCGCAATCAACAGCGGCACGATCATCAGCAAAAAGATAAGGGTGTAGGCGCTGGCGATTTCCAGGCGCGCCGAGGCGTAGCTGTCGGCCAGGCCCACGGGCAAGGTCTTGGTCATCGGCGTGTGGAGCATCCAGGTCAGGTTGAATTCACCCAGGGACAAGGTGACGACCATCAGCACACCGGCCAGGATCCCGGCCCGGCAGTTGGGCACCACCACGCTGAAAAAGCGCTTGATCGGACCGGCCCCCAGGCTGGCCGCCGCTTCCTCCAGCACTGGCAGTTGCTGGCGCTGCATCACCGCCATCACCGGGCGTACCAGGAACGGCAGGGTGAACAGCACATGGCCGACCAGGATGAACAGCCAACTGCTGCGAAAACTGCCGAATTGGCCGTAGGTCAACAGCAACGCCAACGCACTGGCCAACCCCGGCATGGCCACCGGCAGCACCATCAACTCTTCAAAGGCGCGGCTGAAGCGGTTGTTCATGCGCACCAAGGCGTAGGCCGCCGGCACGCCAATCACGCAGACGCACACCGCGCAGGCCAGCGCCAGTTGCAGCGACAACCACACGGTGGGCGAATATGCCTGCCACACCTGCGCCAGCCAATCGAAGGTCAAGCCACTGGACAGGCCGACGAAGAAATTGCGGGTCAGCCCGGCCAGCAGCGACATCAGCACCGGCACCAGCATGAAGGCGCACACCACCAGGGTGAACAGCAGTTGCAACACAAACAGTGATGAGCGCTTCACAGCACAGTCCCCGAATTTTTCACCAGCCGTCGCGTGAGCAGCAGCACGGCCCAGGTCACCGCGCCAAGCACCACCGACAGTGCGGCCGCCACGGCGAAGTTGGCGTAGTTGGTGAACACGTTGTAGATGGCCACCGGGGTGACGTTCAGACGCGTGCCCAAGGTAAAGGCTGTGCCGAAGGCGCCCATGGAGGTGGCGAAACAGATCGCCCCGCAGGAGGCCAGCGCCGGCGCCAGGCCTGGCACGATCACATCGCACACCACTCGCCAATGCCCGGCGCCCAGGGAATGGGCGGCTTCTTCCAGGCTGCGGTCGAGGCTTTCGCATGCCGCCATTACCGTGAGGATCACCCGTGGGATCGAGAAATACAGGTAGCCCACGAACAGCCCCGCCAGCGAGTAGGCGAAGATCCAGCGCTCACCGGCCAATTGCAGGCCCAGTGAGGCGAGCAGGCCTTGACGGCCAGCCAGCAGAATCACCAGGAAACCCACCACCACGCCGGGAAACGCCAGGGGAAACGTGAGCAATGCCACCAGCGCCGAACGCCCGAAAAACTGCTGCCGGGCGAGGAACACCCCGCTGATGCCGCCGATCAGCAGCGCCACCAGTGTCACCACCACCGCCAGCAGCAGGGTTTGCCCAAGGCTGCCCAGGTACTGCGCACTGCTGAGCACCTGCCAGTAGCCGCTGCCATGGCTGTCGCGGCTCTCGGCACCGAGCACCATCAGGTGCGCCAGCGGCAGCAGCCAGAACGCGAGCAGCACCGCAAAGGCCGGGGCCAGCGCCCAGGCTGCGTGTCTTGCCGATGCGGCCACTTACTTGACCTCGTTCAGGTAACGGGCGGCGAAGGCTTCCTGCACAGCGGCCATTTTTTCGTAGTCCACCACGCCGGCGCGGGCGTAGTCGCTGTCGGGCAGGAACTGTGCGGCCACCTCCGCCGGCATCTTCATCGGCCGTACCGGACGCAGGTAGGCTTTAGCCCAGAGCGCCTGGCCTTCGTCCGACAGCACGAAGTCGAGGACCTTTTCTGCGTTGGCGCGGTGCGGCGCGTTGGCCACCAGGCTCATCACGTAGGGCACGCTGATGCTGCCTTCCTGGGGAATCACGAAGGCGACGTTGGCCTTGTCTTTGTAGCGCGCGCGGTAGGCGTTGAAGTCGTAGTCCACCAGGATCGGCAACTCGCCGGACAGCACCCGCGCATAGGCGGTCTGCTTGGGCACGATGGGCGCGTTTTTCGCCAGTTTCTGGAAGTAGTCGATGGCCGGCGCGAAGTTGTCCAGGTCGCCGCCCATGGCGCGGTTGATCGCCACCGCCGACACGTAGCCAACGAAGGCACTGGACGGGTCGAGGTAACCGACCATGCCTTTGTATTCAGGCTTGAGCAGGTCGGCCCAGCTTTGCGGCACCGGCAGACCACCGAGCGCATCGACGTTGACCATGATGCCCAAGGTGCCGGAGTGGATCGCGAACCAATGGCCGGCCGGGTCTTTCAGGCCAGCAGGGATCTGCTCCCAGGCCTTGGGTTTGTAGGTGCCGACCACCTCGGCCTTTTGCGCCTGCAGGCCGAAGGTCACGCCGTAGTAAACGACGTCGGCCACCGGTGCGGCTTTCTCTGCCACCAACTGCGCCAGGGATTGGCCGGAGTTCTTGTTGTCCAAGGGCACTTGCACGCCGGTGCTGGCGGCGATGGCCTTGAGCTGGGTGGCCCAGTCAGCCCAGTCCGGCGGGCAGTTGTAGCAGATCGCGGTTTCGGCGGCCTGGGCCAGGCTGGCCACACCGCACAGCAGCACGGCTGCCAGTGTTTTACGGAATGCGCGCATCAGGGGTTTCCTCGTGGGGTTGAGTGCTTTCGCCCGGCCGGATATGGCAAGGCAGGCAATGGGACGTCGGGGCATGGCCGGCGATCTGCGCCAGCAGTTGGTCAATCACGGTGCTGGCCAGCAGCGCAATCGGCTGCACCACACTGCACAGGGTGGGGTGCATCTGGGTGCCGAGGCTGATGCCATCGAAGCCCATCACCGAGAGTTGTTCGGGCACGTTCCAGGCGTTGCGGCGCAGTTCGGCGATCAGGCTGATGGCCAGGAAGTCGTTGGAACACACCAGTGCGGTGGGTGCATCCTCGCCTTGGAGGAATGGCGCGATGGCGGCGAATTCCGCCTGGGTGTGTGCCGGCATTTCGATGACCGGACGCGCTGGCAAGCCGCATTCGCGCATCGCCTCGCAATACCCGGCGTACCGCAGGCGCGCACGGTCCGACTGCAAGGCGGGACCGGCGACCATGCTGATGCGGCGGTGCCCCGCTTGCAGCAAATAACGCGTGGCCAAGGCCATGCCCGCGCGGTTGTCCACCGACACAGCGCTGTAGCTGGGGTTGCTGGGTTGGTGGTAGGCCAGCACAAACGGGGTTTTTTCTGTATTCAGGCTGCTGAGCACGACGTTGCTTTCAGCATCCGTGACCGTCAGCACCAGGCCGTCCACGCGCTGGCGCAACAACTCTTCCACCACAATGCTTTCGCGCTCGCTGTTGTAGTCGGTAGTCGCCAACAGCAGGCTGTAGCCGCGTGCACGTGCCGCGCGCTCCATGGCCTGGAACTGTTCGGCGAACACCGGGTTGAGCAGGTTGGGCACCACCACGCCGATCAACCGGGTGGTTTGCAGGCGCAATTGGCGGCCCAGCAGATTGGGCCGGAACCCCAACTCACGGGCGGCGGCGAACACCTGCTCACGGGTGGTCGGGCGCACCTGGTCGGGGGAGGCAAAAGTGCGGGCGGCGGTGGCGCGGGATACGCCGGCCAGCCGCGCGACGTCTTTCAAGTCAGTCATTGTCACTCGCTTGAGATCGATCTCATTGGCGAGGACAGTAGCGGCGGAATGTGGCAATTCGGCGGTAGGGTGATGACAGTTTGATGTCGGTGGACCCGATATACAGGGGCCAAACTGTGGGAGGGGGCTTGCCCCCGATGGCAGTGGGTCAGTACTGGATTGGGTGGCTGATACACTGCCATCGGGGGCAAGCCCCCTCCCACATTGGATCGGTGCCCATCCATAGATGGTCATACTCGCAGGGTAGGGTCACAAACCGGGCGCGCAAAATCCGCCCACTAACCTTTCGATTCGATCCAAGTGCGGGCACAATGCGTGTCCTTTTTTGGCAGGCACCGCCGCAGGCTCTCAAAAATGATCAAAACGCCGTACTACCTCATCGATAAACAGAAGCTTCTGGTGAACATGCAGAAGATTGCTTACGTGCGCGAACAGTCCGGCGCCAAGGCCCTGCTGGCGCTCAAGTGCTTTGCCACCTGGTCGGTGTTCGACCTGATGCAGCAATACATGGACGGCACCACCTCGTCGTCGCTGTACGAGTTGAAGCTCGGCCGCCAGAAGTTCGAAGGTGAAGCCCACGCCTACAGCGTGGCCTGGGCCGACGATGAAATCGAAGAGATGCTGGATAACTGCGACAAAATCATCTTCAACTCCATCAGCCAGCTGCAGCGCTTTGCCGAACGCAGCGAAGGCAAGACCCGCGGCCTGCGCGTCAACCCGCAGGTGAGCAGCTCCGACTACCTGCTGGCCGACCCGGCGCGTCCGTTCAGCCGCCTGGGCGAATGGGACCCGGTGAAGATCGAAGGTGTGATCGAGCAGATCTCTGGCTTCATGTTCCACAACAACTGCGAGAACGGCGACTTCAGCCTGTTCGACAAGATGCTCGGCGTCATCGAAGAACGCTTCGGCGCGCTGCTGCACAAGGTTGAGTGGGTCAGCCTCGGCGGCGGCATCCACTTCACCGGTGAAGACTATGCCGTGGACGCGTTCTGCGCCCGCCTGAAGGCATTCTCCGAGAAGTACGGCGTGCAGGTGTACCTGGAACCCGGCGAAGCGGCGATCACCAACAGCGCCTCGTTGGAAGTGACCGTGCTCGACACCCTCTACAACGGCAAGCACCTCGCCGTGGTCGACAGCTCCATCGAAGCCCACCTGCTGGACCTGCTGATCTACCGCCTCAACGCCAAGCTGGCACCAAGCGACGGTGAACACACCTACATGGTGTGCGGCAAATCCTGCCTGGCCGGAGACATCTTCGGCGAGTATCAATTTGATCGTCCGCTGGCCATCGGCGATCGGCTGTCGTTCATCGACACCGCAGGCTACACCATGGTCAAGAAAAACTGGTTCAACGGCCTGAAAATGCCGTCCATCGTAGTGAAACAACTCGACGGTACAGTCGAGATGGTTCGTGAATTTGGTTACGACGACTACCTGTCCAGCCTTTCGTAAGCTGGCGGATAAAGGAGAGATAAAGCAATTGAAAAAGAACGTTCTTATCATTGGTGCAGGAGGTGTCGCCAAGGTGGTGGCCCACAAGTGCGCGCAGCACAACGACGAACTCGGTCGTATTGCTATCGCGTCGCGCAACATCTCCAAATGCCAGGCCATCATCGACAGCGTCAAGGCCAAGGGTAGCCTCAAGGTGCCCGCCGATATCCAAGCCTTCGCGCTGAACGCCCTGGACGTGGAAGCGACCAAGGCCCTGATCCGCGAGACCGACTCGCAGATCGTCATCAACGTCGGTTCCGCGTTCCTTAACATGTCGGTCCTGCGGGCCTGCATCGACACCGGCGTTGCGTACCTCGACACCGCCATCCACGAAGAGCCGGGCAAGGTCTGCGAGACCCCGCCGTGGTACGGCAACTACGAGTGGAACCACCTGGAAGAGTGCAAACAGAAGAACATCACCGCCATCCTTGGCGTGGGCTTCGACCCGGGTGTCGTCAACGCGTATGCCGCGCTGGCGCAGCAACAGCATTTCGACCGCATTGATTCGATCGACATCCTCGACGTCAATGCCGGCTCCCATGGCAAATACTTCGCCACCAATTTCGACCCGGAAATCAACTTCCGCGAGTTCACCGGACAGGTGTGGAGCTGGCAGAACAGCCAGTGGACCAGCAACACCATGTTCGAAGTCAAACGCACCGATGACCTGCCGGTCGTCGGTTCGCAGAACCTCTACCTGACCGGCCACGATGAAGTGCACTCGCTGTCGAAAAACCTCGACGTGCCCAACGTGCGTTTCTGGATGAGCTTCGGCGAACACTACATCAACGTGTTCACCGTGCTGAAAAACCTCGGCCTGCTTTCCGAAAAACCGGTCACCACCGCTGAAGGCCTGGAAGTCGTGCCGCTCAAACTGGTCAAGGCCGTGCTGCCCGACCCGTCCTCGCTGGCCCCCGGCTACACCGGCAAGACCTGCATCGGCGACCTGGTCAAGGGCACCAAGAACGGCCAGCCCCACGAGATGTTCATCTACAACGTGGCGTGCCATGAAGAAGCCTTTGCCGAGACCGACAGCCAGGGCATCTCCTACACCGCTGGTGTACCACCGGTGGCCGCAGCGCTGCTGGTGGCACGTGGCGAGTGGGATGTGAGGCACATGGCCAACGTCGAGGAACTGCCGGCCGAGCCGTTCCTGAAGGCGCTGGATGTGATGGGGTTGCCGACTCGGATCAAAGACGAGAACGGTGATCGGGCTTGGGATGCGATTGCCTGAATAGGCAGTTGCAAGTGGGAGGGGGCTCGCTCCCGATAGCGGTAGACCAGTCACACCTGTGTTGACTGAGACACTGCAATCGGGGGCAAGCCCCCTCCTACATTGGGTTTCAGGGTGTCTGTCATTCCAGGTTACGGGCCGAGTTGCTCAGTGCCCTTGAGCATTGCAGAAGCGCCGGCGCCAACTGTTTCTCCGCATCCGCCCGAGTCCAGCGGCTGGTCGGCGCCACCACATGCACCGCCGCCACCGGTCGACCATTGGCACCCAGTACCGGCGCGCCGATGGTCATGTCGCCCAGGAACAGTTCCTGGCCATTGACCGCATAGCCCTGCTCGCGCACCTGCTGCAACGACGCCATGATTTTGTCGACTTCCGTCAGCGTCTGGCTGGTATGCGCAATACGCTGGCTGTTCTCGATCAACACCAACGCTTCCTCCTGCGGCAACGCGCTCAAATACGCCCGCCCCGACGCCGTGCAGTACATCGGCACCCGCGAGCCGATCGGCATGTGCACCGGCACAAAGCCCGCGCTGACGAAACGTGCGATGTAGGTCATGTCGTAGCCCGCAGGCTCGGTGAGGCACGAGGTCTCGCCGGTCAGCCGGGTCAACTCCGACAGAAACGGATTCGCCACCTCGATCAACGAATGCGCATCCAGGTAACTGAAGCCCAACTCCAGCACCCGGGGTGTGAGTTGGTAATGCCGGGTGCGGGAGTGTTTCCGAAGGTAACCCAGGCTTTCGAGGGTAAACACCATGCGCTGGGCCGAGCTTTTGGTCATGCCGGCGGCCTCGGCCACCTCTGCAAGGCTCATGCTGCGGCGCTGTGCACTGAATGCCTTGAGCACCGACAGGCCTTTTTCCAGGGATTGGTTGTGCAGACTGTTGCGTTCTTCGGACATGGCGGACTCGCGGTCAGGTCGATCAGGCGTGGTGATATTTCTACCTCAAATCACAGAAATAGACCACTTAATATCGCATATCGATACGAACAGTTCATTTTGTCGATTTTCTATAGCTATATTCGATTTTAATCAATCGAAATGGCACAGAGCTTGCGATTTCATCGGCAGCCGCTTGCGGTACTGACTATCCGTTTTCCTTCTGGAGTAACCCGATGAACAGTCTTTCGCCCTTGTTTCGCCGCCTCGCCTTCGGTCTTTGCGCCACGCTGTGCGTCACCGCGGTGCACGCAGAAAGTGCGTCCTCGTACAAAGTCGGTGCAACGGCCAGTGGTTCGCCGTTTACCTTCCTCGACATCAAGAGCAACAGCATCCAGGGCGTGATGGTCGATGTGGCCGAGGCCGTGGGCAAGGCTGGCGGCTTTACCAGCCAGATCGAGCAGACCAACTTCGCTGCGCTGATCCCCTCTCTCACCTCCGGCAAGTTGGATTTTATTTCCGCCGGCATGCTCAAGACCGAAGAGCGCACCAAGGTCGTCGACTTCAGCGCCCCGGTGTATGCCTACGGTGAAGGCCTGATCATCAACGCCGACGACAATACCGCCTACCCTGACCTGATGCCGCTGAAGGATCAGGTGGTCGGCGTACAGGCCGGCACCGTCTTCTATGACCAGTTGAACAAGCTCGGCATCTTCAAGGAAATCCGCACCTACGACTCCATCGGCGAGATGGTCCGCGACCTGTCCCTGGGCCGCATCAAGGCCGCCGTGGGTGACCAGCCGGTGGTCGCCTACCAGATCCGCCAGAAGCTGTTCAAAGGCGTGAAACTGGCGCCGGACTACAAGCCCACCAACGTCGGCCAGGTGTGCCTGGTGGTGCGCAAGGGTGACGCGCAAACCCTGGAGCGCCTGAACACCGCCATTGCCAGCATCAAGGCAGACGGCACCCTCGACAGCATTCTCAAGAAGTGGGGCCTCGATACCCAGGTGCGCCCATGAACCCGGCGGAGTTCCTGCAAAACGCCCAGGACTTTTTGCCGATTCTGCTGCAAGGCGCGTGGGTGACGATCCAGATCACCGTGCTGTCGTTCCTGCTCAGCAGTGCCATCGGCCTGGTGCTGGCGTTGCTCAAGCTGTCGCCGATCCGTGCACTGTCGTGGGCGGCGAGCACCATCATCAATGTGATCCGTGGGCTGCCGATCATCGTGCAGTTGTTCTACATCTACTTCGTGCTACCGGACATGGGCGTGCACCTCACCGCGTTCTACGCGGGCGTGATCGGCATGGGCATCGCCTACTCGGCGTACCAGGCCGAGAACTTCCGCACGGGCATCATTGCCGTCGAACAGGGCCAGCGTGAAGCCGCCGAAGCACTGGGCATGCGCTCGGCGCTGATGATGCGCCGGGTGATCCTGCCGCAAGCGTTTCGCATCGCCCTGCCGCCGTACGGCAACACGTTGGTAATGATGCTCAAGGACTCGTCGCTGGTGTCCACCATCACCGTCGCGGAGATGACCCGCCAGGGCCAACTGATCGCCTCGTCGACCTTCCAGAACATGACCGTCTACACCCTGGTCGCCCTGCTCTACCTGCTGATGAGCCTGCCGCTGGTGTACGGCCTGCGCCGCATGGAACAACACCTGGGCCGGAGGAAAAAAGCATGATCGAGATTCGCCAACTGCAAAAACATTACGGCAGCCACCGAGTGCTGCACGGCGTAGACCTCGACGTGGCCAAGGGCGAAGTGGTGTGCCTGATCGGGCCGTCGGGCTCGGGCAAATCCACTTTGCTGCGCTGCATCAACGCGCTGGAAGCCTATGACGGCGGGCACATCAACGTGTTCGGCGAAACCGTGCAGCGCGGCAGCAAGAGCGTGCACGCCCTGCGCAGCCGCATGGGCATGGTGTTCCAGCGCTTCAACCTGTTCCCCCATCGCACCGTGCTGGAGAACGTGATGGAAGGCCCGGTGTACGTCAAAGGCGAGCCGCCCAGGCAGGCTCGCGAAGAAGCCCTGGTGCTGCTGGAAAAAGTCGGCCTGAGCGCCAAGGCCGAGGCCTACCCGGAGCAGCTCTCCGGCGGCCAGCAACAACGCGTGGCCATCGCCCGTGCCCTGGCGATGAAACCCGAAGCCATGCTGTTCGATGAACCCACCTCGGCCCTCGACCCTGAACTGGTCGGTGATGTGCTGGCGGTGATGCGCACCCTCGCCGATGAGGGCATGACCATGATCGTGGTCACTCACGAAATGGGCTTTGCCCGCGAAGTGGCCGACCGCGTGTGCTTCCTGCATGGCGGCTACATCGTCGAAAGCGGGCCGGCCGAACAGGTGCTGGGCAACCCGCAGCATGCGCGGACCCAGGACTTCCTGCGGCGCGTGCTGCACCCTACCGGTAACACGCGGAGCCTGTCATGAAGTCATTGTGGTCAGCGACTGCGCCCTCAGTGGTGCCGACGCCTGCCTTGAGCGAGTCGGTGAAGGTGGACGTGGCGATTGTCGGCGCGGGGTATACCGGCTTGTCGACGGCGCTGCATTTGGCCGAGCGCGGCGTCAGCGTGTGCGTACTGGAGGCCAACGAGCCGGGCTGGGGTGCGTCCGGACGCAACGGCGGACAGGTCAACCCGACGCTCAAATACGATCCGCAGCAACTGGTGCGGATGTACGGAGCGGAGCGCGCCGAACCGTTGATCTCGACTGTATCGAACTCGGCCGACCTGGTGTTCAAGCTGATCGAAAAACACGGCATCGATTGCGCGCCGGTACGCAAGGGCTGGATGCAGGTGTCGTACAGCGAAAAAGGCGTGGCCGGGTTGCACGCACGGGCAGATCAATGGGCCAGGCGCGGTGTACCGGTGCAGCAGCTGGATGCCGCAGCGGTGGCTTCGCGCATAGGCAGTGAGGCGTTTGCCGGTGGCTGGCTGGACGGTCGCGCCGGGGCGATTCAGCCGTTGGCGTATGCCCGTGGCTTGGTGGGTGCGGCGTTGGCGGCGGGTGTGCGGATCCATGGGCAAAGCGCGGTGACCGGGTTGCAGCGCCAGGGTTGCGGCTGGCAATTGCAGACGGCTGGCGGTGCGCAGGTCACGGCCGATCAAGTGGTGTTGGCCACCAACGGCTACAGCGGCAACCTGTGGCCGGGCATGGCGCAGAGCATCCTGGCGGCGAACAGTTTTATCGTCGCCACCAAACCCTTGAGCGGGCGAGCGGCGGACAGCATCTTGCCGGGGCAGGAAACCGTCTCCACCGCACAACGGCTGCTGCTGTACTTTCGCAAAGACAGCCATGGCCGCTTGCTGATGGGCGGACGCGGGCTGTTCAACGACCCCACGTCACCCACGGATTTCGCCCACCTGGAACGCTCGCTGGCACTGCTGTTTCCGCAATTGGGGCCACTGGAATTCGAGTATCGCTGGGCGGGCCGTATTGCGATCACGCGGGACTTCATGCCCCATGTGCACCAGCCCGCACCGGGGTTGACGTTGGCACTGGGCTGCAATGGCCGTGGCATCGCGCTGTGTACCAGCCTGGGGCAGCAATTGGCGGGGCGGTTGTGCGACAGCACGGCGGAGTTCGCCTATCCGGTAACACCGTTGCAGCGCTTGCCGATGCATGGGTTGCAGCGGTTTTACATTGGGGCGGGGGTGGCGTGGTATAGCTTGCTGGATCGGCTCAATTGGAGCTGAACAGAGCCCTCACTCACACCACTCCCCATGTGGGAGTGGGCTTGCCCGCGATGGCGATGTGTCAGCCACTGGATGTGTTGGCTGATGTACCGCCATCGCAGGCAAGCCAGCTCCCACACTGGTTCTCCTTTTCCGGGAGACCCTATTACACCCGTAAAGCGATTAATACTCTCAATCGCCAACGGCGATCGCTCCCATGAACGGGGCGCGCCCTCAAAACACCGACCACCCAATCCGCTCACTCAACAATTCCAACGCCTTCATCCCCGCCAGCGAGTTCCCCGCCGTATTCAACTCCGGCGACCACACGCACACTGTAAATTGCCCCGGCACCACCGCGACAATCCCGCCGCCCACCCCGCTCTTGCCCGGCAAGCCCACGCGATAGGCAAAATTGCCCGCTTCGTCGTACAGCCCGCTGGTGGCCATGATCGAGTTGACCTGCTTGGTCTGACGCGCCGTTAAAATCTGTTCGCCGCTGTGGGCACTCGTGCCTTCGTTGGCCAGGAAGCTGAATGCCTTGGCCAAGTCCAGGCAGCTCATCTGCAAGGCGCAGTAGTTGAAATAGCTGTGCAGCACCGCGTCCACGTCGTTGTGGAAGTTGCCAAAGGATTTCATCAGGTAGGCCATGGCGGCGTTGCGGGCACCGTGCTGGGCCTCGGATTCGGCGACGACGCTGTTGACCAGGATCTGCGGGTTGCCCGACAGGCGCCGGACGAAATCGCGCATTGACAAGATCGGCACGGCGAAGCGCGATTGGTTGATGTCGCAGATCACCAGCGCACCGGCGTTGATGAACGGATTACGCGGGCGGCCACGTTCGAATTCCAGCTGCACCATGGAGTTGAATGGCTGCCCCGAAGGCTCATGGCCCAGGCGTTCCCAGATGGTTTCGCCACCGTGGTCGATGGCCTGCACCAGGCTGAACACCTTGGAAATGCTCTGCACCGAGAACAGCGTGTCGGCGTCACCGGCGCAATAGGCCGAGCCGTCGTTGCCGTACACGGCGATGCCCAATTGGTTGGCAGGCACATCGGCCAATGCCGGGATGTAATCGGCGACTTTGCCGAGGCCGATCAGGGGGCGCACTTCGTCGAGGATCGACTCCAGCAGCGCCTGCATGTCTTGTCCAGTCATCTGTCTTTGAATCGGTGGTAAGCGGGGCGCGGAGGATACCTGAAACACGCAGGTCAAGCTTGATCAGGGGCGCTTCGCACCCCAACGCGGGACAAGCCCGCTCGCCACAGAGGGAGTGGGGACTCCCTCGCCACAGCTCGATGTTGCGCGCGTTCAAAAGTGCGCCACATCCGACACCCGCTCATCCAGCACATCCCGCGCCAGTGCCCAGGCCCGCTCCCGGGATTCCACCACCAGCAACGGATAACCCCAGGCCTTGCCGAACATCGCGGCAAACGGCTTGAGCGCCAGGCGCTGCGCGGCACTGGGCTCGACCTGGATCATGCCTTTGACGTAGGTATGCAGCGCCTGTTTGTTTTTCTTCATCCAGATCGACGCTTGCTTGCGCTCCTCATGGGAGTGTTCGTGATTGTTCTCGTCCACGGATTTTTCGTGCAGCAGCAGGAAGGGTTGCTGGCGGGCCAGCAGGCTTTCGAACACGGCGAAGGCATCCTCCGGCCCACCTTCATTGGGCGCATCAAAGACGATTTTCACCACCGGGAATGTTGAACTGTCGAGTCGCATGGCCGAGCTCCTTGTTGAGAATTGATCTCACTATAGGTCTCAAGCCGCTGGACGGCATTGCACAGAATAGCCAGACTGTTTCGCAATTCAGCCAACCTGCGATCCCTTGTCATGAAACACCATCGCCTGGAAATGCACGATCCGTCACTGTCCAGAGACGCCGACGTATTCCCCCGCGCCGTAGTGGCCGTAGGGGCCACCGCCACGTCGGATACCTGGGAACATACCCAGCATGCCCATCGCAAGGGCCAACTGATGTACACCTTGCGCGGGGTCATCCATTGCGAGATTGAGGCCGGTATCTGGATCGTGCCGCCGCAATGCGCGCTGTGGATTCCCGGCGGAACGCCCCACGCGGCACGGGGGGCTGGCGCTGCGGAAGTCTATTGCCTGCTGATCGACCCCGATGCCGCCTGCGCCCTGCCCCGGCAATGCTGCACGCTGGCGGTGTCGGCCCTGCTGCATGAGCTGATCAGCAAGGCGGTGAGTTTCCCGCAACTGTATGACGAGCACGGCGCCCAGGGCCGTTTGATCAGTACCTTGCTGGATGAATTGGCCGTCGCGCCTGTTGAAGCCCTGCACCTGCCCATGCCACAAGATCCGCGCCTGCGTCGCCTGGCCGACAGCCTGCTGGCTGAACCGGCGGACAAGTCCACCCTCGGTCAATGGGCGGTGCGCATCGGCATGAGCGAACGCAGCATGACGCGTCTGCTGCTGGAGGAACTGGGCCTGAGTTTTGGCCGTTGGCGCCGGCAGTTGCATGTAATCCTGTCGCTGCAACGCCTGGCCAGGGGTGAGAGCGTGCAACGCGTGGCCCTGGACCTGGGCTATGAGAACGCCAGCGGTTTTATCACCATGTTCCGCAAGACGGTAGGCCAGCCGCCGGCGCGTTACCTGGCGGACCGCGCCGGGGCGTTGAGCTCGCTGGCCCCGGCGACGATTGCGCTGAACTGAAGGTGTTGCCTACCCGGATCTGCGGGCTGGCTCGCCACACAGTCAACTGTTCAGATCTGCCAAGCCCAAATGCTCACGCAACGTCGTCCCTTCATACGCAGTGCGGAACAAGCCCTTGCGCTGCAAATGCGGAATCACGCTCTCGACAAATTCAGTAAACGAGCCCGGCAGATACCCTGGCGAAATCACAAACCCATCGCAACCGCCCTGCTCGAACAGCTCGGCCAACTGGTCGGCAATCTGCGCGCCGGTGCCCACCAGCTGCGGAACACGTACGCTGCTGGCGAAGATGCGTCCGAGCTCCTCCAGGGTGGTTTGCGGGCCCTGCATCAACAGCTTTTCAGCCGCCGCCGGGTGGATC
>Ga0068851_10000171_pt1 | contig 33294 bp, 22 predicted proteins | sample KBSCornC12_FD_66588 | JGI IMG/M metagenome (GOLD analysis project Ga0068851, IMG submission 66588) | Corn rhizosphere microbial communities from Kellogg Biological Station, Michigan, USA - KBS Corn C1-2 | ecosystem: Host-associated > Plants > Roots > Rhizosphere > Soil ...
TGATCATTGAACATGTCCGATGCAATGATATGCGTGTCAGCATTGGCCAGCGGAACATTCTTTTTCAAAGCAGCAGGTGTGCTGAGCTCATTAAACATTTCCAGCATTCTTTTTACAGACACGGTAGTATCCTGGTGTTCCTCATCGCGATAGAAGTAGGCCATGAACACAGGATCATTGATGGCTTTAAATGTGGAAGTGGTCATGGTCGCATCAATAACAGATTTCATAGTGACCAGGCTTTCGATACGATACGTGGTGTACCAATATTGTTTCGCTGCAGGAGGTGCTTCCCACGTATAATATTTTCCTCCTAATATTTTCCTGGCGATTTGCAAACCCCATGGCCGATCGAGCATAAAAGATTTCGGATCGAACAAATCAATGTTCGGTGATAACATAATATGCGCTACCACTAATCCAGGATATTTCGCTTCAATATATAAACCGAGTGTACTGCCGGTTGAACAAGAAACCAAAATCACTTTATCACCAATAGCTTTTCCTACTTCGATGGCATCCATCGCCGATTGCATCCATTTAACTGGATCAATATCCAACATAGCTTCATCCGTGATCAATCCATCACCTTCCAGTCTTGATAAAAAAAGATTGCAGCCATAGCGATGGGCGAGTGCTTCATGTATAGGATCGCCTTCTTCCTGGCTGGCACCATGACCATGCAGGTACACAATGCTATAAGGTGTTTTAACATAGGGCGTGTCCCAAACTATCCGCGCCTGGTTATCTTTCTTCAGCGGCAATTCACTTTCAGCTGCATTGATACTATCTTCCAATGCATGTAAATCATTTGAGTAATGATCAGTATGGATTTTTGAAAAATCAATTCGCTTCGGCTTCGGGCCCAATACATAAGTAAGCGCTAACACGCCGAGGAGGATGAGGAATATTTTGAGAATTAGTTTTAGTGGTTTCATGTTATCGTGATCCGTCACCCGTGACCCGTGACTCGGCATTTGTACTCACAACCCCCGACCCCCTTCGAAGGGGGAGGAAGATTTCTGCAATCCGTCATCCGTAATTTTAAAGATTAATATCGTATTCAATTATAGGGCTTATTTCACTTCTGACTTGGTTATTGGATATTGGCTATTCAATTTCCTTCTGACTTTTAACTTTCTTATTCTTACTTCCTTATTCTACAGATTCTTATGCCTTTCCCAGTAATTCTGATCATCCACCTCGGAAAGAATCTGAAGATAATGTTCATAGCGCAAAGAAGAAATCGTTCCTTGTTCGACAGCAACTTTCACTGCACATCCGGGCTCATCGCGATGAAGACAATTTGGAAACCGGCACTCAGATGATTTTGCAAAAAACTCCCTGAAATTGTGTGCAACATCCAGCGGCTCCAGGTTATTGAAGGAAAGCATTTTGATACCGGGCGTATCGATAATGTATCCACCCCAATCGAGTGTGAACATTTCTGCAAAAGTAGTAGTATGCTGTCCTTTGCCTGAATAATCGCTGATCTCATCAGTCTTCAATCCAAGGCCGGGTTGCAATGTGTTGATCAACGTTGATTTTCCAACTCCGGATTGTCCTGCAACGAGCGTTGTTTTATCCTTCAATAATTGTTTTAGTTCAGGTAGTCCTTGTCCATTGTAGGATGAACAACTCATGACCTGGTGCCCTATCTCTTCGTACATGATTTTTAAGCCACCGAATATTTCCTCTTCTTCTTCGCCAAAGAGGTCTGATTTATTAATGACAATAATTACCGGAATATCATGCGGTTCTGTCATTAAAAGAAAGCGATCGATAAATCCCAGTTTCAGGTTGGGTTCAATGATAGTGGTGACGAGCACAGCCTGGTCGATATTGGCCGCCAGTAAATGGAGCTCATGTTTCTTTCTCGGTGATTGTCTGACGACATAATTTCTCCTTGGCAAAACTTCAATGATACTTCCGGTCCTGGTATCACCATCATCCAAATCAACTGTTACCTGATCGCCCACTCCGACTGGATTGGTAGTGCGAATATCATCAAGACGCAATTTGCCAATGATACGGCAAGGCAATATTTCACCATCTTCCAGCCGCACTTCATGCCAGCTCCCTGTGACTCTTACAATAGTACCCTGCATCTTAAAATCGTACTGAAGGAATAAAAAATTCTATTCGATCCGGCAGTCGTTCATAGCCTGACAATAAATGGGAATATCGAAAACCGACCGACAACGGAGGAAATCGCAGGTCGAAGATAATTTCTGCGCCGGTACTGCTCAGAATATCATCAGGTGATTGATCATCATTGGTGTAAGCGTAATCAAAAAATGGTTGCAACCGGATCCGACGCGTATATAAAACATTTCCAAATCCTCTGTCGGGATAGAATACAGGGAACCCATACGTCAAGCCGATCTTGTATTGCGTTTGGCCATAATTAATCGGAAAGCCTCTTGCGCCCATGAATGATTGGGGAAGTGTAATGGCAGGATCACTGACATCTTCTATCTGTACTTCGCCCTGCAGGATAAGAAAATTACTGGGCTTTAAAGCAGGAAGGGCCAGGTCAGTGCCCGCATAGAATTGTGATAAAGGAGTGCCTGATATTTCATGTAAATAAGAAATGTCCAATCGTTGTGCAAACGAAGGCACCGGTTGCCTGTAGCCTTGCTTGCGACTATTGATCAGGGAAAATCGATATCGACCGTAATTGAATTTTGTGTTATCGTATCCATCCACACTTGGATTAAGTCGACTGGTCCCGGTATTATAATTCGCAGCGATCGTCAGACTCTGGTGATAAACGCCGGGAGTGAAAATCAAGGGGACAGCAACTCCTGCATTCAATCGATTATTGATGGACCTGGCCTCAGTACCATCATCCAATATTACGTCCCGGGTCACATTGCTGACACCGATATTAAATTGTGGAAACCACATACTAAACACCGCATTGAAATAGGGTCCATGCGCTCTTGAAACGCGATTGATTTCATAACCGGCAGCCATCGATACTGTATTGAGAATATTGTCGGAACGGATCTCGACACCATAATTAGGATCACTGGCAGTGACCACCCAACTGTGCGGATTAATGGCATTAGACCACAATGAATATTTTTTTGTAGTGAAATTGGAAATATCATTTTTTTCATCCAAAATATTTCGTCCGGTAAATCCTGCTAACTCTTTAATCCCCCTATTAAGATTGATAATATGCCATTGACTTGGATCACCAGGCAAGCGGACCAGTTTCTTTCCATTCAATCGATATTCGGAACAAATGATGCTTTGATGGACCGGATCCCATGCAGGATCATAATGAGCAGTGTGCCCATCACTGACCTGGTAAAAAATACCTTCGTTATGATCGACAGCATATACTTGATCCAATGCTGATATTCCTGCTGTAAGAAAGATCCAAGATCCATGAACAGCGGGCCGGCCAAGCACAGTAAAACTATAATCCGTTATGAATCGGATTTGCCCGGATTGCACATTCTGTTCCACCAGGCACATTTGACCTTTATTATTTCTTGCAGTTGAAACGATGGATTGATCGTCCTCCGAAAAAACAGGATAACCGAAGTATAAATTTTCTTCATTCGGTAATTCTATCAACACCTTGCTTGTATGGACATCAAAGATGCGCAGCGTATAGTGACCAGTTTCCGTTTCATGCAACGCCACTATTTTATCACCACCTTCATTTAATGAGGGAGTGAAATATCCTTTTTCGGGTTGAATGGATTTCTTCTTGTGCGTTGCTTCATCCAATACGACAATCACGTATTTATCTTTTCGTATCCATCTAGGATTGTATCGAATTTCTGACCACACAAATTTTCCATGACTATAAGAGAAATAGGAATCTTTTTGATAGCCGGTGCTCTTGATTTTCTCCTGCTCACCATTAGGTATCATTTTAAACAATCCTTCTGTATGATCAAATGTTGATATAGCGGTGTATAATGTTCCATCAGCAGTGACAGTGGGATAAGTCATGTCAAAAAAAGCATTCTCTTCATCTTTTTTCAAAATGGGGACCATAGGATAATCAATGTTGGCGTCAAGATCCGATGACCACTGTTCACGATACCACTTCATAGCATCATCATAAAGGCCTTTTGTCCTCGCCCCATAACGATCATTGACGAGACCCGAAAAGGGCTCAAATACATGTTTATATCTCGGAGCAGTATGGATGATGGTATCCCAGGTAGTTTCGCCGAACGAATGATTTCCGTATTGCACCAATAAGTAACCTAATGGATAAATATCCGGAATAAATGTTTTGTATGATCCGTTTCGCGCTTTGTAATACAGCCAGGGATCACCTTCCAATACTTTTTGAAAATAGGGTAATGAGAAATAACTCAACCGACCCCTGCCTTGTGTTGTCCATTTCGATTCATTGTAGACCGCATCACCTTCGCGATACCAACCAGGAACACTGATTTCATACATGCCACTGAAAACAATGTCACCAAATATCAGCTTGGCTAAATGGCTGATGCCGTTGTTCGCAGCATTGACTTGTTGGACATGACGATATTCATGAACGGAGAGCATGTCTTCCCAAGGGAGTGAGCCTAATTCAAATGGATTTTCATGGGGTTCGAGATAGAATTCAGATACATAAGGAGCGAGCCCGACATAGCCATTGGAAATATTGGTTTGCGGTTGCAGTAAGATGGATATTGGTCTGTATCGGCCGTGGGTGACAATCGGATCTGCTTTAGAAAGTTTACGCGTGAGGGAAGCTACACGTTCTGCTTTTTCTTCTTCTCCTTTTGGAAAAATAATGCGCAGGCTGTCACTGCGTAATTGTTGCCATTTGATTTTTGATGGCAATAATCCTAGTCGTTGAGCAAATATGGATTCAACCTGGATGAAAATGAAAACGAACAGGATGGCGCGAATGGCATTATTCATTCAACGCGAAGTTGTGAGAGTGAACCGTACCAGCCATATCAATCATGAGGGATGGATCGTGTTCAAAAGCATTGCCGATGACAATCACGTCTGCACCAGCTGCAAGATTTTCCTGCACTTTTTCAGGCGTCCGTATTCCTCCTCCAACAATCAAGGGAACGTTGACTACATTTCTCACTGCGGCAATCATCTCAGCAGAAATGGGTCTGTTGGCACCACTTCCTGCATCCATAAAAATCATGCGCAATCCCAACATTTCTGCGGCCATAGCCGTGGAGATAGCTATGTCAGTTTTATGGGCGGGTATGGGAAATGTATTACTCATGTATTGAACAGTCGTCGGCACACCACCATCGATGAGCATGTATCCTGTAGGAAGAATTTCGAGATGGCTCATGCGCAGGTATGGTGCAGCGATGACATGCTGGCCGATCAACAAATCAGGATTTCTTCCGGAGACCAGGGAAAGAAATAATATGGCATCGGCGTGATGGCTTAATTGATAAGAATTGCCGGGAAAAAGGATGGTCGGGATCTGGCAGCGTTGCCGTATAGTCTTTAAGGTGTGATCTAACTGACTATTGACCAGTAAACTTCCCCCGATAAAGAAATAATCAATCCGGCAACGTACCGATATTTCAATAACCTGATCGAGTTTGCCTAGCCGCAGTTTGTCCGGATCGATCAGTACGGCGAGTTTTTTCTTCCCTAGTTGCCTGGCTTTGACGAGCTCTGTGTATAGGTGGTTCCGGCTGGTATCCATTATTCAAAGATAAGCAAGCAAGGGGCAAGGAGCAAGAAGCTCTGAAGAAGGAGTAAGGAGTAAGGAGTAAGGAGTAAGGAGTAAGGGATAAGGTGTAAGGGATAAGGTGTAAGGGATAAGGAGTAAGGGATAAGGAGTAAGGAGTAAGGAGTAAGGAGTAAATGGAATTCTAAATGCAAAATCTACTTATCCCTTACTCCTTATTCCTTATCCCTCCTTTTATACAAAATGCTTCAGCATCCGCACCTCTTCATTCGTCAGTGGACGGAATCGCCCGCGGGGAAGATTCTTTTTCGTGAGACCTGCATAATAGACGCGATCCAGTTTGACGACTTCGTATTGGAAGAATGCAAAGATCCGGCGAACGATATGATTTTTTCCGGAATGAAGTTCGATTTGTACCTCGCGTTTTGACAAGCCTTCCATGAAATGCAAACTATCCGCTTTTATGGGACCATCTTCAAGCGTGATGCCTTCGCGGATTTTTTCCAGGTCATTAAGGGAAAGATTTCTGTCCAGTGTGACTTGATAAACCTTTGGTACTTTATGACTGGGGTGTGAAAGTTTTTTTGTCAGGTCGCCATCATTTGTCAATACAATCAATCCCGATGTATTTCGATCAAGACGCCCGATCGGATACACTCGTTCAGGAATTTTTTCTGCAATGATATCGAGTACTGTTTTTCTTCCGCGTTCATCAGCTGAAGTGGAAAGGACATTACGTGGTTTGTTTAATAGAAGGTAGACGAGTTTGTCAACTTGCTTGATAGGTTTTCCTTTAAAGGTGACCACATCGCTGGGTTGCACACGATAGCCCATTTCCTGTACTACCTTGCCGTTGACGGTGACATGGCCCTGCATGATCAACGTATCAGCCGCACGGCGGCTGGCGATGCCACTGTGAGCGAGATATTTGTTCAAGCGCATGTCGTCCATATCGAAAATCTTGAAGTAAAGGTACAAACGTAATGGCGGAAGGGCGGAAGGGCAGAAGGGCGGAAGGGCGGAAGGGCGGAAGAGGCGGAAGAGGCGGAAGAGGTGGAAAGGCGGAAGGGAAGAAAGGAATTGATTGATACATTTGGATTCAGGATGGGCTCAAGATGTTGAGCCCCTACATACATACTATTACTGCTCCTTACTCCTTACTAGAAGGGAATCGGTTCGTCATCCTCATTAATCCTTGATGGACGTGTTATAATAGAATTGTAATTGTCACCTGGTCCTTTCGGAGCGATATCATTAAAGAAGTCATCGGTGGGATCGGTGAACTTGGCGAATTGGGCGATGAATTTCAGATTGACTGTACCCAGCGCACCATTCCTATGTTTGGAGATCATGATTTCCGCCTGGTCCTTTGAAATCGTCGGATCGGCTTCCATCTCATAATAGTCAGGACGATAAATGAAAAGAACGATGTCAGCATCCTGCTCGATAGCGCCTGAATCCCGCAGGTCGGAAAGCTGTGGACGTTTGTTTCCTCCACGTGTTTCCACTGCCCGACTCAACTGTGAAAGTGCGATCACCGGTACATCCAATTCTTTCGCCATTGTTTTCAAAGCACGGGAGATCGTACTGATTTCCTGTTCGCGTGTACCGCCACGTTTTTGATCAGGGCCTGCAGCCATCAATTGCAAATAATCGACCACGATGAGTTGGATATCATGGTGCATCTTGAGACGACGGCATTTAGCACGTAATTCGAAGATGTTGATAGCGGGTGTATCATCAATATAAATTGGCACTTCAGAAAATCGCTCAACAGCGGTGTTGAGTTGTTGCCATTCGTAATCTTCCAACTGAGCATTTCGCAATTTGGTACCAGGAATTTCGGCCACCATCGACATCAAACGATGAGTGAGCTGCAATGCCGACATTTCCAAAGAGAAAAATGCAACAGGCTTATTAAAATCCAACGCGGCATTTCGTGCGAGTGCCAATGTGAAAGCTGTTTTACCCATACCAGGACGGGCAGCGACGATGATGAGGTCAGAGCGTTGCCATCCATTGGTTATGCGGTCGAGTTCGGTGAAGCCGGAAGGAACACCGGTCATACCTTCTACTTTTTTCGAGAGGGCTTCTAATTCTTTTTGTGCTTTGACGGCGAGGTCACCCAATTTGGTATAGCGGCGATTAAGATTTTTCTGCGTGATGTCAAAGAGATTGCTCTCGGCTTCATCCAGCATTTCGAAAACATCTTTGGTGTCTTCGAAAGCATCGCTGATCGTTGATGTGCTGACACGAATGAGTTCGCGTTGAATATGTTTTTGCGCAATGATGCGCGAGTGAAATTCGATGTTCGCAGCACTGGCTACTTTATTCGTGAGTTCCACCAGGAAACCGACGCCGCCAATAGCTTCGAGGCTACCAGTTTTTTTGAGTGCTTCGTGAACAGTAAGAATGTCGACCGGTTGCGAGCGCTCGAACAGATGGATCATCGCATCGAAGATGACCGCATGTGGTTTTTTGTAAAAACTATCGGGCGTCAGGATATCCAGGACGATAGCCATCGCGTCTTTGTCGAGCATGAGGGCGCCAAGGACAACCTCTTCAATCTGGGTGGCCTGTGGTTGAACTTTTCCATAGACCAGGTTAGTCAGATCATTATCTGTGCGGATGGGCTTGAGTCGGCTGCCAGAGGTGGCGGGAGAATAGGTGTTGGGCTCGGCCATTTTTTAATGAAAAGTGAAGAGTTAAAAAGTGAATAGTGAGTGGTCAGTAGTGAGTAGTATTTTTTTAGCGTCTCGAGTCCTACGTCTTACCTCTTTAGTCTTACGTCCAAGTTGGTAATTCAGTCCTCGCTTCAAAAGGGGTTCAAAAGTAAATCGGGGGAGATGGAATACCTAATATGGTTTCCGCGACCGATAGCCCCCGTTGTGGACAACTAGGGGTCTGTTCGTGGAAAATAATGTTGGTAAAAAGAGATCGACCCGATTCGTCTTGTAAAGTACGTATTATAACAAAGGGAAATGTGAAAAAGTGCGCCCCCAACCCCCTGAAGGGGGCTTAAAACCTGACTCCAAAGAAGTCAGGGGATAAGTATAATTTTTTTTTCTATGTATAAACAGTTCCTGTTTCAAAGTTTGATGCTTTCCCCCATGACGACAGAAGTTCTCAGGCATGTGAAAAAATAATATATAATTTATTTTTTATTTGAGAAATGACTGATGACAATAGCCCTGAGACGTTAAGATTTTTTTAACAATTCTGTAAACTCCATTGTTCTTCATAAGAACCTTTAAAATCCATCAATATGAAGAAGCAATTTTTTCTATTTCTCCTGGGTGTAGTGTTGGTAACCTTTGTATCTGCCTGCAATCCATCACCATCCAAAGACACTGCTGCTGAACCCGAACCTGAGCCTGAGAAAGTAAGCAAGCCTGCACCAGAAGTTCAGGATGATGCGGATAAATTGCAAACCGCCATGCGGAAGCTGTGGGAGGACCATGTCACCTGGACACGAAATGTCATCCTTTGCCTGGTGGATAATCTGCCCGGATCGGACCAGGCGGTGCAACGTCTTTTAAAAAATCAGGATGATATCGGTGACGCGATTAAACCTTATTATGGTGATGAGGCCGGAGCCAAACTGACCAGCCTTCTCCACGATCATATCATGATTTCAGCCGATGTTGTGAAAGCCGCAAAAATGAATAATAAGGCCGCACTGGACAAAGCCAATCAAACCTGGTCTGATAATGCCGATGCAATTTCTGCTTTCTTAAGTGGGGCGAATTCAAATTGGCCACTGGGGGACATGAAAGGCATGATGCATGACCACCTTAAATTAACCACTGATGAAGCTGTGGCCCGCATCAAGAAAGATTACGATGGCGATGTCAAAGCTTACGACAAAGTGCATGATGAAATTTTGAAGATGGCCGATATGCTTTCAGAAGGAATTATTAAACAGTTTCCGGATAAGTTTAAGTAAGGCCGAATGTCCTAAGATAAAAGACGCAAGACGTAACACCTAAGACGTAGCGCTGAAGATACTGCTGACGACTGTTAGCAGTATCTTTTTTTTTCTTATTTTTTCCTCACTAATCAACTACATCACCCACCAAAACAAAACGACTATGGATCTTTACATGCTCATCATGCGCCTCATTCATATTTTATCGGCTGTCTTTTGGGCCGGCGGCATATTTATGTTGGGGATGTTTATCATGCCCTCAATCAATACCTCCATGCCGGAAGGCGCTAAGGTGATGCAGCGTATGATTGGCGCTTATCATTTTCCGAATTATATGATTATTGCCGGCTCGCTTACTGTGTTAAGTGGCCTTGCGATGTATGATAATCTTTCCCGGCACTTTAGCATAGACTGGATCGGATCCGCACATGGGATGACTTTAACCATTGGCGGACTTTCTGCGATCACTGCTTTCTCATTGGGTCTTCTGATTAACAAACCCAGGGCCGATAAAATGGGCCGCATCGGAAAGGAAATCATGCAGGCTGGTGGCAAACCAACAGAAGCGCAAATAGCCGAAATGACAAAGCTTCGCCTGGGTATTACATCCCTGACGAAGTTTATGGCTGTGCTGGTATTGATCGCTGTGATCTGTATGGCAGCGGCGAAGTATGTTAATTGAGTGAGTAGTGAGTAGTGAGTAGTGAGTGTGAGAGAGGAAGAAAGTAAGAGAGTAAGAGAGTAATAAAATAAGGCCTGAAGGGCCATAATCAATTTGCATTGGGTGTAGCCCAATGCATAAATTGCAAGGCGTAAAATGAAAGACTATCCTTCATTCCTCAGAAAATCCGGTGGCAATCAATTGATGTTGGCCGGTGGCATAGCGGCGATTGCGTTATGTTTTCATCCGGACGAATTCATACCGGGAAGTGTATTGCTGAGTTCCTGGCGACCGGTGCACCTCGCATTACTACTATCTTTTACCATCAGCATATTTGGTGTAGTGGGCATTTTCAACTCGCTTTCCGGAAAGCCAAATTTGTTAAGCATGATCGCCTATACACTCGGAATAATCGGTTGCGCATGGAGTGCTGCAGTGGTGGTGCTGGAAGTATTTGTTTTGCCAGTGTTGGCATCACAGGCTACGCAACAGGTACCATTGATGGACATGATGGCTCCGACCACTGCATTTAATCTAACAGGTAAATTTTTCATGAGTGCTGTCATGATCTGGATTGTTGCGTGGATATTGATCGGCATTGTTTTATTGCGCAATACTCAATTTAAAAAATATGTAGGGTGGCTAATCATCATTGCCAGTGTGGCGATTGCAGTGCCCACTCATTTTGCAGGCGGATTATCGGGAGTGCTGCATATTTTGGTATCGCTGCTGTTTGGGATATCATGGATGATTTTGGGAAATGCGGTGGTAAAACAAGCAGCGAGTTAAAATGTAAACAAGACTTGTCCAGAAAAGAAATAATTAATTACCTCATCACTGCTGTCTGGTTAGCCAATGGCCTCTTCTGCAAAGTTCTCAATCTCGTACCCCGTCACCAGGAAATAGTGGCCAGGATATTAGGTCCTGAACATGCTTATCTCTTCACCAAATTAATTGGCATTTCAGAAATCGCGATGGCCATTTGGATAATTATTGGATTCAAATCCAGGCTGAATGCTATCCTTCAGATGTTGATTATTTTAACCATGAATGTGATCGAGTTTTTTCTCGCACCTGATCTTTTATTATGGGGTAGAATGAACATCGTATTTGCATTCCTGTTTGTCCTGGTGATCGGATTTAACGAATTCAGTAATCGACACAAATTCGTTCAACAGCCCTGACATGCTCTCCTTCCTGAAAAATCATCCGTTTGCTGTTGAAGCCTTTTTCGATAGTTCCCTTGTCTTTACGTTTGCTGTTCCTAAAGAAGAAATCCAACACCTGGTTCCGGAGTGTTTGCAACTGGATACTTTTCAGGACCGCTGGGCCTATTTACCTTCACTTACAATTCTTCCACTCACCTGGTATTAATTGTCGAAGGAGTTAGGGAAAACTGGATTCCATCACCGGTCCAGGTCATCGATTATCATTTTTCTTTTATTGATCAGCTTCACATCAAAGATGTCAGGTTGGCTAATGCATTTATCATCCGGAATATTCCTTACTATTGGAAGAAAGGCAAAATGGAGCAATGGAGCAAGGGATGAAAGGAGCAATGGAGCAATGGATGAAGGGATCAATTATTTTTTGTGATCCGCTTGCATTCATTTGTTCGGGAAATTAACTTTGATCAATGTTAAGAGCAACTATCCTATTCATCCTGACCTCCTTTGTCCTGGTGGGCTGTCACCACACAGACAATAACAATTCGAATGCACCATCCAACATGAGCGACACTCTTCAACAAGGCGCTGCAGGCCATTATGCCGCTGTCAATGGCCTTAAGATGTATTATGAAATTTATGGTACGGGCAAGCCATTAGTATTAATCCATGGCGGTGGTTCGACATTGCAAACCACATTCGGAAGAGTAATTCCTTCTTTTGCAAAAACACACCAGGTGATTGCAGTAGAAATGCAAGCACATGGACATACTGCTGACATTGACCGTCCATTGAGCTTTACTCAGGATGCTGATGATATCGCCGAATTATTGAAACAACTTCACATTGACAAAGCTGATATCTTCGGTTTCAGCAATGGAGCAAGCACAACACTTCAATTAGCCATTCGTCATCCGGAACTGGTTAATAAAATAATCGTGGCTTCAACCTTTACTAAAAAATCGGGTGCACAACCCTGGTTCTTTGACATGATGGCAAGCGCCACATTTGAACAAATGCCCCAACCCTATAAAGATGCTTACATGGATATCAATCCTGATTCTAATGCACTGCATCAAATGTATCTGCGAGATGTAACGAGAATGCAAAATTTTCCGGAGACTAGCGATGAATTAATGAAGACGATTAAAGCGCCGGCATTCATCATCATCAGTGATAACGATGTGGTCACTCCGGAGCATGCCGTTGAGATGCATCGCTTATTATCTCAATCCCAACTCGCTATATTTCCGGGCGGACATGGTGAATATCTTGGTGAATTGACGATGCCATATGATAGCATTGTTGTGGCCGGGATGGTGGCCATGGTGGAGAAGTTTTTGCAGGAAAAAAAGTAGAGCGAGGTATGGCTGGCAAACCCTAATTTTAGAAACAAAAACCTTAAAAAATGAAAAAGAATCCTGTCGTGCATTTTGAAATGCCGTATGAAAATCATGAGCGCCTGTCTAAATTTTATTCCAAAGCTTTTGGATGGGATATGCGAAACACGGGTGATGAAATGGGTAATTATATAACAGCCGCTACCACGGAAACTGATGAAAACAGAATGGTCAAGGTGCCTGGAACGATAAATGGTGGATTTTATCCTAAACAGCCTAATGTACCCAATGAACCTTCTGTAGTAATATCAGTCGACGATATCAAGGAAGCAATGAAAAAAATAACAGATGCTGGCGGTAAAATTCTCGGAGAGCCCGTTGAGATTCCTGGTATCGGGCATTATGTTTCGTTTAACGACACTGAAGGCAACCGGGCAAGTGTATTGCAGCCCACTTCCATGTAATATTTAGTTACATGACCCAATCCCGTCGGCTCGCGGCCATTATGTTTACCGACATTGTCGGGTATACAAATATGATGCAGGCGGATGAACATAAAGCCGTAGCCGTCATCAAACATTATAATGCTGCACTCGACGAATTGGTCAATCAATTCCAGGGTCAGGTATTAAATTATTATGGGGATGGAAGCCTTTGCATTTTTGCCAGTGCTACCGATGCCGCCAATTGCGCGTTAGCTGTGCAAAATGAATTGAAAAATGAACCCGTGGTTCCACTTCGCATAGGATTGCACATTGGTGAAGTTTTTTTTGAAGAGGCTAAAGCGTTAGGGGACGCAGTAAATGTAGCCTCCCGGGTTCAATCCTTGGGTCAGGAAAATACTATCCTGTTGTCCGGTGAATTTCATGATAAAATAAAAAATAATAAAACCATTTCTTCCAGGTCCATGGGGCACTTCCATTTTAAAAATGTAGGAAAGCCTTTAGAAATTTATGCCCTGGCCAACGACGGATTATTAGTTCCCAAAAGGAAATTGCTGGAAGGAAAACTAAAAAAACAAAACGTTTTCGAAAAGAATATCCGGATTTTTTCCATCATCGTTCTCATACTGACCACCGCATTTTTCGTGTATGAAAAATACTGGAGCTCCTCGTCCGCTTCGGCACCAGATATGAAATCGATAGCTGTTTTGCCTTTTACGGATATGAGCTCCGAAAAAGATCAGGAATACCTGGGCGATGGATTGGCCGAAGAAATCCTGACCACACTGTCAGGGTTAAAGGACATTAAAGTGATTGGAAGAGCTTCTTCGTTCCAATTTAAAGGAGCAAAAACAGATTTACGGGACATTGGCAAAAAACTAAATGTCGGTGTTATACTCGAAGGAAGCGTACAGAAATCCGGTAATAAAGTCCGTATCACTGCCGAGCTGATCCGCGTGATGGACAATGCTCAATTGTGGTCACAGCAATATGATCGTGAGATGGAAGATATTTTTAAGATCCAGGATGAAATTGCAACTCGCATCACTGAGTTACTGAAAATTACTTTATCCGCAGGGGAAAATCAACAGCTCACTAAAAAAGTTACTTCACCCGAGACCTATACACTTTATCTGAAAGGACTGTATGCTTATCGGGGAAATGAATTTGAACAGAGCATTGATTATAACACCCAGGCTATACAACTTGATCCTGACTATGCTTTGCCCTATGCCTACATTGCCCTGGCTAAGGCCTGGATTATTATAAATAAATATGATGTGAACAACACGGCAGCTTTTGCAGATGCAGAGAGTTTTGCTCACCAGGCTATTAAGCTTGATCCCACACTGGCAGAAGGATATTCGGCTATTGCTTTAATGGCCTGGACCATTGAGCGAAATTTTCCAAAAGCCAGGGATAATTTTGAAAAGTCCTTACCACTGAATGTTAATTCTTCCCTGATCAAAAACCGATATGCCTACTTTCTAACGTGGATGGGCGATTTTAAGAAAGCTGCAGACTTAGCTTCCGCTGCCATACAATCCGATCCGGTAGACTATAATGGCTATTTTATTCTTTCCATGGTCAATCAGTATACCGGTCAATTGGAAAAAGCAAAACAATTTATCAACGAAGGAATCAGGCTCTTTCCGCAAAACCAATCATTTCCAAAAATGCTCATCTATAATGATTTCCTGGAAGGTCACTTTCCTGCGGTTATTCGGGTTTGCGATTCTTTATTGCACAATAATGTAAAATTAAATGAAGCCCAAATGGCGCAGCTCAGTATTGCATATTATAAAACAAATCGTGTTCAGGAAAGCAATTTGACATTGCATCAGTTGACTGAGTTATACCCGGGAAAAAATGAAAGCCCCGACTATTGTGCAGCTGTTATTTGGGCCTCGCGAAATCAACCTGATTCCTGTTTTTCCAGGCTTGAAAAATCGATAAAAAAACCGGAGATGCTCTTCAGATTATTTAAAATCGATCCGGCTTTCGTGGCGTTGAGGAAGCGGCCTGAATATCAGAAGCTGTATGCGGCATATGGTTTTGATAAATATTGAAATCGTTGAATTTTGCAAAAAAATAATTTTTCTTATTTTGAAAATTGCATGACGGATCAATTAAAACTCACACTTCTCAAGACACTTCACACACTAGTTTGGGTATTTTTTAATATCGTCATATTCTATTTGCTATATGCTGTCATCATAAATAAAATTGATCAATGGGTTTGGATTTGTTTAGGGCTGATTGTTTTAGAAGGACTCATCCTGCTGGTCTTTAAATCATTTTGCCCCATTACAGTTGTTGCGCGTAAGTATTCAGATTCAGAGAAAGATAATTTTGACATCTACCTGCCCAATTGGCTGGCGAAATACAATAAGCGGATTTATACAAGTATTGTCGTGATCGCGGTGATCATTTTGATTTATCGATTGGTGATGAAATGATAAAACCGCTGCCAGAACCAAGATTCTGGCAGCGGTTTTATTAAATTGTTTTTGCTAGGCTATCACGGCGGAGCTCCAACAGGAACAAATTAAATTTTAGAATTTCAACGAGATCCCTGCTCCGAAACTGCTATTCCTTGCATTTGTAAAATCCTCCGCACTCGAGATATCATTCAAACCAGCGATATAACGAAGATCTATTTCGAAGCCACCAATGCCGATACCTACACCCACATATCCGCTTACTTCAGTATCATCCAGGTAATCAGTTGGATCTACATCATTGTCAGGATCATTTGATCCATCGATTAACCATCCAATAGCCGGACCTGCAACAACAAATGCTTTGAAGGATTCACCAAAATTGAGGCGAGCCAGTAATGGAAGCTCGACATAATTAAGAGTTGTGGTGATTTCATTGTCATTATTGAGGTCTTTGATTTTATATCCCTTTTGCATCCAATGCAGTTCAGGTTGCAACATAAAAACGCCATCTCCGAAAGGAACGGATACTAAGATCCCCAAATCAAGACCAATTTTAGATTCGGGATTTTCATTTAGCGAAGTGCTTTCATACTCCTGCTTCGAAATCAAGCCTCCTACCCGTATACCAAATCGGGCTTGAGAGTTATAGTCGTCTTCTTTTTCAGGTTGTGTATTCACTGTAGTGGATTGTGTAGTGGATTGTGATACAAGAACAGTGTCGTGAACGGACGGAGTCGGAGGTGTAGTATCATAAGATATCTCCAATGGAAAAGCCATGGTAACACTTCGAGCCTGAAGCCCAACAAAACTGATCGCTACGACGATAATCAGTCCAATGAAACGAATAGAAATGCTAGTGATTCTCATTTTAGGGTTTTTTAAAAATTAGCAAAAAAATTTATTAACCATATCGATCACGATCTATTCAACTCATCATGATCAATATTAAATCAACGCATGAATAGTGGGAGGGTTCAACTTAAAGGCTAATTTATGGCCCGGATTATGGATCAAAACTTGTGAAAAATAATTTTTCTTACCATCATTTCAACTTCAGGGTAATAAAATTGTTTTGGATGCGCTTTTGAGTTAGGACTTTACAATATGTTTCTTGAGTTGAACAAGTCGGAAGAAAAAACCAGGAAAGGCGAACTCACACCATCAATTGAGCGCGCAGGAATTTAGCGTCGTATCATTAATAATCAATGTCAATGATTGGACTTATTTAAAATTTTAAAGATAATCCTGCTCCGAAACTACTATTCTTCGCATCCTTAAAATCCTGGGTATCGGATACATCACTTAAACCGGCAATGTACCGGAGATCAATTTCGAAAGTACCAATACCGACGCCAAATCCAACCACACCACTGGTTTCTGTTTCTTTCAAATAATCTGTTGGATCAAGGCCATTGTCGGGATCATAAGAGCCATCAAGTAGCCAGCCAAAACTGGGTCCTGCAAAAGCAAAAATTTTCAATGATCCGCCAAAATTGATGCGGGCCAATAGGGGAATCTCAAAGTAATCCAGATTCGTGGTGACTTCATTTCCGGAAACGGCACTAGGCGTCTTATATCCTTTTTGTACCCAATGAAGCTCTGGTTGAATAGCAAATAAACCTCCTCCAATAGGTATTGTGCACAAGAGTGCAAGATCAAGACCCACTTTTCCTTCATTATCTTCTGTGGGCGTAGTGCTTTCATAATCTTGCTTTGAAATCACGCCTCCACCGCGAATACCAAACCGGGTATGTGAATTAAAACCTTCTTTCTTTTCTTTTTCAGGTTGTGTTGTAGTTGTAGCAGGTTGAGCCACCAGGACCGTGTCATGAACCACTGGAGCAGGAGGCGTAGTATCAAGATTCATTTTTGCCGGTGCAAGTATAGAAATGCTACGAGCTTGTAGTCCGACGATACTGAGCATCAGTACGATGGCCAGTCCGATAATTTTAGTTGAAATGGTAGAGTATTTCATTTTCATTTTATTTAGTAATATTCAAAAATAGAGAATAATCTTCAGAATACTTTGCTTGTGCTGATGATTCTCCTCATGATAATTCATTTTTGTTGGAGCTTAATCAACAGAGTGATTCCGGAAAATTTCTCCAGCCACAATAAATACATTGGTAATTCCCCGGAAAGAACTATTAATCTCCTTTCTTTTTGCACTTTTACTTGTGAAAAATGCAAAAGAGATGTCCATGGAAAAAACTGAAGCAGAAGCGAAAAATAGCGGATTGACACTGACACGGCTGGAAGCTTTTAGCGATGGCGTCTTTGCAATAGCGATTACGTTACTCATATTAGAAGTTAAAATTCCCAGTCATGAAGATCTTGTTCAGTCGGGTGGCCTGAGAGCTTACCTGGTTCATTTATGGCCAAGCTATTTCGCTTATTTTTTCAGCTTCTTCGTGATCGGGGTGTATTGGGCTAATCATCATTACCTCTGCCAGTTTTTCGTCCGCACCAATCATTACTTTAGCATGCTGACAATTCTTTTCCTGATGTCCATGGCTTTTCTTCCGTATCCAACTGCATTGTTGGGCGATTTTATTTCAGATGAAGCACATCGGGGAACAGCTATTTCATTTTACATTTTTGGCGGCCTTCTGTTTCCCGCCCTGACCTGGAATTTAATGTGGCGATATGGTAGTTTTAAAAACCGGATTCTCGATGTACGATTGAAAGATGCTTTTGTTAAAAAACTTTCACGACTCTATTTATCATCACTCGTCTTTATCAGCCTGGTCATGGTGCTTTCTTTCTTTTTTCCCATCATTAGTATCATCATTGTGGTAGCCGTAAATCTTTATTTCCTGAAAGCGCCGCTGGAGCCGGAATATGAAGTAAAATGAAAGGCAGAAAAGGGGCAGAAGAGGCGGAAAAGGAGGAAGAGGCGGAAGAGGAATATTAATTGCGTCTTTGCGTCTTTGCGTGAAGTAGAAAAGATCGAAATGGGTTTAGGGGCAGAATGAACATGATGAACAGAATCTTGTTCATGCAAGATCTATGGAACTAGGACTTTACACTTTCGCCGATCTCGATCTCCAGCATCCCAAGGGAAAGGCCATGGGTACGCACCAACGTATCACAGATTTAATGGAGGAAATCAAGCTCGCGGATGAATTGGGCCTCGATGTATTTGGAGTCGGTGAACATCATCGTGCAGATTATACTGTTTCGTCACCTACGACTATCCTGGCAGCCGCCGCGATGATTACGAAAAATATTAAGCTGACGAGTGCGGTAACTGTGCTGAGCTCAGATGATCCGATCCGCGTGTACCAACAATTTGCAACTGTTGATCAATTGTCATCAGGTCGTGCAGAGATCATGGTAGGACGTGGATCATTTATCGAATCTTTTCCGTTATTCGGTTATGATCTCAATGATTATGATGAACTGTTCGAAGAGAAACTCAACATGCTCCTTGAATTGAATAAATCGGAAGTTCTGACCTGGAAAGGCGAACTCACACAATCTGTTGAACGCGCAGGAATTTATCCTCGTCCCTATCAAAATCCAATGCCGATTTGGCAGGCAGTAGGAGGTACACCTCAATCTGCAATACGAGCCGGAAAATTAGGCTTGCCTTTAGCCCTCGCCATTATTGGAGGAATGCCCAAACAATTTGTTCCATTTATCCAACTCTATCGCAACACCTGGAATCAACACCAGGGAACAACCAAGCCTTTTCAATTAGGCATCAACTCCCATGTTTTTGTCGGAGAGACTTCACAACAAGCATCGGATGATTTTTTTCCTTCTTATTCAGAAATAATGAGTCGCATCGGCCGCGAAAGAGGATGGCCACCCACCACGCGCCAGCAATTTGAAGGAATGCGAATGCCGGAAGCTTCATTGATTGTAGGTAGTCCACAGCAGGTCATTGATAAAATTCTTTACGAACATGAGTTGTTCGGCAATACCCGTTTCCTCGCCCAGATGAGTTTGGGGAATATGCCGCACGCGAAAATTCTGAAATCAATGGAGTTGTTTGCGAAAGAAGTAATGCCAGCGGTGAAGAAAGCTTAATCATTTGGATGATCACAGCTTAATTGCATAAGCCAGGACTATTAAAATGAGTACAGGAACAAGAATACTGAACAACCCTATTTCAATAACTCCAAATGCACCACCGACACATCCAATTAGGAATCCCAAAAGAGCATTTGCGGTGGCAGTCAAATGAATTGATTTCCGTATTGAAAAAGTGGATAAAAAATTTTCGGCTTCAACGGCAAAATTGGTGAGGTTTCCAGTCATTATGGTGGTGGGGATAATATTGGGAAGTAACATCTTCATATAGGTATTTTGAACAGCCATGGCCAGGACGGCTAAACTTGCTTTTAGTATAATTCCGATGATCAAGTGAGTGCCAATCCAATCAGCGACAAGGGCACTTCCTGAAAGTGAAAATAATAATAGCAGTAGTGCCTGGACCCCTAGCAGAAATTTCAGTTTCATCCTGGTGTCAGAATGTAATAGTTTAATAACTCTTGCGGTAAGGATGACCCCAAAAATGAAGACAGGAATTAGGATTAATTTTGAAAACACTTCATCACTTTTCTCGAAATGAGCTACCGATGCTCCGGCTAAAACTAAGTTCCCTGTAATATGCGCCGTAAATATGCCGGACAAAGCAATAAAGCCGGCTGTATCTACAAAGCCGGCAATCAGGCTTAAGTAAAATATAAGTTGCGTTTGTTTAGCCATTTTATAGAACGATTAAAATTTGAATGGTCAAGTCAGCATGAAGTTAAAATATCATAGCCAGTTGATTGTCTTAAGTTCCTCCATTCAATGTAATTCGCTAACTTTGAATAGCTCCCAGGCACTGATCTCCCTCGTTCATCCTGTTCAAGAGAGGAAATATTTTTATCAACCTTAGACATGGTGGTATGAAAAAATTGATTTACCTGTTATGCTTTTTATTTATTTCCATTACATCTCAGGCTCAGGGTGTAAATGATTGGAAATGGTATATGCTGGATATTTTTGACAAACAGATATCCTGCATTACACAGGATCCAAGTGGCAATCTTTGGATGGGGGCCGGGACTAAAATCATAAAATTTGATGGTGTCAATTGGACAGATTATGATGTATTAAATTCCGGATTACCGGATGGGAGTGCTTATCCGAGAAGTATTGATGCCAGTTTAGGAAATGTCATTTGGATTTCAACATTTGATCGTGTGGTCGAATTTGATGTGAGTAATAATCAATGGACTGTTCATGATCCCACTAATGGTGCGGTAAATCTCAATGGCTTTACTATTAAGGTGGAAGCTCCTGACAGAATATGGTGGGCCACAGGTAGCCGATTGTGGGAATACGATGGAAGCAATTGGAAGGCTTATCATTTTAATGATAATGGTTTAGATATTGAGTCTTCCAGCCTGCGAGATATTGAAATCAATAAACAGCAAGTGAAATGGATAACCACACCTTCTGGCATTTGTTTTGAAGGAGGATGTTTTACGCCGGCAGGATTGATTAGATTGACAGATTCGGACACCACTTTCTTCGATGGAGCCAATTTTGGATTTCCTGATGCTGCATCTACGCAAATCGATTTGGATTCAAAAGATGATCTCTGGCTCGTCGTATCGGGATTTCATGTTCACAACAATTTTTACATGATCTATAGTAATGGACAATGGTCTGCACCAGTAGATATTCCGTTTAATGGGTTGTTGTACGATATGGAGCTGGGTAATAATGATGAGTTATATCTAACATTTAAAGATTTTATAGCGATTGGGAAAAATGGAGTATGGGATGTTGTTCCATTGGACACCAGTAAAATTGAATATGTAGCCTCAACTTTATTAACACTGGGAAATGATTTGTATGTAGCGGGAAGAACACCGGGCACAGGTAATAACAGGAAAGGAGTTTTGGGTTATTTACCCAATTTGGTTTACCGGGTTAGGGGAGCGCTATATTCCGATAGAAACGATAATGGAACCCTGGACCTCACCGATCTCCTGCTAAAAGATCAATTTGTACAAACTACAAACCAGGACCGGATTTCCTTTTCCAATAACGATGGCACTTACAGTCTTTTATTTGCTGACCCCGGCACCTATTCTTGGATGGGTATATTGCCTCCATATCATAGTTATGGTTTGCCGATCAATGGACAATACACAGTTGCATTGACGCCTGGCAGTCCCACCAGTGATAATCAGGATATAGGGTTCGTGCCAGATACATCAGCCATTGATTTATCTGTTTCCATTACAGCAATTAACGGAGCTACCCCGGGACTAAAATCCTGCTACGCGGTCACTATTAAAAACCTAGCACCACGAATCACGGAAGGTGATGTCAATTTGGTTTTTGATGATCGGTTGATATTCGAAAGCTCCGATATTACCCCAACATCCATGAATGGGAATCAATTCACCTTTCATATTGATGGGTTGGATTGGCTGCAAATACAAAAAATCAATCTTTGTTTTTCATTACCTCCGGATCCGGGATTGATGGGGGATACATTGACCCAGTGGGGCTCAGTTATACCGATTGGAGGTACGGATTTAGAAATAGAAAATAATACCGACACGCTTTCTCTTGTAGTGACAGGTCCATGTGATCCGAATTTTATTGAGGTAGATCCAGCTGGCAAAGGAGTCACAGGAGATATTGCGGCTTCCACTCGCCGATTAGAATATACTATACATTTTCAAAATATAGGAAATGATACGGCAAGAAACATTCTCATCAGTAATCCGATAGATAAGGATTTCGACCTGGTGTCATTGCAAGTGATCGGTTCCAGCCACAACTATGATCTGGATTACATCGAAGATGGACGGTTATTAAGATGGACTTTTGATCAAATTAATTTACCGGACAGTACCATTGACCGTGCGAACAGTTTTGGTTTTGTAAAATATTCGATTGATCTGGCCTCGCATGAAACAGGATCAACATATACTAACCAGGCTGATATTTACTTTGATTTTAATCTGCCGGTACCTACTAATATGACCTTGAATACGCTGACGGAAGAGACAACATCACTTGGAGAAATTTCAGGGCACGAAACATTAGGGGTTACTCTTCAGGTCGTTGAAAGAAAGTTGCAACTCCGGTTTCCTTCAATAGAACCGTATGAGATTGGGATTTACGATTTGAATGGGCGGCAACTGTTTGCCAGGCTGGTGAATAATAAAGAGTTTGAATTGAGTGTGAATAATTGGCCGGTCGGGTGCTATATTATTTCAGTTTCATCAGGGAATAATAGAATCACCAGGAAATTTATAATTCAATAATGAAGAGCCCCATTCCTATTTCTCCATCAATCTTAAATTTTAATTCTTAATTCGATTATGGATAATATAAAAGTCATCATCACCGGCGCTACCGGCATGGTCGGCGAAGGCGTGTTGTTGGAATGCCTGGACAATCAACAAGTATCAGCAGTACTGATCGTCAATCGCAGGCATTACGACCTCACTCATCCGAAGTTGAAAGAATTACTTATTCCTGATTTTCTAAAAGCAGAAGACTATGTTGCGAAACTGTCCGGCTATGATGGCTGCTTTTTCTGTGCCGGCATCAGTTCAATAGGTATGAAGGAAGAAGAATTTACCAGGATCACTTTTGATACTACGATAGCTTTTGCAAAAGCAGTGATGCACGGCAATCCAAACATTGTTTTTACTTATGTTTCCGGCGCCAGCACGGATAGTTCAGAAAAAGGAAAGATGATGTGGGCGCGAGTAAAAGGCAAAACAGAAAATGATTTAATGAAGATGCCATTCAAAGGCGAATATAATTTTCGCCCCGGATTTATGAAACCTGTAATTGGTCAGAAAAATGTAAAAAGTTATTTTAAACCTTTCATCTGGTTAATTCCGAAACTATTTCCGGGGAGCTCTCTCACTTTGAACCAAGTGGGGCAGGCGATGATCAATGCTGTTTTGAGAGGGTATCCTAAATCGGTGTTGGAGGTGAAGGATATAAAAGCTTTAGCAAAATAAGAGGCAGAAGAGGCGGAAAAGGCAGAAGAGGCGGAAAAGGCGGAAGAGGCGGAAAAGGCGGAAGAGGCGGAATGGCGGAAGAGTCCAAAAGGTGAAATTGTTGTTGTTGGAGTTCTCTCCAACAACCAGTAAGATGCCATAGCTATATTTTTAACGGCGTCGATTAATCGAAGTCTAACGAGAAGCGGTATGTATTTTGCGCTCTGCATCAATATATTGACCTATGTGCGGAATCATCGGCGTATTCACAGGGACAGCATCAGCAAAGGATTTAAGACCGACCATACTGGATATGTCGAAAAAAATCCGGCATCGCGGCCCCGATTGGTCCGGCATCTATGGTGATGATTGCACCATACTGGCACATGAGCGATTAGCGATAGTCGATCCACAATCTGGTGGACAACCATTATTCAGCAAAGACAGAAACCTGGTCCTCGCCGTCAATGGTGAAATCTATAATCACCAGGAATTGCGACAGGGATTAACCGATTATGAATTTCTGACCCATTCGGATTGCGAAGTGATTTTAGCTTTGTATCAGAAAAAAGGAATTCACTTCATCGAAGACCTCAATGGCATTTTTGCCTTTATCCTTTATGACAAAGCAGCGAATACATATTTCATTTCCCGTGATCATATGGGAATCATTCCGCTCTACATGGGTTGGGATAAGGCAGGAAATTTTTATGCAGCATCTGAATTAAAAGCATTCGAAGGAGTTTGCGATCGGTACCAGGAATTTCTTCCCGGGCATTATCTCTACAGTAAAGATGGTCAGCAATTGCAGAAATGGTACAAGCGCGATTGGATGGAATACGAAAACGTAAAAGATAATGTTTCCGATACAACTGTTTTAAGAAAAGCACTTGAAGATGCAGTTCACCGGCAATTGATGTCGGACGTGCCTTATGGCGTTTTACTTTCCGGGGGTTTGGATTCCTCTGTCATTTCCGCGATTACTAAAAAGTTTGCTCCGAAACGAATTGAGACTGGGGATCAGCAACAAGCGTGGTATCCGCAATTACACTCTTTTGCAGTAGGGTTAATTGGTTCGCCAGATTTGGCTGCTGCACGAAAAGTTGCCGAACACATTGGTTCTATACATCACGAAATTAATTTTACAGTGCAGGAAGGATTAGATGCAATTCGAGATGTCATCTATCATTTGGAAACCTATGATGTAACCACCATCCGTGCTTCAACACCTATGTATTTGTTAGCGAGAGTGATCAAGTCGATGGGAATCAAGATGGTGTTGTCCGGTGAAGGGGCCGATGAAATATTTGGCGGCTATCTCTATTTTCATAAAGCACCCAATCCAAAAGCGTTTCATGAAGAGACGGTTCGCAAACTGAGCAAGCTTCACCTGTATGATTGTTTGCGCGCCAATAAATCACTGGCGGCATGGGGCGTGGAAGGTCGCGTACCATTTTTGGATAAAGAATTCATGGACGTGGCCATGCGATTAAACCCAAAAGATAAAATGGCCGGTAATGGTAAAATTGAAAAATGGATTTTACGGAAGACGTTTGAAGATTATTTGCCGGAAATTATAGCATGGCGGCAAAAGGAACAATTCTCTGATGGAGTAGGGTACAGCTGGATCGATACCCTCAAAGCAGTAGCCAATGAACAAGTGAGTGATGAGCAATTGGAAAATGCAAGTCTTCGTTTTCCCATTCATCCGCCCATGTCAAAAGAAGAGTATCGCTATCGTTCTATTTTTTCAGAACTTTTTCCATCGGATTCAGCAGCACTATGTGTTCCTTCTGTGAAGTCAGTGGCGTGCAGTACTCCGGAAGCATTGGCCTGGGATGCTTCTTTTCAAAATGCAAATGATCCATCGGGAAGAGCAGTGAAGAGTGTGCACCAGGATGGGTATAAATAGATTTTGGATTTTGGATTTTAGATTTTGGATTTTAGACCCAACGCTTAATAATCGTTGTTGTTGGAGTTTCCTATAGTGGGCGGAGCCGAACTATCTCCAACAACTAATGATTATTTATTGATCAGTACCATCTTCTTCGTTGCTGAATATTCACCACTTTCAAGCCGGTAATAATATATTCCGCTTGCCGGCAATTCGTACTCATGCAAAGTGATCGTATTGTAGCCTGCTTTAAAGTCACCTTCAATAGTCTTCACCAGCTTGCCATCCGTCTCAAAAATAGTAAGCGTAGCAGCAGCATCGGCAGGAAGGTTAAAGCCAATGGAAGTTGCATCATGCCATGGATTGAGCCTGTTTTGGTAAAGGGCAAATTCAGGTAGCTTCTCTTTTTGAACAAGTCTTACATCCAGGATTTCACCGCCGGGTGTATATGCTTCTGCTGCAGTCACACCGCTCGTCATGTGTATCATTTCACTGATCTTTCCGGAGGACGTAGCAATGAATTTTATATAAACAACTTGTCCTGGTGATAATGCTTCCTCATCATCAGTATTCCAACTCATGGTGACTATCCCATCCTGCAGAACACCAACATGGCTGTCGTTAATATTCATGTTTTCGCCGCGTATGTTTTCAAATCGTAATCCTTCAGTCTCCAAGGTCCATTGGAATCCTTCAATTATTTCAGGTAGGGTCAATTTCAACTGAACTGTTTCTCCGGCAACAACAGCAATAGGGGCATCAAGTACAACCGGCAACATTCGGTGTGCGTTTCTTGGAAGCACCTGGTTGAAATTAGCCTGCGCTGTATTATTGACATCACCGATCTTGACACCGACGAAATCATTGTCCACATCATTTCCTGCCAGATCCTGAATATCAATACTTTCATGGAAAGGCCAGGGGTGATTACTATTTATTTCGGATCCCTTTTCTACAAATCTCCAACTCTTGTTTGAAGGATATTGGGAATAAATGCCCAGGATCAGTTTCCGGATCTCTAACAAATCGATGACACTGACGCTCTCTGAATTGTTGGCATCAGCAGCAATGTATTGATAAGGAGAAGTAAATAATTCTCTTCCCAGCAAATGTTTCTCTATACGCACGAGGTCAAGTGTACTGACCCCATTGCGAGGCCCATCATTACGTTCCGGAGTTATGGTGTAATCATGACCTGCCGGTAATGAATCAAAAGCAAACTTACCATCCTGTCCTGTGACGAACTGTGGGAATAAAAGCCCCGGAGAAGTTAACATTACATGTACCTGTCCTACGGGAATTGCTTGTTCATTGAGGATCTCGCCTGCGATTACACTTTCTGATCCATCACAAACATTATTGTTATCAGTTATGACAATGCTAACGTTGCAGAAATCCTTATTACGTTCATCCCAACTGATGCTGCCATTGCAGTTGTCATCTGTACCGCCATCGGCCACCCAGATGGTAGCAGGCAGTTCAACATTGAATGCGGGTACATTATCACAATTGTAAGTAAAGCTTGGCTGATAGCTATCGCCGCTAAAACTGTAGAACAATTCTTCTGAAGGTGTACAATCATCAGAGCTGGAGGCATCGAAGTCTTTTGCCCAAATGGTGATTTCACCGCCAATAGGCATGACCACCGTACTAAGTCCATTGATGCATACCGGTGAAGGTTGTTTGCAGTCTTCCAGTCGAACCAGGTACTCGCAATGACTCCAGTTACCACAACCATCTTCTGCACTCCACAGAATCCTGTGATAATCGCCGCAGAACTGGCTGTTGTATGGAATACCATCCAGGCGGATCTGTTGTGATGGATTCTGCCTCGTATCAAAGCTCAGATCTGCATCATTGTTTGAATCCACTGGTACTGTCGTTGTCGTCTTCAGGTAAATAAACTCATCACCATTATTGAGATACAGTTTGACATCATAAGTGATCATATCAGAACAGGTCTCGTGCACAGTTTGATGTAAATTTAAATGAACACTACAGGAAGAAGCTAATGGATTTTCTTCACCAAGGAAAGCCTGGTTGTTATCCGGTAAGGATACTCCCTGATCCCCTACACATAAGATAACCGGCCCGGTTGGACAATTGGTAAACGCTGCTCCTTCATTGTCATGAACTTTGATCACCTGGGTGTAATGCCACAATCCCGCGCCGGATTGTGAATTATATTGACACCAGTCAATGACCTCCCAGTTTCTAAGGATCTTGTAGCACGCACTATCGACGAAATCAAAGCGCTGGTCTTTATAGCTCACCCCGATCAGGCTGCACGCATCATCGAAAATCGTAGGTTCTCCGAGGTCTCCTAAATCTTCAGGGCAATTAGTCAATAACACATCGCATGGCCAGATCACGCCGTCATTCGGGTTATTGTTGCTGCAGGTATTATCGGTAATGTAGAATGGATTGAAATCAACCACCCAAATCCGTTGTGTACAAGTGCCAGGCGCTACTCCATCATTGCCATCGCTGGCACTAAAGCGGCGCTCAATCAATTTTACTGCTCCATCTGGTGCATTTGCCGGAAGATCATGTCCGCTGCAATCATCGATGATGCGGACGCGAACCTGTAAATTGGTCTCACAGTTATCATCAGCCCAGCCGTCAAGCCCCCAGTTGTGAGGTTGATTGAATTCCTTGTTGCCCGGATCATTGATGATGATATTTTGTCTTATACTTTCATCATATCGGAAGGCATCAAACATATTTCCGAAAATGGCACTCAATGGATCTTCATCCAATGTGCCGTCATTATTGCCATCGGTATCCACAAAGGTTCCTTCCTCTGCTTTAAACCAGAAGTCGCAACTAACAATGATATCAGGAGGACATATGACCATGGGGCTGATCTTATCCTGCACTATAGCTTCAACCATGCAATAGTTCACATTGCCGGCAGCATCCGTCACTTCCAATTCGATCATCACAGGGCCAGCACCTACATCACAACATGCAAATGGAACACATGGACGATGCACTGTGCCCCGATCCCTGCTGTTCACTGGTGGAATTCCACCGGGAACATCATCAATGCAAGCTCCATCTGTTGTCCAGTCGAAGTCAATGCAACTATCCAACCTTCTTGCCCTGAAAGTTACCGGACCACAATTGTCATAACTACCATCATCGAAGACAGTGGCTGGCACCAGTGTAATTCCATGTGGGTCGTCATTGGTCAGACTGACAATGGTATGCAGATCACAATTTGCAACAGGGACGACATCATCTATTACGGTAATATGGAAACTACAGGAACTGCTATTACCGCATTCATCTGTTACAATCCAGGTTAGAGTATGTGTACCTAATTCAAGACCATTGATCACAAAGTTGTTACCAAAGGAAACGATGGTACCACTGGAAGATTCCAACTGATAGGTAGCGATTTCGCTGCAGGCATCGATTGCGATCGGTTTCGGCACACTTACATTAGCATAGCAATACCAGAAATCTGTTCCCACTTCGAAATCTTCCGGACACGTTAATTCAGGTCCAACAGTATCCTTTAACTTGATGATCTGAATAGCTTCCACGAATTCATTTGTACACCAATCCAGTACAATCCAGGTGCGGAGAATTTTTCGTGCACCACCGCAGTCGATAAGCTCTTTGTCCCAATAACCAACAAATAAATTGCAAAGATCATTTTCATCTGTAATCGGTGTGCCGTTTACAGTTGGCCAACCGGTGATAGCAGGGTCAATACTTTCTCCGCATTGACCAATGAAGGTTGCAGGGAAGGTAACATTGTCAAGTGTCAGTGGAGTAAAAGTGATCGTCTGTACACAAGTTGCTTTATTTCCACTTTCATCTGTGGCTGTCCAGGTCCTTGTCAATATCAAATCATCACAGATATTACCTGATTGCATATCAGTATACGTCAAGGTAACCTCAGTGCAAGCGTCACTTGCTGTAGCAGGAGAAGGAATCGATCCGCAACTAACCGTTACATCGGTGCATTCGATGACTGGTGGAATCTTGTCTTCCACACAGATGGTGCTCCAGCAGCTTTGGCCGTTGCAGATATTCTCCACTTTCGCAGTGAAGCACTGACCAATATGTTCTGAAGTCAGGGTTGCATCCGGTATTACATTTCCTTGATCATCTGTGATGATGACTATATAGTTGTTATTGCCTGGAGCTTCACCTTCGAGGATCATGCCGGGCAGGATAACGGCTTCGCAATTGGTGTCCAGTGAAATCTGAAGATGATCATTACAAGCGAGGGGTTCGACACCTTGTATGAATACATTGATGAAGGCGAATGCGTTACAAGTTGTACCGGCAATGGCATTGACAGAGATCTGGAATGGGCCGCCAGGTTCACTCTGCCATTGAACAGTGATGCATTCCCCTGTATTGGCTATGATCGTACCGCCATTATTGATTTCCCAATCGTAAGTGAAGTCGGGATTGTAATTCGTCACGCAATACATGACCGTTTCTCCGGGGCATACAAACTCGTCCCCGGTAATCACCAGTTGAGGAGTAATGCAGATAATGGCATCATTGATGTCATCCTCACCCACAACATCATTGGTGTCATTCTGATCCGGGTTACTGTCAATATCCTGATCACTGACATCGTTTCCACTCATGTCGAAAATGGCGCTGATCTCGGCCAGGTTGACATAAACGCCAGGCTGTATATCATCATCTGCCCGTAAAACAATTTGTACGGTTACAGACTCTCCGGGGTTCAACCCGTTTGCATCAAGACCGCCATTGGCGACGGATAAAGTAATGGATGCGCTTTGACCAGTACTTCCTGCCATACCCGTGGACCAATCCGGATCATTCAATGAGAAATCTAGTGGGATATAATCGGTGATCACAACTGATCCCACTGTGAGTTCGCCCTGGTTGGTTACAATGATTTCAAAAGTAACATCATCACCACCTGATATTTGAGTAGGGCCGATTAAATTCTTCTGCAGGGCAAGGTCAAGAACGCAACCACCATTTACGAAAATCACCTGCAGGCAGGTTGAAGAATGACCGCAGGCATCTGTTGCTGTCCAGGTGCGGTTGATAGTATACTCTGCAGCACATGTTCCGGCAACGGTTACATCTGAAAAAGTAAATGTAGGAGCGCCGCAATTATCAGACCCTGTTGGGTTGCCGGTGCCTGATGGAGAAGTATTAGAACCCGATTCAATGGTGATATTGGAAGGACAGGTAATAATTGGTGGAGTGATATCCTGTACCACGATAGTTCTGCTACAAGTAGACGAGTTACCACAATCATCTGTTGCTCTCCATGTTCTCGTCACGCTAAAATTACCGGGACAGGTACCTGGTGTTGTGACGTCTGAGAAAGTGATGGTCACACTTGGATCACAAGAATCCGTTGCCGTTGGCGGTGTAAAGACAGGTGTTGCAGGACAATTAATTGGTGTTGTTTGCGCTACACAAGTGATCGTTGGTGGTGTGATATCCTGAACTACAATGGTTCCACTACAGGTTGCAGTATTGCCACAATCATCTGTTGCCGTCCATGTTCTGGCTACACTATAGGTATTTGGACATGTGCCTGGTGTTGTAACATCGGAGAAAGTTATAGTCACACTTGGATCACAAACATCTGTTGCTGTTGGTGGATTAAACACCGGAGTCGCCGGACAATTGACTGGTGTCGTTTGAGCTACACAAGTAATAGTCGGCGGTGTTATATCCTGAACTAAAATGGTTGCACTGCAAGTTGCTGTATTACCACAATCGTCTGTAGCGGTCCATGTTCTGGTCACACTAAAATTGCCGGGACATGTTCCTGGTGTCGTGACATCGGAGAAAGTGATGGTCACACTTGGATCACAAGCATCCGTTGCGGTTGGTGGTGTAAATACTGGTGTGGCTGGACAATTGACTGGTGTCGTTTGAGCTACACAAGTAATAGTCGGCGGTGTTATATCCTGAACTACGATGGTTCCAGAGCAGGTGGCTGTATTACCACAATCATCTGTTGCCGTCCATGTTCTGGTCACACTCAAATTACCGGGACATGAGCCTGGAGTCGTAACATCGGAGAAAGTTATGGTTACACTTAAATCGCAAGCATCTGTTGCTGTTGGCGGTGTAAATACTGGTGTCGCAGGACAGTCGATTGGAGAAGTTTGTGCAACACAAGTAATCGTCGGCGGTGTGATGTCCTGAACTACAATCGTTCCGCTGCAGGTGGCCGTATTACCACAATCATCGGTTGCTGTCCAGGTTCTGGCTACACTGTACGTATTTGGACATGAGCCTGGTGTCGCGACATCTGAGAAAGTGATGGTAACACTTGGATCACAAGAATCCGTTGCGGTTGGCGGTGTAAAGACAGGTGTTGCAGGACAATTAATTGGTGATGTTTGTGCTACACAAGTAATTGTTGGTGGTGTGATATCCTGAACTACAATAGTTCCGCTGCATGTCGCAGTATTGCCACAATCATCTGTTGCTGTCCATGTTCTTGTTACGCTAAAATTACCGGGACAGGTACCTGGTGTTGTAACATCGGAGAAAGTGATGGTTACACTTGGATCACACGTATCTGTTGCGGTCGGTGGTGTAAACACCGGTGTTGCCGGACAATTTATTGGAGTTGTTTGTGCAACACAGGTAATCGTTGGTGGCGTAACATCTTGTACCACGATTGTGCGACTGCACGTCGCTGTATTGCCACAATCATCTGTTGCGGTCCAAGTCCTGGCTACACTATACGTATTTGGACACGAACCTGGTGTTGTGACATCGGAGAAAGTGATGGTTACACTTGGATCACACGCATCGGTTGCTGTTGGTGGTGTAAATACAGGAGCATTCGGACAATCAACCGGAGTAACCTGTGTAGCACAAGTAATCGTTGGTGGTGTGATATCCTGAACGACAATAGTTCCGCTGCAGGTTGCTGTGTTTCCACAATCATCTGTTGCGGTCCAGGTTCTCGTCACGCTAAAAGTATTCGGGCATGAACCCGGTGTTGTGACATCGGAGAAGGTTATAGTTACACTTGGATCGCAAGCATCAGTTGCTGTTGGTGGTGTAAACACTGGTGTCGCAGGACAATTGATTGGAGTAACCTGTGTCGCACAAGTAATCGTTGGTGGCGTGATATCCTGTACTACAATAGTTCCACTACAGGTGGCTGTATTACCACAATCATCTGTTGCTGTCCATGTTCTGGTCACACTAAAATTACCGGGACAAGAGCCTGGAGTCGTGACATCAGAGAAGGTTATAGTTACACTAGGATCGCAAGCATCTGTTGCTGTTGGTGGAATAAACACTGGAGTTGCCGGACAATTGATTGGAGAAGTCTGAGCTACACAAGTAATCGTTGGTGGTATGATATCCTGAACAATGATCGTTGCACTGCAAGTCGATGTATTTCCACAATCATCTGTTGCGGTCCATGTTCTGGTCACACTAAAATTAGCTGGACAAGTACCTGGTGTTGTAACATCTGAGAAAGTAATGGTTACACTTGGATCACAGGCATCTGTTGCGGTAGGTGGAGTAAACACTGGTGTCGCTGGACAATTGATAGGAGTAACCTGCGCAGCACAAGTAATCGTTGGTGGTGCGATATCCTGCACAACTATAGTTCCACTGCAAGTCGCTGTATTACCACAATCATCTGTTGCGGTCCATGTTCTTGTCACACTAATATTACCGGGACATGTGCCAGGTGTTGTGATATCGGAGAAAGTTATGGTTACACTTGGATCACAGGCATCTGTTGCTGTTGGTGGAATAAACACTGGAGTTGCCGGACAATTGATTGGAGAAG
>Ga0068851_10000172_pt1 | contig 33093 bp, 20 predicted proteins | sample KBSCornC12_FD_66588 | JGI IMG/M metagenome (GOLD analysis project Ga0068851, IMG submission 66588) | Corn rhizosphere microbial communities from Kellogg Biological Station, Michigan, USA - KBS Corn C1-2 | ecosystem: Host-associated > Plants > Roots > Rhizosphere > Soil ...
GGATAACCATAGGCGGTACTTTATAATCGCCATGTTGAACCTGCGGATCGATGTCCAGTTGATATTGAATTTTGTTATCCCACCGCAATGCTTCCATTTCAAGGTACAATTTTAAAGTTTCAAGATCCTTCCAGAAAGGGATGACATTATTCTTTGAATTCTCCAGGATAGCCCGGATCAATTGTGCGAATTTTGAAAGATAGGTAGTTGCTTTTTCCTTCTGATTGGTTTGAATGAGATTGTCAATAGAATTCAGACAATTGAAAATAAAATGTGGGTTCATCTGGGAGCGTAGCGCCATCATTTCGGTTTGCGCGATCTGATGTTTAAGATCGGCTTCATGTCGAAAGGATTGAATCCTTTTTCGGATTCCTATATAACCTAGGATTCCAATGGCAAAGACACTCATCAATCGAAACCAAAGTGTTCCCCACCAGGGAGGAGTAATCGAGAAGGTGAAGTAGGTCACATCAGTAGGCTTCGTTGCATTTTCAGTTTTTACTTCAAACGTATAATCTCCCGGGGCCAGGGCTGTGTAGTCGGCAAATTGTTTTTCATTAGCCATTATCCACGATTTATCTACAGTCGATAACCTATACACATAATTAGTTTCCCGGATATTGGAAAAATCGAGTGATGCAAATTCAATTGAAATAAAATTCTGATCAAACGGCAATCGCAAGGGTTGTTGGTGAGAAATCAAGGTATCGATGTTCCAATATTTTCCAAAAACTTTAAATCCGGTAATTTGAGGTTTGAAGTTTACACTGGAAAAGTTTTCCATTTTTTGCGGGTCGAAACAAATTAATTCTGCAAACGTAGACGTAACCCAGCGCCCATCAGGCAATGCATAAAACCTGGGAATACCAAAAGCGGATTTTATGGTTGCATTGTCCAGGCGAAATTGGACTGGGCGAGGATTTTCTGAAGACATACTATACAAACTATAATTCGTGGTAAACCATACATTGCCTTGTGGGTCCTTTTTAATGGCATACACAGTTTGTGCATTCAATTGTTCATCGGTTAAGGGCCGTGAAAATTCATTTGTATATCGATTAAAAAAAAAGAGTCCTGAATAATAAGCTCCAATGATCAGTAAGGAATCGTTCCATTCCTCAATGCCTTGTATTCGTAACACCTTAGATTCATTCCCGTTTTGCGGTTGAAAGCCTTGCTTGAAAGTCATGGCATGCACATCAAACTCAAACAGTCCATTATCGGTGGAGACCCAACACCGATCATCCCCATCCACAAAGAGATTGGCAACCGGTGTTTTCGTTATAGACCCTTTTTGTATTTCTTCCTTACCCGAGTAAAACTTATTTTCTTTCCAATTCCACTTTGCAATATTCCCATTGTGGAGCCCAAATAAAATATTCCCATCCCGATCTTTTACCATTGTGCGTACAGTAGAATATTCCAGCTCAGGTGGATGTATGGTTTCGAAAGTATGGCGAATAGGATCATATATGTGAATGTATCCAGCCTGGCATCCCGCCCAGATCGTGCCATTCTCATTTTGAATAAATGACCAGACCAGGTTATAATCTGCGGTGCCGGGAAAATGAACATTTCGAATGAAATTCCACTGACGATCATAGATAGATATACCACCGCCCCATGTAGCAATTAATATTTCCCCCTGCTTGGTTTCAATCAGATCATCAATATCCTGTTTGGGAATGGATGATTCCAGGCCATCGATATGCCGGATAGATTGAAAATAATTTCGGTATGGATTGAATATGCTGATGCCCTGATCTGTGCCGATCCAGATATTATCCTCCCGGTCCTGGAAAATGGAATAGATTGCGAAATTATATTTCAATCCATTGCTGATCTTATCATCGGATGTAATAAAATCGAATTGATCGGTATCATGTCGATATAATAGGAGACCGGCATATTCGGTCGCGAACCAAAGGTTATGCTGCCTATCCTCATACATGGCATTGACGAGCAAAGTGAGATTTTCGTGCTCAGTATGATTTTGATTTTGTTTTATTTGTTGTAATGAATACAAAAATAATTTTTGTGAATCCAGGTTATAGCGGCATAAATGATGATCCCAAGTGGAGATCCATAAGTTATGATAACTGTCTTTGCACATATACCGATACTTGACAGCGTTACCTAATTTCTCTTTCAGCTGTATTAATAAGGGATGCGTCAAATGAGCATCATTAGTGGCTTGAATTTTGTGCGTCTTCAAATCACAGATAAACACATTCGAATAATTATGTAACCAAATCACACCGTTGGCCTTATCGCTCACTACTTCCACACTTTGATTAATTTGATTTGGATTGCGGTTGAAAAAAGTATTCAGCAGTTTGTGTGAATGATCGTATTGCATCACTCCTTTAGAACCAATCAGCCATTGTTCGCCGTTCTCATGTGTAAATAAAATGGGGGTCTCATTGGAATCTTCAGCAATAATATCCTGCACTTTCAGCATACTGATCTTGCGAGTATCCGGATCCAGCCGATACATCGTACTATTCGGTATCACGCACACTTTGTTGGTCAAGGTATCGACATAGAGAACACTGCTGGCCATCACGCCTTGTGAAGCAGCAGCAATTTGAGGAAAGTTAAGATACCGGGTACCATCATATCGTTGAAGTCCACTCATGGTCAGGATCCACATGTATCCCCTGGCATCTTGTACTATTCCACGGACCGTGCCATGCAGTAAGCCATCGTTTTGATCTATATGGCGAAACGAGTATTTACCATTGAGTTGCGCTGATGAATTAAAATTCAACCACAGGGCCAGGACAACCAGGAAGTAGCGCATAGAGGTAAGTTACTGAATGATTGGCTATTTTATTTTTCCAAAAACCACCTGAATAAATTTTAGGCTAATTCTTAATTTCTACATTTCCAATAGCCTCCAGCGTTGATGCAGAAGCTACTGTCATCGACTTGGGTAGTCCATTTTCGAAATTGTTTTGAAGGAGGGCATTCTCAAGGACCAAATATCCTTCGACCAACAGGGCACCTCCATTGGTGACTGCAGTTGCATTTTTCAATGACATATTTTCTATTTCCAAATTATATCCAGCGAGAAGATGAAAAATTCTTGAGGCATTGTTACCAGATAAAGTCAAATTCAACATCCCCAGCCCGGAGAGTGTGAGGTTTTTATTGATCACAATTTCTCCGGAGGTCAAGGTGATAGTTTGACCCATCAGAGCAGGAGCAAAGGTGATAGTTGCACCAGGTCCTGCAGAGGTAATGACATCTCTAAGCGAGCCTCCGCCATTATCATTCGTGTTGGTCACCATAGTGGCGGAAACGGCCACAAAATTCCCCGCATCAGCTCCCATATCGACAGGCGTGAGTCCTGCGCGTGTTTGACCATCAAAGTCCTCTGTTACCCCAACATCCACACCACTTCCTTCTATAGGTGTTGGATTAGCAGGATGAATGTGCAGATCAGGTATTGAATTAGATGGGTCAATGTATTGAGGATCATCCTGAATACTGGCTGCGTCCTGCCCTACAGCCGTTTGCCAATCTGATAAATTAACCACATCTGAACTGTTGAATAAACCAAAAACTGTACCTGTACCACTTATATGATATAGGTTATTGTTGATCGTTAAACCTACGGGGTTTGGCGATGTGCCACCTACCTGTACTGCGTAATTCTTGCCTGTTGCGCCGCTATTAGATCGGACATTTACAAAAATATTATCTCTATAGCTTCGGGTATTGGTTACAACTGTGCTATTGAATGCAAAAGAATTTGCCGTCCCGGCGCTGGGTGATCCACCGATATAAACATTGTTGTGATAAAAATTATCAGTTCCAAGAGGTTCATTAATACCACTGACGATACACGCATTTGAAATACCGGCTCCAATCGCAATCATATTATTCCGGTAGGTAGTGGTACCACCGGCTACTCTTATTCCATTAACCTCAGCTGCAGAACTACTGGTGGCAGAGGTAAGTGCATAAATGAAGTTACGTTCTATTGTATTTGTTCCGGAAGATCCTGTGAATTGAATACCTGTTACTATTACAGCGTCAGTTGTATTTGAATTATTAAGATTGAATATTGAATTTTGAGCAAGTGTATGGTTCAAATTCATATTAGATACACATATTCCAATGACTGAAGCATTTGAAGTTGTACCTGTTCCACCTGCAGCTGAGAGGTTCCTGATTGTATTCCCTGTCATAGTCGATGTTGAAGATAAATTGCGTATTCCTTGTACAGTGGAACCGCTCACAGAGGTTGTACTTTGAATTGAGTTTGCTACGCTCCCTCCAATCGTATTATTCAAACACGACCAAATATGATTAGTCTGAGTCGACAAGCAGTAAATCTTAGCAGCACCCGTACTTGAATTGGATGCTGTAATACCCCCAATGGTATTATTATTAGTAGTCCAGTCGGATGAACCAAAATTGCACATGCCCATGACAAACGCATCTGATGTAGAATTTGACGTAAACGTGATGCTGCCTGTTTCTGTCTGACTACCAATCGTATTGCCTGTTACATCACCTATGGTGGTAAGTCCGCTGGTTACGAAAATACCGGCCAATGAAGGACTCGTAGAGTTCCCTGACGCTCCTCCGGAAATCGCGATGCCTGCTATAGTATTTCCCTGTACACTTGATGCTGTAGTGGTGCCCACGGCAAGCCAGATTGCTCTGAAAGCAGCACCTCCTGTACTAGTCGGTAAAACAACAGTATAGGTACCTGTTCCTGCACTGTTGGCAAAACCAATGGTGTTGCCGATGATCTGGAAATTATTGCCAACTGAATTAACAATATTGATTGGCCTATGATGGAATCCAGTGCCCGTTTGCGTTCTGGTCTCTGTTTGATAAAATTTATTATTAGAAATTATTGTTCCTACCGTACCAACAAAATTGTCAATTCCGGCAGAACTATTTGTTGGGAGGAAGAAATCAAATATATTATTATTGGTTATGATAATTCCACTATTGGTTGTCTCCGGATTAGTCGTTCCGCTTAAGTAAATACACTTCGCCGGAAGATTTGTGCCTGCCGGCCCGATATCACAGTAGGAAATGGTGTTATTATCATTGCCTGTGGTTATAGCAGCAGCAGCAAACCATATATTTCCTCCAGCAGAACTATTGGGCACTGTGGATGATCCCAGGATGCTGCATCGTGTAATGGTATTATTGGTGGCATCTGCCTGAAACTTAATCGTACATGTCCCGATCGTTGATGAAACGGTGGTATTTGAAATGGTCAATGAATTTCCTTCTGTATTCAAACCATCTACTGTCACACTATCCGGACCATTAAAATCAATCAAGGGACTACCAGCCACAATGGCTCCGCTAACGACCCTTGCTGCTCCGCCGCTGGGTCGAATGAGTATGCTAGAGTAGGAGGCTGAGCCCGCTCCACTGGCATTTAACACAGCACTTGTGGTTTCATTTGTATTACCGATGAGATCCATGGTAATAGCGCCCTGATGAGCCCCTGCGTTGACTGCATCAAACGCGTCTTTCAACGTCGTATAGATAGTAGGACCCATATTACCGGCAGTCGCTGTGATGGATACCTGGGCTTGTAGACCCATAGTAAAGGATGTAAATAAAAAAGATGTAAGAATGATTGATAGGGGATTACCTATTAAACACGTTTCAAAAGAAAAGGTATTTTTTAAGAAATATCGAATTTGATTTTTCATTTGATTTTGATTAATCATCATCGTCATTTTCTTTGCCTCCATTGATGTTGAGCACGCCTTGTCCGCAGTTCCCGATCACTACATGGAGATAGGAATTTTGATAAGCTCTGAAGCCGTTTTCAAATTTAATTTTTTGGGGGCATCGAAGCAGTAATGCATTTCCGTAAGAGCCTGGGACGACTTGAGATGTTTCAATAAATCCATTAGACTGGTAAAAATTGGTGCCTTCTGTGGTCCCACTTAACAGCAGAAATGGACCGCAATCCGAATACAGATCGCCCTGCCATATACCTCGACCAAAGGTGGCTGCATTAATCTTTCCATTGGTTTCATCGACAATGAGTTCAGTCACTGGAACTACAGGAAGTCCATTACTAAACCGAGCCCAATCACTCCATGCATTATCTTTAAAATAAACTCCGGCATCTGTACCGAGATAAATATCTCCATCAGAAGTGAACTCTGCGCAATAGGCCGGCAGATCTGGCAAGCTTCCGGTTAGATTAACCCATGAATTTCCTCCATTTGAAGAATAAATAATTTTTTGACCTCCATAACCACCAAATGTGACGATGACTTCATTTCCATTATTGGGTCGGGTTTGGATATCAGTAATTATTGGAGATCCGGCTGGCCATCCTGAATTACTTGAAATCAAAGTCATATTATTTCCCTGGTTTTCAAATCTCCATGCAGAAGTTCCGTTAGCTGCATATAACCGGTCAGGTATATTTGCACTTACCGCCAGTCCGCCTGCAGCGGCGAATCCAGCCGATCCTGAATTTCCAATGGTGGTCCATGAAGCACCACCATTCGTTGTTTTATAAATATCAGAAATGTAGCCGGCGTAAACGATATTGTTATTTGTCGGATGTATAGCCAGGTGAGGAAAAAAATAATTTAGATCGTCTCCATTCCCTCCCGGCAAAAGTGTTTGTGCTGATAAATTTGTTGTCAAAGAATATTTGTAAACAATGGCATTTAAGGAATAGTAGGCCGAATCACTATTTCCATTAAAAAACTTCGCATCAAATCCATCACCTTCCGCAGCTTTCGCATAAGAACTGGATCCATTTCGCATATGAACCCCATTATCCTGTGCTCCTGCCAGAAGTATACCATTGTTCGTGGGAAAACAAGCCATGTGATAAAATTGGGAGGTATTCATTCCATCGTAAGCATCCACCCAATTCATGCCGTTATCAAAACTTTTGTATACTCCTCCATCGCATGCAGCATAGAGGGCGTTGTCAAGCAAATTGTAAGCCAGTTCATGAACATCGGCATGGATATTCGCACCTATATTCGGAAAAGTCTGACCTCCGTTCGTTGATGTGGAGATCTGAAGTGCTCCTAAAATGATATTATTGGAATTCCCAGGATTGATGGTCATGGCCGACATATAAGCTCTTGATTTCGGAGCATTACTGTTCATCAGCGTGAACGTTGTACCATTATTCATGGATTTATACATCAAACTATCGCCACCGAAATGAACATAGAGAACGTTCTGCGCATTTGGAGGTACTGAAATGTCGGTTCGATGACAATTACCATCCGGAGGTATCGAGAATAAGGAATCCGAAGCTATTGAAAAAGTATTACCCCAATTTGAAGAAATAAATACTCTTCTTTCTGTACTCGCATATATATATCCATTGTCAGCTTGCTCAATATCCATGACGACCTCACTTCCGATAGAAGCATTTTTTGACCAGGTGCGGCCATAATCATTACTTCGATAAAGGCCATTTGTTGTACAAGCAAAATAGAGATAGTGGATTTCTTTGGATTGCATCAATTTAAATCCAAAAAAGGATGTACCTGATGGAGCAATATTTGAATATACCGACCAATTCACACCACCATCAATAGATCTCATTAATCCAATACAATTTCGAGTATAGATAAGACCTCCATTCCCAAATGAATCACCGTCTCCGGAGAGCACATAGATATTATTTGGATTGTCCATATCAACGATGATGCCCGAAACTCCAAGCGCTGGTGTATATCCATTTAACGGGAACCAATAAGAACCTCCATTGGTCGATTCCCATAACCCACTGGCAGGTGTTCCTGCATAAATATGATTTGGATCCGTTGGATGGAAAGCCAGTCTATCCACCCGGCCTATTCCGTCTGAAATAGAATATGGACCATAGGATGACCAACCACCTCCATTTGTCATGCGACTATTCTGAGAACCCCCTTTTTTTTCTTCTTCTGCAATTTCCAGTAAGGGTTCAACCTTTCTATAACCGTCTACAAAATTTCCATGTTGATCCAGATGCCGCATTTCATACCAGGCCCATCGGTTCCATTTTTTGAATTCACGGAATAGAACAGGATTGGTCATGTATCCATTTTGTATATAATAATCAGTCACTGTCTGCATGACTTCCTGAAAAGAGGATTTATTTTCCAGTGCTGCTTTTAATTGAGGACTGACAGTTAACTGCGCATGACCTGTAACGAATAAAAAAATCAATAGTATTAAAAGGATAATTTTTTTCTCATGGCATTCAGTCAATTTAAGGTTAGTGGAATCATTTTTTCAATTCAGCGACATTCTCTTGTAATTCCTCAATTGTTTTTTGCTGCTGAATCAGATATAATGTCAACTCTTCAATCTTCTCCATCATCTTCTTTTGCATCTCGCCCACGCCCAATCCATTTGTTTCTATTTCAGCTGCCGATGGAATGTTCGGAAGATGCTTATGCTGTTGAATAAATTGGGCTACATCATTCAAGGGAAGCAGGGAATGATCTTTTTCAAAGACATAGTCGGGCCAGCCGATGGTTTCGATTACCAATTCTTTTGCTTTTACACTTCCGTTTATCGAAACTTTATATCCGGGCAACGGATCATTCAATCCCATGGCAATATTTCCGGCGGGATCAATATTGATCGCAGCGATTCCATTCGCAATGATGCGCATGATATGTGGCGTATAGGTACCAATACCTGCTGAGGAACCGCCAATGCGCATCGCAATGATCTGACCATCTCCCCCAACTTGCACAATACCATTTTCATTATTTTTCGTGTACACGGTCAACTGACCCTGGGGTGCATAATTATTAGGACTGATAGTGACACGTCCATCATCCAGGATTTGAACTCTACCGGTATCTCTGGTCATCAATCGAAAAGTGTGATTGGTTGATGTGCCAATCGCAGCAGAAACACCACCGATGGCTTCCCTAACAATAATTTCATCATCACCTCCAATATGCTCCCATCCGCCTGAGTTGATCGGCGTTCTCATAGTAAATTCTGACGAGGCTGCGGTTCTTGAATGGCCACGACTGGAGGAAGAACCAAGGCCGATATTATTCCCGACAACAATATGGCCATCCGGCCAAATCAACATTTTATCATTGCCTCCTGATGACAATCCCAGCACATGAAGTGATGTCGTCCCGATAGTAGCTGACTCTTCATTGATCCTGGTCACCAGCGTGATGGAATCAGGTCCTCCGATTTGCGTCAGACCTATCGAACTTGAATCTGTTTGAATGGTCAAAGGAGAAACCGGATCACTCGTTCCAATACCTACATTATCATCATAGAAAATACTGGTGCCGCTCGTGTCCCATACAGCTGCTCCTGCAGGCACCTGGTTGTTGCCAATGACAATCCATTTTAAGGCAGCAGTATCATATTGCAGATTGACCGTTCCCATATGCTCCAGGATAAGATTTTCTTTATCGCCTGTGACAATGCGATTGGAATCGATGGCTGCGGAATCTTCGCTGATCAACTCCATTGGAAAATCAGTCTCATTAATCAGGGTAATGAGGCGACCATCCATACCGGCTGTAATACCTCCAACACTAAAAGCTGAATCGGCATCCGTGATTCTATAGGAACTGAATTTTTCGGTATTGACATCAAGGGCAAGATTCACACTGTCGGTGACAGGGAGATCGGAGGTACGCATCACGACATCACCATTGATATCCAACATAGCTGTGGGGTTTTCTGTACCTATACCTACATGTTGACTCCATAATGGAGAAGTGAAAAATAAAATGGCAACCGGAAGGATGAAATGTATTTTCCTGATTTTCATTAGTTAAGATTTTAGTTTATTGGCGTTTCGATTAGAAGCCAATGGCCCAAAAATATCCTGTGTGATTAGCCCTAAAAAGCCAACATTAGTAACTGGAGTATCCATATGAGTAGGTGGCTGTATTTAGTCAGGGTAAAATGTAACTTTGCCGCCTCAGAAAATCTAAATGAACTATGAAAAGAACATCCACCGCCCATTGGGCAGGCACCGGCAAAGAAGGAAAAGGAACCATGAGTACAGCCTCAGGCGTCCTGAATAACAATCCTTATTCCTGGCACTCCCGTTTTGAGAATGCTACCGGCACAAATCCTGAAGAACTCATCGCAGCCGCACACGCTGGTTGCTTTTCGATGAAGTTGAGTTTTGTGCTGGTTGCTGCAGGCTTTACAGCTTCCTCTATTGAAACCAAATGCACCATCACCATCGAAGATGGGACTATTCGCACCAGTGATCTTGAAGTAACTGCTTCTGTGCCCGGTATTGATAGCGCTACTTTTACAAAGTGTGCTGAAGAAGCTAAAGAAACTTGTCCTGTCAGCAAATTGCTGAAACCAGGACTTACCATTTCGCTTAAAGCATCACTAGCTTCTTAAGGCTCGGAGGAGGAAAGACAACATTCTCTCTTTAAATTATTTATTTTTGAATGGCACCAAAACGCCATTTCAATGAGTGATGAAATCCATGAAGAAGAATCGTCTTGATCATCGTATTTGCTTTGATCCAGGCAGGTCTCAAAGAAATCAAAGCAGAGAAAGCCTTGACCGCCCCTTCAGGTCTATGATGTGATCCATTCTTATCTCGAGGTGTGACCACTGTTTCGCTTAGCTTTGCGACATGGAGGACACCGGAGAGGCTGAATATATTCCAGGGGCATGCAACCTGGGCAAAGAGGAGATCCGCCATCGGATGAGAATAGGCTACATAGGGGTTGGTCTGACCTTTGTTGTTTTCCTTATTTTAGAAATATTAGATTCTCCACGTTTGTATCGAATATTTATCCTTCCGCCAATCTTTTATGCACTCTCGGGATTCATCCAGGCTCGTCACCGTTTTTGTTATGTATATGGATGGGCAGGTTTATTTAGCCTCTCCGGAAGAAAACAATTTCATCGGGTAGGGGAAAAAGAAAATATTAAAAAGGATCGACGGACTGCATTGAAAATTGTGGCCATGGTGACGTTGGGCAGCGTGCTGTTAACTGCACTTTACATGATTATTTAAAAATCATTTTTTAAAAATTCTTTTGCATTTTTCTGCTACCAACCTTGTGCCGCGATGCGGCGAAGAGAATTTCATTTGCATTTTTCTGCTACCAACCTTATGCCGCGATGCGGCGAAGAGAATTTCTTTTGCATTTTTCTGCTACCAACCTTATGCCGCGATGCGGCGAAAGAATAATTTTTTTTATTCCCTTTGCTACCAACCTTGTGCCGCGATGCGGCGAAAGAATAATTTTTTTTATTCCCTTTGCTACCAACCTTATGCCGCGATGCGGCGAAAGAATATTTTTTTTATTCCCTTTGCTACCAACCTTGTGCCGCGATGCGGCGAAAGAAATATCATGAATGGCATTCCTTAGGCATCCACCTGACATTTTGCCTCTCTGAGGCTTCTAAAATTTTCTTATTTGTTTTCTACAGACATGTCGGCCCGCTAGGCCTTATAAAATCTCACTCTCTTACTCTCTTACTCTCTTACCTTCTTACTCTATGCTAGAATTGGAAGTAGATAAACGAACTCGTGCTCTCCTGGCTCAGCGCGAGCGCAACAAGCATGGCAGCCCAACCAATAGAGACTAACCAAAAAGGAACTTTATAGGCTAATTGCAAAAGTGAAGTTGATCTCATCCACCAATGTGTAACCACCATGATGGTGACAATGCTCCAGACTTTGATGATGGACATGGTGGTGAGCATGGGTTCGCCACCATTGATGATTCCGAACATGGAACCTAACATGGTCCAGGCCTGGTGAAATGTACCGGCCCTGAAAAACACCCAGGTCACATTGACTAAAAAGAAAGTGAGTAAGGCATAAATAAAGCCAAGAGAAGGTGTTCTGTCAGTAACCGTGATAGCTTCGACTTCAGGTTGTGCTTTACGCTTCGAGAATATATCGCGAAGAAATTTTTCCACCCATAAATAAAAACCGTGCAAGCCACCCCACACTACAAATGTCCAATTGGCTCCATGCCATAATCCGCCAAGCAACATCGTAATCATCAGGTTGGCATAGGTACGAACAGTGCCCTTGCGGTTTCCTCCCAGCGGAATGTAGAGGTAATCGCGCAACCAGGCCGATAAAGTAATGTGCCATCGTCGCCAGAAATCGGTGAAGCCAATAGCGGCATATGGAAACCTGAAATTCTGTGGCAGTGCAAACCCAAGACACATGGCAACCCCAATAGCGCATGTTGAGTATCCGGCGAAATCAAAAAAGATCTGACCGGAGAAAGCCAATACACCCATCCACGCATCAATTGCCGGCAATGCTTTTGTTGCTCCGAAAATTTCATTTGCTGTAGGAGCAAGAAATGCATCCGCCAGCACCACTTTAATAAATAGTCCAAAGGTGAGTAGCAGCAAACCATCCATGATATTTTTCATGGTGGCCTTATGTTCAGTTTCAAATTGTGGGACTAATTGCGGAGGACGCACAATAGGACCCGCTACGAGATGCGGGAAGAAAGTGACAAAGAGCGAAAAGTCGAGCAGGGATTTGACCGGCTGGCTCTTTTTATAATACATGTCAATGGTATAGCATAAAGTAGTGAAGGTGTAAAAAGAAATACCTGCAGGTAAAATGATATTCGGTTTCGCCGGGTGATAATTCACTCCAAATAGATTCACCAGGTCAACGAAATTTTCAAGAATAAATCCACCGTATTTGAAAAAACACAACATCCCGATATTGCCCATCAGGCTGATCACCAATAGCAATCTTTTCTTGGCCACATTTTCCTGGGTATAGAGAGCACGACCAACGAAGAAATCAACTACAGTAGATAACCATAGCAACAAAATGAAAGGTGGATTCCATGCAGCATAAAAAATATAACTCGCCAGCAGGAGATTGATCTTCTTCGCCTTCCAGGATATGGGAAGGTTGTGAAGGATCATGATGATGATGAAGAAAACGATGAATGTATAGGAATTGAATACCATTGTGAAGTTAACTTGTCAGGTGAGGAGATTAAAATGATTTTGGAAACTTCCAGCCGATCTCCTTCTCGAGATAGTTCGCCAGATGATGTGTATAGTCAATACCATCACGAGGACTTAGATGTGAAGCTTCAGGGCATTTATAATGATTGGTCTCCGGGTAGTCCATGAAGTGCATGCCTTTACACCCGGTGTCTGCCAGTAATTTGTCCCAATATTTTTCGCGGGGAAATCCTTTTTGTTCACCAGCCCAATAAAAATCGCTTGAAGGTGTCCGGACGAAAACGATTTCTCCACCACGTGATTTAATCTGATCAATCGCCACCTTTATCGTCTGCAGGATCGAATCCAGTGGAGCACCATTGATTGGTGGTTTATGTGGCCCACTGGCAAATAATTTCCATATCGATTTCTGTTTATTCTGTTGGACCGTATCAGCTACGAAGGCAGGGCGCATGCTGCTTTGCCGTTCAAAATAGGTGCGATCAAAATCACGAGGGAAAATCGGAGCCATGAAAACACCCGGACGACTTTTCAGTTCCAATTTATCCAGCAAAGCATTTAATGAATAGTTTTCTTTATCAAGGAACACCAATGAAGCTTCCATTGGTTTGTTAATGACGAAACTGGCGCGTTGAGCAGGGGTGATGCCATGGTAATATTTCAGACCATCATTAGGTCGTTGGCGATTTCCATCATTGGTGGAGAAAAACAAACCTTCCGTCACGTCGATTACCAGCTTGCCTTTAAAGCATGTATCCTTGGCGAGATCATAAAGCACGGGCAAAGGAGAGCTTCCGACGCAGGCTAATTGAACGGGTATATCGCCGGTCAGTTCTTTCCATGTAGGAATGTCAAGATCAAACTTGATGCGGGAGGAACCGATAAAGACGGTGCTTTTATCTTCAGGCTGGTAGACTTGAGTTCTTGCATGAGCCCAGAGTGAGGGGCTGTCATCATAAGCATTATTGGCGCCATCATGTCTCAGGTAGATTTCCCAGGAAGCAATAGCTAGAAGGAATAACAGAAGGGCAAGGAGGGCAGGCCTGGCCAGGGTATCATTGGTCATTGATTCTGTTTTGGTAGGTTGTAACTAATTGAGATAAAGATGTAAAAAACTTCGTGGGCGGTGCATATTTATTTTATATCCAGGAGCGGAGTTAAGCAATTGTTCATTAAACTTTTTATTATTGTAGTATAAATGTTGAATTCGATACAAGCCGGCTAACCTCCGGAGTATTCCCTGATAAACCTTGCTCCTCTCTCCAGCCATTGCGTATTGCAATGGCTGGTTTTTTTTGGAATGAAGCACACTCAGTAAAATCTATTGCTTTGGCTTTTCTACTTTATAATCATTGAACAAAAACTCTTTTGATCCGGGCAGATCAATGAGGGTAGTAGCATGAATCGGATAAATCAAAACCTCATCGATAAACATATTCTTTCCGGCGAGGACAGTTGCCTGTAACCTGCAGCCTTTAGGTGCATCAAAAGTAACTTCAGACCTGATCCACAAATTCTGAATGTCATTGCTTTTTCTTGTTTCTGTATTGATTTCCCTGATCACCTGTCCCAGGCTATCCTGAATGACAAGATGCCATTCACCTACACCAGGCTTTTCATTATCCAGTCTGCTCCAGGCGGAAAATACATATTGGGTGTCCTTTTCAACCGGAAGAGAACGATCAATGAGCAAGAATTGTCCCTTATAAACATATTTGGCTCCCGGTCCATAAAAACCGAATGCAGTGGATGTATTATCGAAAGAAAGATGAACAACATCTTTGGACAAAGGTGGATGTTGGTGATAAAGATTTTGAGCTTCCGCTACAGCCACGCTGTGCTGAAGTGTATCAAGCCGGAGCCGGTATAAAGAGAAATCTTTTGATAAATATAATGGAGAGGAAATGTCAATTAAATATTGTTCACCTGCAGTCAATGGTGGAGGTTCTCCACCAACGAGCAAGAGGATATCTTTTTGGTTGGGCAGTTTAACGATCAGGTCACGATGAACGACAGGGTTAGCAAGCATCTGGATCGCTTCTGCAGTTTGCCCCACAGACGTTCTGGACAACATAGCGCTTATCATGGGCAACCCGGTTGCCGCCGAGAGGCGCATACTATAAAATTGTGCAGCCCAATTGATATCACTCAGGAAATTATCATTCCAAGCCATCATCTTGGGTAATACCAACATGGCCTGGTATTGGGAGACATCGATATGATTATCATCCAGGATCTTTAATATTTCATTTTTTGAAGAAGTCTTCAGGAAATTGTCATAGAAACTGTTTGAATAATTATGTCCAACATAAGATTTGATCTCATAACCCCAGGTTGCTATTAAGACAATGGCTATTCCCACAATAAGGAATGAGGACTTAATTTTTTTCAATACCTGGTCAAGAAAAATGACAACGGAAACACTTATAGCAAAATAAATGGACCATCCGAGTCTTGCCGATGCCTTAAACATCAGTAATGGACCAAGATGATCTTTCATCCAATCTCTTGAAAGATCAAGAATGCTGTGGTTGGCAACTATGAAAAACATCGTCACACCACCACCAAACAAGATCAAATTTTCAATTGAAAATATTTTCCAGCCAGTAAGTTTTCTTTTTTTGATCGCTGCTATGATCAAAAAAAATATGATGGTAGTTAATAATAGCAAATTGATAAGGCCAATATTTATGTAGCTCTCTGGTTCGAAAGGCTTGGTTTGAATTTTCAGCAATGAAAAGATCTCTTGCAATAAGGACAATGGTGGAAAAAGCAAGCCTTGAAAAGTGGCATTAAAATAAAAGAAACCCCATTGCTGTTGAAGCCTATCGGATACAGGATCGTTAAAGTGTAAAATCAAAAATGGGATCAGGATAGCCAGCAGTCCCGTACTGCCAATAATAATTCCGGATTTCATTCGACCGGGTTTATTATAACCGGTACCGATAAGGATCGCTGCTGTGCAAAGTAAAAATCCGGTTGCGCTAAATCCGATGTAAGGGTTGTTGAAAGTAAAAAATATAAGCACTGAAAAAACGAGAGCATCTCTAAACTCGAAGTGCGGATGTTTATACTTACGCAGAAACCAAAGCATCGCCATAGGGATGACAAAAGGGTAGGCTAAACCAAAATGGTTGCCGAATCTTAACATGGCCGGTGATAAAAAAGTAATTAGTACTGCAAATACAAGCGCAAGCCATGAACGCACATCAAAATAACGCAGTATATAAAAAACCATGAGGCTACAAAGGGGAAGCAGGTAAATTGAAAGGCTATGTATGATCCCCGGAATGCTATCGCCGATATAGAATAGATGATGGTTAATCCATTGTAGAACAGTTGCAAATGCACCCTGCGCATCCGTCAGGAAAATATATTCTCCGAATGGATAATTCATGCCACTGAACATTGTCCCATGATCGAAATTGGCATGATAGATCATGTCATAATAAATCACAAACGGGTCGCCACCAAAAGCATAAATGTGTTGGTTGGGATGGAGCAGATAGGATTTAAAAATTAACGCTGAAACCACCAGAGTGAGCAGAACTACCCCTGCTGGCCAGAGCGTTTTTTGGAGAATGCTTTGATTATGGTCCGGATCGGTCAATGGAATATTGATGGTTAGCACCACTAAAGTAATATGAATTCACAGGCTTTATTTTATATGAGGTCTTTGGGCGCCCCCAATACAAATTGGTCTTTTCTGCAGCACTATTAAAAATGAAAAAGGGACGTCACGCATTGCTGCGGAACGTCCCTTTATAAAATATATCTTGTAAAGATTTAGGATTGTACGATAATGGGTTGAACCCTTGCCTTTAAGAGTGCAATGGCTTCCTCTTTACTGCTGAATGTATTATCGATATTCACCAGGTTGTCGGCGAGTCTGTCATATCGTTTGGTCATCAACCAGGCGAAAATGTGGAGATAGTGGATACCGTCGAAAATGAAAGTTTTGTTTTTCTTAAAATTCTCTTTGTTCTTTAAAAAGGTCCCTGGAATATCAGTATAGTGCAATCCCGGATTGAGGTGATGAATGGAATGATAACCATCGTTCCAGCAATTCTGATTGTATACATTGTTGATGCAGTTGAAGACACTGCTAAAATGGCCATCGGGATCGCTCTTGTCGATAAACGAATGTTGGGTCCAGTTGCCCATCATCATGATGAACCGTGCATAAAACATGGGTATGATGAAGATCATGAGTGTCGCTTTGAAATTGACAAAGCACATGGCTATGCAGAATACCCAAAACATGAATTCGCCGAAGGTTAAACGCATGTACACTTTTTTCCGCTTATGATTAAAGAGATACATGAAAGTGTCGACTATTCCGATCAATAAAAAGCGGAACAGGTATTTCAGAAAATCAAAAGGATTGTCACGCTGATACTTCAGGGTGCTGCTGGCATCTTCTTCCATGTTATTTTCGACATGGTGCATGATGATGTGATGGGCGAAATAGGTTTCCGGTGTATTGCCGAAAAATGGAGCCACTACCCACGTAGTATATTTATGCAACCACATGTAAGGCTTCTTAAACATGGGGCGGTGACACATGCAATGGAACATCAATCCAAAACGTCCTTTGAAATACGATTGAGCGATGTAGGCATAAGGAATATACAGCAGCCACCAATACCACCCTGTGACCAATGGTGTGAACATTAAAATCACCCATGGAAAGAGGACCAAATGAATGCTGGTGAGCAGATGAATAAAGGGAAGATCCCGTTCATCGTTGAGATATTTCAGCCAGAATTTTTCGTACCAGGTGTAATTTTCTTTGGCTAGGTATTGGGGGTCCGTAATGGCGCTAAGTACTTTCATAATGATATAAACCTTTGTGGGTCAGTAAATTCACAATAACCACGTGTTAGGTTTATTATAGACTCTTTTCCCCTTTTACACAATTTAGAAAATTTTTTTGAAATTTTCCTAACTTATTTTTTACATGCTGATGACCACCTGAATAAACAGTTTTTATTGTGGTTGTATCAGCCAAACATTGTAGTCGATATTATTCATGATGCTGCTCTTCCAGGATCTTGTTTTTTAAGCTGAAGAGAATGCCTAAAAAGGAAACTGAAGTCGACACCAGGTAAAATAAAAAAGCAATTGCCACTGCCTTTTCCGGATCGATGTCCAGGTACTTTGATCCGTATAGAAAGGTTATCTCGCGTGCACCTGCACCCCCTATGGTCATCGGGACCATCGCCACTAAAGAGGAGGCCAGGAAAAGTAATAGGTAATCCGCCCAATGTGTTTGCTGCCCCAGCGCAAATACTAAACCTAATGTGGCTATCGCCTGGGCACTTTGCACACCTATAGACTGAACGGTATTCAACCACCAAATAGTTCCCAGGTGACACCATCTATATAATTGCCAGATCACGATAAGGCTAAGGAGAAAGGCTGGAATGATCCATACTCTGTAGGGTTCAGTGAAAGGAATAAAGTACATCATCACCAATCCTATTTGCCCAAGTGCAATCATGCCTGAAATCCTGTCTACTAATGTGATGGTCAATAACCGTTTAAAGGGACGCTTAAAATGATCCATCAGCACTTTTATTTTATAACCATCGCCACTGATACCTCCCGGTAACAGCAAATTATAGTACATACAGAGCCAATAGAGTTTTACATTTTGCAATGTGCTGAGATGAATTCCATCTGAGCGAAGCAATGTATTGAATCGAAGTGCAGCAATGAATTTAGAAAGTGCAAACCACACCAGGGCCCATAGGATCCAAAGTGGATGAATGGATGTCAGGATGCGCAGTAACAAACGTTCATCAATTTTCCGCACGATCAGGATGATGATCACTGCGAGAACGGTTAGCTTAAGCAAAGTTTTAAGCCAACCTGGTAGATGTACTTTAGGTAATGTGAATTTCATTCAGATGGCAAAATACTTTTAATTGAGGATTGCTGATTAACCCCAGTCTTTAGACTGGGGGATTGCAATGCACATAATTACTCAGGACTTAAGTCCTGCGGGAAGTTCGCTTTACTTTTCCCTGGCCTGAAGGCCAGGGTTAATCGGCATTCTTACACCTTACACCTTACATCTCATTGCAGCTCCATTAATGCCAATACCTGTCCACGCTCCAGGATCAATGAGTCCACTTGTGTTCCCGGAAAATCGGGATACATTTTTTTCTCCACGATATAGAGTGCTAAAGGATCATCAGTTTTATCGGTGATCCGGATGATTTGATTGGAATAACTGGATAAATAAAACCTGGCGACACTTTGCGTCTGGGTTTGACCGTAGACAAGCAATTTTTTATCGGGATGATTACCAGTCATGCGACGGCAGTCTTCACGGCAAACATTTTCCTGGTAATCGATCGATCGCAGCGGCAGTACCACGAGATCAAATGCAATTCGAACCACCAACAACGACAGCGACATCCAAATGAACATCCTTGATGCATCAGTGATCAATCCAATACAAAAAATGACTATCAAAACAGAACCAATCAACCATATCCCTATACTCCCTGGAATGTCACGAGCAGGTGGATATATCAACATCAGCAATATAACAATGCTGCCAAGCACGACTAACGCACTAAAAGAAATGTGCAGACTTTTCCACCACGCTAAACTTGAAGCCAGTGTTCGCTGCAACATATAATATCCGACCAGGTTGAACAAGGGAACAAACATGAGCAGGTAACGGGGCATCACCTGTACCGACAACCAATACACCGGAAGATTGGCCATCATCATCCAGAAGTTGAAGCGGACAAAATCATTTTCACGAATCCATGTGCGGAATTTAGGATGGAAGTATGGTACGATCAATAATGACCAGGGAAGAAAATGATACATCTCTTCCAATGGAAAGGTGAAAACATGCAAAAGCGTTTTCCATGGTCCGTGATGAACTACTGTGCGCTGCACCGATTGATCTGTAAGGATGGAAAAAACTTGTGAAAGGGAAACATAATGAGCATACAAAAGATAATAGGCGAGCACGGGTAGAATTCCAACTAAACCACCAACAATGTGAGCGAGTGAAAATATTTTTTGTTTGAAATTTTTAAATAAAATAAGGGTGGTGAAAATCGAAATCCCCTGGAAAACAATGGCCGGCATTCCTTTAAGCAAAAAAGCTGCTGACATCAACAGGTAGGAGAGGAGAAACACGGTTTTCCATTTACCTGCTTTTCCGTAGTGATACAGGACCATAAAATTGAGATAGATCACAGCGGAAAAACAAATGTCTATCAGGCCGAGCATGCTGTCCCAAAACAGGATCCGTCCACAGGTCAATGTCATCAAGGCCATGGAAATGCCAGCCAGCTTGTCCATGTATTTGCTGACAAAATGATAAACGAACCAGGCAAATCCTGCAAGTGAAATCAATGTAGTCAGACGTGAAGGCCATTCTCCGAAATACCCAAAGAGTACTGATGTGCCGTAGATCATCCAATTGTAAAGCGGAGGTTTGTTGAAATAAAACTCGCCGTTCATGGTCGGCACGATGAAGTTGCCGGACATTTTCATTTCAAAAGCCACTAATGAGCGGATGCCTTCATCGCCAATCAATCCAATGAGCCCGAGGTGAATGAGGAACGCAGGAAAACATAGCAACACGCCTATGAGGGCGAGTTGGCCTGTAGTCATTTGGACCAATAGTTGGGCTGTGCGCTTGAACATGAATATAGCTGTGGATTGCAAATATGGGAATAAAAGCAAAGTAAGCAGTCGGCAGTCGGCAGTCCACAGTCGTATTTCTTTGCGCCTTTGTGTCTTAGTGGCAAATAAGATTCAGTTGGCAATGGCAGTCTTCAGTCGGCAGTTGGCAGTCGTATTTCTTTGCGCCTTTGTGTCTTAGTGGCAAATAAGATTCAGTTGGCATTGGCAGTCTTCAGTCGGCAGTTGGCAGTCGTATTTCTTTGCGCCTTTGTGTCTTAGTGGCAAATAAGATTCAGTTGGCATTGGCAGTCTTCAGTCGGCAGTCTGTAGATGGCAGCCAGCAGTATTGAGGTACGAATTTTACCCCAAATGCATCCGCTGGAGTAGTTGAATATACCTTGGATCGGATTTTAAATTATCAGCGATCAATGGATAGCGAATGCAATAGATAATACCGGTACAGGCAATGCCCATTCGTTGGTCATAAGTACGGTCCAGGTGATAAAACGCCCTGTCCACATTTCCAAAGCCTGTATAAATGAAAGCGAAATCGAGATCGAAATTCATATTAGGCTCTTCCAACTGGCGGAGCTTAATTTTTTCAATGCAGGCATTTGCTTTTTCAATGTCGCCATTGGCTGCATAAGCATGAGCAAGGGCGCTTAGTCCTTTCAGTGGATGTCCAACCAATTGATGGTAGTGTTCGAGATTTTCAATGGCTTTTGGATAATCTTTTTTAGCGATATAGACATACCCCTTTCCTTCAAAAGCTCTCCGGAAATTCGAATCGATCTCAATCACTTTATCATATTGCTCCAGGGCTTTATCAAATTGTTCTGAAAAAGAATACGCATCGGCCAACTGACTCATCAAAGGAAGGGACAATGGATCCTGTTTCAGTGCGAGACTGATTTTATCAATAGCTTCATTGAAATTTCCGAGGGCAATCAATAACATGCCATGGATCTGATTCAGTAATGCGCTTTTAAGTCCAAGGTCGATAGCTTTTTGGATAGAAACTTCAGCGCCTTTGAAATCCCAATTTTGGAAAAATTTGATGATGGCCATGGCCAAGTATGATTCCGGATGATTGGGATCTAGTTCAATTGCTTTGAGGGTGTAATCTTTTGCTTTTGAAAAAGCTTCCTGGCGTGGAATCACGCCGGATGAGCCGAGAAAAGAATAGCAAGAAGAAAGGTTGCAATAGGGTAAAACAAACTGAGGATCTAGTTGAATGGCTTCTTCAAAAGCACTAATGGCTTTTTTGATTTCTTCAGGATTGGATTTGCCCCAGTGAAACAATCCTTTCAAATATAGATTATAAGCTTCCAGGTTTTCAGTTGCCGGCTTGATAATCTTTTCCTCCTTCGATTGCAGAGCAAAATTTTCTTTCAGGCGTGTGATGATCTTGTGCGAGATTTCATCCTGGACTTTAAAAATATCATCTAATTCACTATCGTAGGTTTCTGACCACACATGATAGCCATCGATCGTATTACTTAATTGAACAGAAATCCGCACTCTATTACCTGCGCGCCGTACACTTCCTTCCAATACAGAGGACACACCAAGTTTTTGACCGACTGAACGGAGGTCTTCACTCTTTCCTTTGAAGGTGAACGAAGATGTACGGGAACAAACCTGTAAGCCATCGACGCGACTTAATCCATTCAATATTTCTTCCGATATACCATCACTGAAATATTCATTTTCAGGGTCTGCACTCATATTGACAAATGGCAATACAGCAATACTTTTTTCAATTCCTGCTTTAAGGCCAACCTGGGCTTGTGTAGGTACCAATAAACCATGACCGGTGACGGCAAAAACTTCTACTTGTTGTTTTACATTTTTGAGTACAAACTTACCGAGCGGTATGGCATTGATGTCGGATTGATTTTTAATCTCATCCTGCATTTTGTCCGAAATCAGGACAGCACCCGGAATAGCGAGCGATTCAATTCGTGATGCGATGTTGACAGAATCTCCGTAAATATCTTTTTCTTCTATACAAACATCTCCTAAATGCAATCCGATCCGAAGCAGGACTTTAGGTTCAGTTTGCAATTCCTGTTGAATAGCAATTGCACATTTCACAGCTTCAATGGCGCTGGAAAAAATCGTCAGGGTGCCGTCTCCATAATATTGAATGATGCGGCCATGATGTTGAGGAATAAATTTCTCCAGCGATTGGCGCATGCGGTCGCGTTGATTTTTTGCTTTTTGTTCATCCTCCTGCATCATAGCGGTAAACCCGGTCATGTCGGCAAACATAACGGCGGCCAGAATGCGGGACATCGTCATTCCCGATGTTGTCGTTGCGGCTATTTCTTCCAAGCGAATAGTGGATTTGCAGTATGTTAAAATTAGGGTTTTTTCTTACAACAGGATCTTATGGCGTTGCCCCATGAAAAGGGGAGTCCGGTTAAAAACATACATCCTGTAGTCTATTATCCATTTTGTAGATTTGAAACTATTGCATGATTACTCACCTTTTAAATCATATATGTTTATGAAAAACCATTTTAGTCTCCTCTTCCTTTTCCTGTTGAGTGTCTCAATAGGGAAAGCCCAAACAGATTACAAGCAATGGGAAGCCGGGTATACTACTGTCAAACCCGGACAGACCGATTTATTTGAAAAGGGAATTGCTGCTCATGCCAAAAAATTCCACAATGCTGATCCTTACAAAATGGCGGTGTTTAATGTTCTTTCGGGACCCAACTCGGGAAAATATTTTTTCGCCCTCGGACCATGTACTTTCACTCAAATAGAAGGCCGACCAGCTAGTCCCGAACATGATATGGATTGGCAGAAGAATGTTGTGCCGTATATTCAAGATGAAGGTGAAACTTCATATTGGCGCCAGGATAAGGACAATGTTTACACAGCCGCCGGATCGGATAAATTCACCAAGACTCGTTTTAGAAATTTCACTTTACTCCCCGGACAACGTGACCGGTTTTCTGCATTACTCAAGCAAGTGACGGCTGTGTATAAAGCGAAGGCTGTTCCAGCGTCCTATTCTGTTTATTTCAAATGGGGTGCTTCTACAGGACCAAACGTGATTGCAGAAATTGATATGGAGCATTGGTCATTTTTTGACAGGCCGGATACCTGGAAAAAAGATTTTGATGAAGTGAATGGCGATGGTGCGTACGATCGTTTTATGGATGATTTATCATTGTGCATAGATCGTTCGAAAACTTTTGATGAGCTTTTAGACTATAAGCCTGCCTTGAGCAGTGATTAACCATTTCCGAGCATTAGTATTGTTCATATAGATTTAGACCGGTCATTCAGTCCGGTCTTTTTTTTGTGAGGATGTTAAATTCTGAACAATGGAGCCACTTTGGAGTTTAACTGGTATCACTTCTTTGCCCCGCTGACGAAAGTCTATGTTTTAGATCGTCCTCACCTCAGGCATTGTACTTATTTGTTTTACTAAAAATCCAATTTTCGTATGAAAAGATCATATGTATTTATCATGTTAATGGTCGTATCCATTTTTACCATGCCTTCCTGCCATACCAGCAATGCTACTAAGGGTGCTGTTATTGGCGCAGGTGCTGGTGCTGCTACCGGTGCTGTTTTGGCTAAAAACAATAAGGCAGCGGCTATCATTTTTGGTGCAGCATTAGGGGGAGTCGCTGGTGCTTTGATCGGTGATTACATGGATAAGCAAGCTGCAAAAATCCAGGAAGATCTCAAGGGAGCCAAAGTCGAACGGGTCGGCGAAGGCATATTGATCACGTTTGATTCGGGCATTCTTTTCGATGTCGATTCATATTCACTGAAACCAGAAACGCAGACGAATGCAAAGAAACTGGCTGTCACGCTGAATAAGTATGATGATACCGATGTGCATGTCCTTGGACACACCGATAATACAGGTACTGAACAATACAACCTTACGCTTTCGAAAAAAAGAGCGAGTGCTATCAAGTCATACCTCGTGGATCAAAAAGTAGCCGGATCAAGAATGGATATCCAGGGATTGGGAGAAACTGATCCAATTGCCACTAATGATACTCCCGATGGACGGCAACTCAATCGTCGTGTTGAGATCGTCATCGTTGCCAATGAGAAATTGAAAAAAGCAGCCAAGAAAGGAGATTTGGCTGGAAATTAAATCCCAAAAAACCGCTACAAAAGGACTTCTGCAAGGAGGTCCTTTTTTTTTTGTTCTAAAGTGAACTATAATTTTCTGTCTATTCTTTTTTGCTTTTGTAGTTTGACGTCCCGATAATCAGCGGAATGGAAACGAAGGCAATTAATTATAAACTTATTATTCGGATAGGCTTTGCCTTGCTGGCTATTCTCTTCCTGGTGCCATTGGGTAAAGTGCCAGTGCATACCACCGAAGATGAATGTCGGCGTGCCATCATCCCGATGGAAATGTCGATCTCCCATGATTATTTAAAACCTACACTTAACGGAGAATTGTATCTCAACAAACCTCCGCTATATAATTGGGTGGTCGCTGCTTCTTATTCAGTATTTGGTGATTACTCAGCTTTTGCTTTGCGATTTCCTGTCGTGTTGTCGATCCTGATTAATGGTCTTCTTATCTTTTTTGTTGTCAGAAAGTATTGTGATGACAGTGTTGCTGCCATGGCGGCATTGGCATTTGTGACCAATTGGAGGACGCTTACGCTGGATTCCATGCTGGGCTTATTGGAGCATACACTGGCCCTGGTGATTTACGCAGGTTTTTTATGGATTTTTATTTTCGGAGAGAAAAAGAAATACCTGCTTTTATTCCTGGGAAGTTATTGTCTTGCCGCAATTGGTTTTTTAATTAAAGGATTGCCGGCACTGGCTCATCATGGTATTGCGTTGCTGGTTTATTTTATTTATTCCAAAAAGATCAGGTTGTTTTTTTCGTGGTATCATTTTGCCGGAATAGGTTTGCTCATCCTGTCTTGTGCACTTTTTTACATTCCATTTTCCATTCATAATCATATTGGATTTTCCGCTATTGCTCATAAATTGTTTACTGAAAGTGCCAAGCGATATGGTTTTACCGGCATCCGGCATGTCATCAGTGTGCTGATCGATTTTCCACTTGATTTTATCAAGCATTTTCTTCCCTGGACGATTTTTATACTTGTTCTTTTCAGGAAAGGAAATCTTAGCCGGATTTTAGAAAATCGATTCGTTGCATTTAATGCATTACTCTTTATCGCGAATATTCCTATTTATTGGCTGGCTTCGTTGAAAAACCCGCATTACCTGTATTTCTTTTTACCCTTGTTGTTTACCGTCTTGTTTTATTTATGGGAAAGCTTGCCGGTGAAAGACTGGAGGCGGATGAGCATTGAAATTCTTTTTGGTGTTGTTATCGCTGGCGGATGTTTTGCTGCTGCTTATGCTCCGTTTAGTGATTGGCTCAATGCTATTTCTTTCAAGTGGATAGCCTCCATTTTCATCGTTGGTTGTTTGGCTTTTCTCCTGGTTCGCTATTTCAAAACGCAAGCGATTCGATTAATTGCCTTCGTTGGCTTCCTGTTAATTCTGCGATTAGCCTTTAATTTATTTGTTATACCACAGCGCGTTGAAGAGCAGATGGTGTATCCGCGACTTGCTGATCAGATTCAACAGATCGTGGGTGATCAACCCTTATACATTGCGGGTTCATATCCCGCAGGATTTTATGATCCTATTACGTATCCATTGGAAGTGAAACGCAATGCGATTCTGCGTATGGCCACTCAGCCAGAGCCGGGATCCTATTATCTTATGGATGAAATCAACCTGGTGAAATATCATCCTGAGGTGTTGATGCAATTTCCGTTTCGGTATGCGGATTTGAATCAAAGGTTTGAAGGGAAAATGTTTCTGGTAAGAATAATGAATAACGAATAACGAATAATGAATATCGAAGTAAGAATAGGAAGTAAGAATAGGAAGTAAGAATAAGGAAGTTAAAAATGAATAGGGAATAACCAATAGGCAATAACCAATTGAGAAGTTAAATGGAGAGGGTAGGGGCTCAACATCTTGGGCCCAGTTAAATTCCAAAGAGTAGGAAAGTTCGAGTGAGCTTGTACGAGGCATCCCCATGCGCGACATTCCCTGGGCACGGCCCAGGGTTAACAATATGCAACCCCTTCGGGGTTGGGGGAATAGCAGACTGTTCCCCTTTTTTCCTCACTCACTACTCACTACTTTCTACTTTCTACTTTCTACTTTCTACTTTCTACTTTCTACTTTCTACTTTCTACTCACTACTTTCTACTTTCTACTCACTACTTTCTACTCACTACTGAACACTCCCTTTTTAACAAAACTATAAGAAGTCAGAAGGGTAAGGCCATTAAACTTTCTTTTGGTTTCGCACTCTAAATTCATGTCACTCCTTTAATATTGTGGATTATTTTTAGATAAAAATTGAAAACTGTCATTATGAAACCATTGTATTTCCTATTCAGTCTAATCACACTTTTGATCATAGGGCCAGTTGCCGCGCAACAATCGGGTCAGGATTCTACCGGAATGCCGGGTGATAATTTCAGTTTGCAGGGCGCGCTGGAGATGTTTAAGAAAGCGGCATCACCGGAAGAATTTGAAAAGGCCATCAATACGGAGAACAATCATGTCAATAACCTCGATCTCGATGGTGATGGTAAAACCGATTATGTACGAGTAGTGGATAAATCAGAAAAGGATGTTCATGCCTTAATCCTGCAAGTACCGGTCTCCGAAAAAGAAAGCCAGGATATCGCTGTCATTGAACTTGAAAAAAATGGATCAGAATCTGCCATGGTACAGATCGTAGGGGATTCAGATATCTATGGCGCACAAGTTATAGTTGAACCGAACCCTGAATCCACGGAAGAAGCTGCAAAAAAGGGTAAAGGTCCTGACGCAAATTATGACATGGATAAAACCGTAGTTGTGGTCAATGTATGGGGATGGCCGTCAGTCCACTATGTCTATGCACCGGCTTATCATCCCTGGGCATCACCCTATTATTATAATTACTATCCTCCTTATTGGCATCCCTTGGCACCGTCGCCATGGCATGTATGGCATCCTTATCATTATGGTTATCACAGTGTTTATGTGATCACACCGACCCATCGCGTAGTGCATGCACATGGTGTGTATACACCTTATCACAGATCTTCAGTGACTGTTCATACCCGCTATGCTGCACCAGTGAATCACTACAAAGTCAATACACATAAAACAACTTATGTGGGACCACAAGGTCATAAGACCACTGTGAAGCAGACCACTGTGAAGGGTCCGCATGGACAGACCAAAGCGAAGAAGACGACAGTGAAGCATCATTAAATAGAAACATATTCTGTTTCGGATCGGCGTAGGCTCTGCCTGCACCGAACTTCAATTTTTTTTAAATGGAAAATCTAGCCGAGGACTTCGTAGAGGACGACAGGATGAGCTTTGTTTTTGAGTACAGCTTCCTGGATCTTGTTGCAATTGAAGGACTCTTTGATTTTTTCGTAGGACTCTGCAGTGATCAGGATCTGACCAGGTGCGGCTATGGTTTGTAATCGTTGTGCAATATTGACAGCATCACCGATGACAGTATAATCTAAACGACGCAAACTTGCAGAACCAATATTGCCGGAAATCATTTCGCCACTGTTGATGCCAATGGACACATTGGGTCGGTAGGAAACATGTTCACTCAATGCAGGTAATTTTTCAATTTCTTTCCTGGCTGCAAGACATGCATCGATCGCTTTGTCCAGGTGGAATTCGCCGCGAAAGACGGCCATGATGGCATCCCCGATAAATTTATCAATGTATCCGCCGGCTGCAATGATTTGTTTTACCATCACATCGAAATAAGTATTGAGCAACCGCACCACGGTATCCGGGGATTCACTTTCACTGATGGTGGTGAAGCTGCAGATATCAATAAACACCACAGTCGCCTCCACATTTTCATTTCTCATCAGGCTGGACTCGAATTCATTAGTGCCCATAAAATTCAGCACCGCTTCATCGACATACATCCGGAGAATATTATTTTCCTTGATGGCTTTAATGGTGTCCCGCATTTGGTGAACCTGGCGGATGGTTTTTTCCATCGTCAGTTCGAGATCTTCAAAATTGATTGGCTTGGTGATGAAGTCAAAGGCACCGAGATTCATCGCGGCGCGGATATTTTCCATATCACCGTAAGCGGAGACGATGACTGATTTCAGCAAGTTGTTTTGATCATTCAATCTCGATAGCAATGTGAGGCCATCCATTTCAGGCATATTAATATCGCTGAGTACGATGTCCATATCCGGATGCAAAGCCAATTGTTCCAGGGCTACTTTTCCATTGATCGCGAATACAAATTCATATTTCTGTTCCCGGATTTTCTGACGAAACTTTTGTTTGATCAAAACTTCCAGGTCCGCCTCATCATCGACCACTAATATTTTAGCCATTAGCTGATTGCTTTAAGTTTTTCTTTGAGGAGCGTGAATTCCACCGGCTTGGTGAGGAAATCATCGGCCCCTAAACGCATAGCGGCATTGTAATTGTCGGCATCTCCATAAGCGGTGATCATCATGACAATGGGTGGAGGCAATGTATGTTTCTCTTTGATGTGTTGAAGCAACTCAAGTCCACTCATTCCGGGCATGTTGATATCTGACAGGATCAGCACGGCTTCAGATTCTATTTGCTGTAAGTAAAGTAAAGCTTCTTCGCCAGAAAATGCAAAAGCAAAATCCATCTCGCGATCACGGATTTCTTTTCTGAATTTTTGCTCAAACAGGAATTGAATATCCCGTTCGTCATCGACCACTAATATTTTCATCAGGTTTTGTTTATGCAATGGGTAAATATATTATAAATGTGGTGCCTTCCCCTTCTTTCGTTTCCACTTTGATCTCGCCGTGATGGGCTTTGATGATATCATAGCTGATCGACAGTCCCAGACCTGTGCCTTGGCCGACAGGTTTGGTCGTGAAGAAAGGTTGAAAGATTTTGTCCAGTGATTTTTGTGGGATACCGGGGCCGTTGTCGGAGACGCGGATTTCTACTCCCGCCCCCTCGCTGGGACTTCCATCTACCCTCTTGCCCGGATTTCCTTCTCCCCCCTTGCCCCCTAAAGGGGGTAAAAGTCTTCTCGTTGTAACAGTAACAGTAGGCATATACTGTTTACCCCCTTTAGGGGGCAAGGGGGGAGTGGAGGCTACTGCATAAAACGCATTCGTGATCAAATTCAAAATCACTCTCCCGATATCCTGCGGTACGACATTGATTAATCCAATGTTCGGATCGAATTCTGTTTTCATCGTCGCATTGAACGATTTGTCTTTAGCACGAAGTCCATGATAAGCTAAACGCAAATATTCATCAGCTAATGCATTGATATCGGTAGGCTCTTTCTGGCCATTACTACTGCGGCTATGCAACAACATTCCTTTGACAATCGCATCAGCACGTTTTCCATGAAATATTATTTTTTCCTCATTGTCTTTAATGTTGCCGGCAATTTCTTTTGCAGATTGCACATTGCCGGTTATCAATTCAGCATTTAGTTCATCGATCAACTCGGCGTTCACTTCTGAAAAATTATTGACAAAATTTAAAGGGTTTTGAATTTCATGGGCGATGCCAGCGGTGAGTTCTCCAAGCGAGGCCATTTTTTCTGCATGAATCAATTGCGTCTGCGTGGATTTTAATTCATTGTAAGCTTTCTCCATTTCTTTCGCCTGGGCCAGTTCTTTGTCTTTGGTTCGTTCACGTTCTGCTTGTAACCAAATATTTTTCTGAAAGCGATATCCAAAAAAGGCGAGGGTAAAAAACAAAACGCCATATCCTAAATAAGCATACCAGGTATTCCACCAGGGAGGCGATACATGGATTTTGATACTGGTTTCGGCCCATTCATATCCATTCAGGTTGGTGGCTTTCACATGAAAGATGTAATTACCAGGAGGGACTGAATAATAATAAGCCTGCCCCGAGGGACCGGTTTGATTCCATTCCTTTTCAAAATTTTCCAGTTTATAATAAATCGCCTTGTCCTCGGAGTTGCCAAAATTGGTCATAGAAAAACCAATGGAAAATACATTTTCATCGTAATTGAATTCGATATGCTTTGCTTTTACAATAGATTGATCGATTGGGCTATTGGTTCCGGGTTTGACGGGCACGCCCTTGAGCCAAAGACTGCTCAATTCCACGTTGACAGGAAGAGAAATGGTTTTCAGATCGTGGGGATTGAAGATGTACATACCGGTCAGGGTTCCAAAAAATAGATTTCCTTTTAAACTCCTTTCTGCACAACCAACTGTAAAGTTGGTTCCATTGATACCATTAGCATTTCCATAACGCATTACTTTTTGTCTTGATGAATCTATCCGAAAGAGACCGATGGATGCAGCTACCCAAAGATTTTGATCATCATCTTCTACTAAGGAGGTGATGTAACCAAATGAATTGATTCCCGGAATAAGCGAGAAAGTTGAAAATTGATCTGTCTTTTGATTATACCGGGAGAGCCCGTCACCCGTCCCTGCCCAAAGAATACCGGATGCATCCAGGTAGAGGTCAATAATATCCTGGCCCGGAAGATAATGTTTGAATTTCCCTGTCCTTACATTCAATCGCTCCAGGCCCCCTTCATTGACGGTTCCAAGCCAGAGATCTCCCGTGACATCAGGAAGTAACATGGTGACTATATCACTACTTATACTCGTGGTGTCATTTTCTTTGTGCTGATAAGCTGTAAATTTTTCTGTCTTGATATCCAAGCGGTCCAATCCGCCACCGAAAGTGCACAGCCACAAATTGGAATCCTGATCTGCATACATTTCGCCGGTAGCGTTGAAGCTAACACTGTTACTATTATTAGGATCATGAAAATAGCGTTTAAACTTTTTAGTTTTAGGATCAAAGCGGTTCAGTCCATTAGCTGTGCTCACCCAGAGAAATCCATCATGATCCTTGGTGAATTTGTTGACATAATTGCTGCTGATGGAATTCGGATCCGCTGGAATATTGACATAAGCTTGATGCACTTTTCCTAAAGTATCTCTTTGCTGGAGACCATTAGAAGTCGCCAGCCAGAAAAGCCCCGGAATATCTTCATTAATTTCATAAACGCTTAAACCATCAACATTCGCCACCGGAAAGAAATTTTCAGACAGTTCAACCTGGAATAGATTGGCCTCTTGCGTACTAATCCAGAACAAACCACCTGAAGAGGTAAAAGCACACCAGCCAGATTTATCAGTGAAACCATTAATGTTTTTTGATTCTGCATTGAAAATTGTAGTCTTTTGGGTTTTCGGATCATAACGCGACAAACCATTGGACACTGTTCCGATCCATAATGCACCTTCATGATCTTCTGTTATGAACGTGATGTTATCATAGATGTCGCTGACTGGAGGGCGATAGGGTTGATGCACATCAGGATGGGCTGAACTGATGCGTTCAAACGTTCCAGTCTTTCTATTCATGCGATGTAATCCATCTCCGCGTGTCCCGACCCAGAAATTTCCTCTGCTGTCTTCAAATATGGATCTCACTTTATTATCCACTAAAGAATGTGGATTAGCAGGATCATGCATATACCTCGTAAAATTTCTTTTCTCGCGATTGAATCGATTGAGTCCTCCTTCTTCATTTAAATCCCATGCTAATCCGGTGCCTACCCAAATGGTTCCTTCATGATCTTCATAAATGGCTCGAATGCGATTGTCGCTCAAACTGGTTGGATCATTATTATGATGAGCGTAATGGGAGAATGTTCCGGTCTTTGGATCAAATAAATCGAGTCCGGTATAAGTGCCAATCCAAAAATTACCAAGATGATCAATCAATATCGCTGCAATAGTATCATTGGCCAGGCTTTGACCATCTTCCGCATGATGGTTGTAATGTGTGAAGGTGTTCGATTCAGGATCGAATTTGTCAAGCCCTTGTCCATAAAAACCAATCCACAATATGCCCGAAGTATCGGCCATTAGACACTCCGGATAATAACCTCCTAATGAATTGGGATTCTTGTAATCATGCAGATACCTGGTCATCAGGCTGCCATCATATCGTGTGATACAACCATTAGTTTGATCGGAAAACCACATCCTTCCATGCTTGTCCTGCGTGATGCTGTTTATTTTTCCCAGTCCTATTCCATTACTGCCGGTGATGAGATGAAACTTGACATCATTAGTTTGCGTATAACCAAATAATGGAATGAGTAAACAGACAATGAGAGAGAGATAAGAGGAGATTTTCATATTCCGATTCGGAGAGATGCTGGTTTCAACTGGTTATGCTGGTAAAATAATGATAAATGTTGTTCCCTCACCTTCCTTCGTTTCTACTTTCAATTCACCGCCATGCGCTTTGATGATATCATAACTTAATGAAAGTCCCAAACCTGTTCCTTGTCCAGCAGGTTTCGTGGTGAAGAAGGGTTGGAAGATTTTGTCGATAATATTTTGAGGGATGCCGGGGCCATTGTCGGAGACAGAGATTTCTACTCTATCCCCCTTATCAGGACTT
>Ga0068851_10000177_pt1 | contig 31928 bp, 42 predicted proteins | sample KBSCornC12_FD_66588 | JGI IMG/M metagenome (GOLD analysis project Ga0068851, IMG submission 66588) | Corn rhizosphere microbial communities from Kellogg Biological Station, Michigan, USA - KBS Corn C1-2 | ecosystem: Host-associated > Plants > Roots > Rhizosphere > Soil ...
ATCTTGCAGTCGGCGGATCTTTTCTTAATTGAAGCTCTGACTTTCATTTTATTCCTGTTTTGGTTGACGCGTTAGCGCCTGTTATTTATACCTATATGTAATCCTACCCCTGGACAAGTCATATGGTGACATTTCGACCGAAACTTTGTCCCCGGGGAGTATTCGTATGTAGTTCATCCGCATCTTTCCAGAGATAGTGGCAATGAGCATATGGTCATTTTCCAAACGAACTCTGAACATGGCATTAGACAGGGCTTCCTCGATGATTCCATCTTGTTTGATTACCTGTTGTTTAGCCATTTTTTGATTTTGGAGTGCAAATATCTATCTTTTTCTCCATACTTCGGACAAATTGGCGTTATTTTTTACCGCCATATCCACCCGTTGATGGTCTGAAAGTACCTCAGCCTCAGCCTTTCGTATCGCTATGGTGTGTTCATAGTGGGCCGATGGCTTAAGGTCCCTTGTGTGGAGGGTCCAACCGTCCTTTTTAAGGACTACCTCCCTTGTTCCCAGGTTGATCATGGGCTCAATGGCGATGGTCATTCCTTCCTGGAGCATTTGACCTTTGCCCCGCTTACCATAATTTGGAATCTCTGGTGGCTCATGAAGCCTGGTCCCTATTCCATGTCCAACCATCTCCCTGATCACGCCAAATCCATGCACTGTTTCAGCATGATTTTGCACGGCAAATCCTATATCTCCAATCCGGTTACCTGCGATAGCTTGTCCAACAGCCAAATCCAGACTTTCCCTGGTAACCACTAATAATTCCATTACTTCGGGCTTTATCTCTCCTACAGCGAAGGTGAAGGCTGAATCCCCGAAAAAGCCATTCATTTTAACCCCGCAGTCAACCGAAACCACATCGCCCTCCTTCAATTCCCGGTTGTCTGGGATTCCATGAACAATCACTTCGTTGAAAGAAATACAAAGGGAAGCGGGAAAATCAAAGATGTTGCCTGGATATCCCTTAAAAGCAGGAGTAGCTCCATGATCGCGAATGAAGGTTTCCGCAATCGAATCAAGTTTTAAACCAGTAATACCCGGAGCAATATGGGAAGCGACTTCGGCAATGGTGGAACTCACCAATAGGCAGCTTTGCCTGATAAGTTCAATTTCTTCTGCCGTCTTCAGATGAATTTTCATTTTATCCTAGGACAGGCAAGGCGTTAAAAACTGAATTGAATATTGGTAAGCCAATAAAGAAGATTGAAAGTTTAATTCCATTACATGTTGGCTCCGATCTGCATCCCTGAACCGCTACGACCTTTCAGCTTGCCTGATTTCACAAGGCCATCATACTTTCTCATCAACAGGTAGCTTTCAATTTGAGCCATGGTGTCCAGAACGACTCCAACTAAAATCAACAAGGAAGTTCCTCCAAAGAACAAAGCAAATCCCTGGTTGACACCCAAGTGAAATGCCACTTTTGGAAGCACCGTGATCAGTCCTAAAAACAAAGCTCCCGGCAGAGTTACACGAGTGGTGATAGTATCTATAAACTCAGCTGTTTCTTTTCCAGGTTTGATACCAGGAATAAATGCATTCTGACGTTTAAGGTATTCTGCGTATTGCTGCGGGTTCACCACTAAAGCAGTGTAGATGTATGTAAAAGCAACCACCATTACAAATGAGAAAATAGCAGTGGTTGTAGAGAATGGATCCTGCAGTGTTGCTAAAAAGCCACCAGTTCCACCTTTCCCGTTTGAGCCAATGAGATATTGAGCCACGGTTATAGGAAGGAAAATAATAGCCTGAGCAAAAATGATTGGCATAACTCCTGCGGCATTTACTTTCAGCGGAATGTAATCCCTGTTCCCTGATTGCGGAATATTAGAATTGCCACGACCTACCATGCGCTTCGCAAATTGAATAGGAATCCTTCGCACGCCTTGCACGATGAGGATACAAATCATCGTCACACCGAAGAAGGCAGCTAACTCTAGTACAAAAATCAAGAGTCCGCCGACATTCACCTGTGATTGGAATTCAAATAAAATAGCTTGTGGCAAGCGAGCAATGATACCCACCATGATGATCATGGAGATACCATTACCAATTCCTTTGTCGGTAATACGTTCACCTAACCACATAGCGAATATGGTACCCGTGGACAGAATGATGATACTGGAAAACCAGAATATACCTATTGGAATATTGGGTGATATAGCGCCAATACTCTTGATATAGGTTAGGTATGCGCCACCTTGAACCAAAGTAATGGCGACGGTGAGCATACGAGTGAGTTGATTTAATTTCTTACGGCCCGACTCACCTTCTTTTTGTTGCAAGCGCTGGAAATAAGGCACGGCAAATCCAAGCAACTGAATGATGATAGAGGCGGTGATGTATGGCATGATCCCCAACGCAAAAATGGCAGCGTTATTAAAAGCGCCACCAGTAAAGGTGTTGATCAAACCCAGTAGGTCATTACTGTTTCGATTATTGGTAAATCTTTCCAGTACGCCAGGCATTACTCCGGGAAGAACGATACGCGTACCCAAACGATACACGGCTATCATGCCTAAGGTGAAAAGAATGCGATTACGCAATTCTTTTATCTTCCAGATATGTTGGAGGGTAGTAATAAATTTCTTCATTCGGAGTATCAGATAAGATTACACGATGGTAATACTTCCGCCGGCAGCTTCTACTGCTTTACGTGCTGCTTCACTTGCTGCATGGGCGGTGATGTTCACTTTGGAACTGAGTGTGCCACGACCTAAAACCTTGACACGATCATTACCGGAAATAAAGTTGTGTTGCAACATCGCTTCCAGTGTCCATTCCTTGACGTTGTGTTTATCACTCATGGTCTGCAATTGATCCAGGTTCAACGCGATAAAGGTTTCGCGATTATGATTTTTGAAACCCTTCTTTGGCAGACGCATCTGAAGAGGCATTTGACCCCCTTCATGAGCTCTTTTCCTTTTATAACCAGATCTTGATTTTGCACCTTTATGTCCACGCGTGGAAGTTCCTCCACGGCCTGAACCCTGGCCACGACCTTTTCTTTTATTATCCCGAACCGAACCGGCGGCGGGTGTCAGATTATTCAGTTCCATGCTCTTGAATTATTAAATAGCCTTAACCAATTTTCTCAACGGTGACGAGGTGTGCTACTTTACTCAGCATGCCTTCAATCTGTGCGTTTGATTCAAATACATTGGACCTGTTGATTTTACCCAACCCCAATGCTTTGATTGTATCCTTTTGCCTTCTCGATCTGTCGATGTGGCTTTTTACCTGAGTTACTTTGATCTTGGCCATCTTCTCTGTTATTATTCGGTGACTTCAGTTGTTGATTTTGGTGTATGACCGAATACTACATCGACGCTTACACTTCTGTTTTTAGCAACAGTTTGTGGGCTTCTCAACAGCATGAGGGCATTGATAGTGGCCTTGACCACATTGTGCGGATTAGATGAACCCATTGACTTGGCTAATACGTTATGTACGCCTGCACTTTCCAGTACTGCACGCATAGCTCCTCCTGCGATTACTCCTGTACCATCTGATGCAGGTTTAATCAACACTCGACCGGCCCCAAACTTTCCAATTTGTGGATGTGGTATAGTGCCTTTGTAAATTGGAACTTTAACGAGATTCTTTTTTGCATCATCGATTGCTTTAGCGATAGCTTCACTGACATCGCGGGCTTTTCCAAGACCCTGACCCACTGTTCCCTTGCCATCTCCCACGACCACAATCGCTGCGAAAGAGAATGTCCGTCCTCCCTTGGTGACTTTGGCAACCCGATTGAGGGAAACCATTTTATCCTGGAGTTCGGTCTCTGATGCTTTTACTCTTGTTGTTGATTCTTTCACCGTAGAAATATCTTGTTGTATTAGAATTTAAGTCCTGCGCTTCTTGCGCCTTCTGCCAATGCTTTTACACGACCGTGAAACAGATAACCACCACGATCGAAAACCACTTCGGAAATCTGAAGTGATTGAGCACGGGTGCCAATCAATTCACCGACCTTTTTAGCCAACGCTGTTTTGTTGACTTTAGCCAGGCTCTCATCAGAGGAAGATGCGGAAGCTATGGTCACGCCATGTGTATCATCTATCAGCTGGCAATAGATTTGTTTATTGCTGCGATAAACCGACAAACGAGGGCGCGATGCAGTGCCTTCCATTTTCTTACGGATACGATTATGAATCCGTGTACGTCTTGCAATTTTAGTCAGTCCCATGATGGTACTTTATTGATACTTATTATTTTTTACCGGATGTCTTACCAGCTTTTCTTCTCAGAATTTCACCCTGGTACTTGATACCCTTGCCCTTATAAGGTTCAGGTTTTCTGTATGATCTTATTTTAGCTGCCACCTGGCCCATCAATTGTTTATCCATTGACGTCAGGATGATCATCGGGTTTGATCCTTTTTCCGTTTTCGTTTCTACTTTAACCTCATTCGGTACATAGAAATAAATAGGGTGAGAATAACCAACGATGATTTCGAGCAGGTTCCCTGTATTGGTAACCCTGTAACCGACACCGACCAACTCGAGTGTGCGGGTATATCCTTCGGTGACCCCAGTGATCATATTACTGATCAAAGCTCTTGACAGACCATGCATGGACTTGTGACGGTTTTGTTCGGTTGGACGAGCAAACGTCATGGTTCCATCAGACATCGTTACGGTGATATCAGGATCTATCTGTTCGTGCAAAGTACCTTTTGGTCCTTTGACGGTCACCAAATTGCTTTTTGAAAGTTGAACATCAACTCCCTTTGGCAAACTGATTGGTAAATTACCTACGCGCGACACTTTTTTCGATTTTAGATTTTATAATTTAGAATTTGGATTTAAGGTCCTATTCCAATTTTTTCATTTTAGTATACGTAGCAGAGGCATTCCCCACCAAGGTTTTGTTTACGGGCTTCTTTGTCTGTCATCAATCCGTGCGAAGTCGAAATGATGGCAATTCCAAGTCCGTTGATAATCCGTGGCAATTCAGCATGAGAAGCAAACTGTCGTAAACCCGGGGTACTCAACCTGCCCAATTCGCGGATCACCGGTTGTTTGGTTTCTGCATCGTATTTGATAGCGATGTTGATGACGGCATCTTTTCCTTCACCCTGAAAGGTATACTTGAGGATGTAACCCTGCTCATACAAGATCTCGGTGATCTTTTGTTTGAGTTTAGAGCTTGGAATGCTCACTACCCGGTGCTTTGCCTGTTGAGCATTGCGGATGCGGGTGAGATAATCTGCTATTGGATCTGTAACGGCCATGAATGATACTCTGCTATTGTTAAACTACTTTTTCTATTTGATGATGACTACCAGCTGGCTTTTGTAACACCTGGCAATTTGCCTCCAAGGGCCATGTCCCTGAATTTATTCCGGCACAATCCGAACTTTCTCATATATCCTTTCGGACGACCTGTGAGTTTGCAACGGTTGTGCAGGCGTTTCTTTGAAGAGTTGCGAGGAAGTTTGTCGAGTTCATCCCACTTACCTTCCGCTTTTAATCGCTTGCGTATATCCGCGTATTGGGCGACTAATTTCACGCGCTTGTCTTCTCTTGCTATTAGTGACTTTCTGGCCATATTGGTGGCGTATTAATTTTTCTGGTTTTTAAATGGCATTCCCATTTCCTTCAACAAAGCAAATGCCTCTGCGTCGGTCTTGGCTGTAGTGACGATCGTGATATCCATACCATTGATCTTGGTAATTTTATCCAAATCGATTTCTGGAAAAATAATTTGCTCGGTGACACCCATGGAATAATTACCACGTCCGTCAAAACTTTTATCATTCACTCCCTGGAAGTCCCGTACACGAGGCAATGCCACGGTAATAAGGCGATCAAGGAATTCATACATTTTTTCTCTACGCAAAGTGACCCGCACGCCGATAGGCATGTTCTTTCTCAACTTGAAGTTAGAAACGTCCTTGCGTGACATCGTCGGCACTGATTTCTGACCTGCAATGGTGGTTAATTCACCTGCATATACATCCACCAGTTTTTTGTCCTGCGTAGCCTGTCCAATTCCCTGATTGAGACAAACTTTCACCACACGAGGAATTTCCATCATCGATGAATAGCCAAACTGTTCCTGGAGCTTAGGCGCCACGACAGTTTCATAAAATTGTTTTAACCTCGGTGTATAGCTCATCATTTAATGATTTCTCCGGATTTTTTTGAAAAACGAACAGTCTTACCATCTACTTCCTTCCGTCCAATACGGGTTGGCTCGCCGGATTTAGGATCGAGCAACATTACATTGGACATATGAATGGGAGCAGGCATATCGGAAATACCACCTGGTGTATTCTGTGTAGGCTTACGGTGTTTCTTGACCAATTTTATGTCTTCGACAATGACCCGTTGCTTATCCAGAATGACCTGGATGACATTTCCTGTCTTTCCTTTATCGGCGCCGGCAATGACCATGACCTTATCCCCTTTTTTGAAGTTGGATTTAAGTCTGGATTTACCGGTGGTTATTTTTTTTGCGCTCATGGCTTATTATGCGTATTGCAAGTCTTGACCAATTAAATTACTTCTGGTGCGAGGGAAACGATCCTCATGTAGTCTTTCTCACGAAGCTCACGCGCCACTGGACCGAAGATGCGGGTACCACGAGGTTCATCAGCTGCATTTAATAATACTACGGCGTTGTCATCGAAGCGGATATACGATCCATCCTTGCGACGTATTTCTTTTTTTGTCCTTACGACTACTGCTTTGGAGACAAGGCCTTTTTTCAAAACACCTGGTGCAGCATCTTTTACAGATACTACGATCTTATCACCAACAGAAGCATACCTCCTGCCTGAACCTCCCAGCACGCGGATGCAGAGTACTTCTTTTGCTCCGCTATTGTCTGCCACATTAAGTCTTGATTCCTGCTGTATCATATATCTTCCTGATTGCTTGAATGAATGCTAATTGGTAATTGATTATTTCGCTTTTTCGATGACTTCAACCAGGCGCCAGCGCTTGGTTGCACTTAAGGGACGAGATTCAACGATGCGCACGAGATCGCCGATTCCACAGGCATTGTTTTCATCATGCGCATGAAATTTCTTGTTGCGCTTAACGAATTTGCCATAGATCGGGTGACGCAGTTTACGTTCCACCATGACGGTGATGGTCTTATCGTTTTTATTGCTTGTCACCATGCCTACCCGCTGTTTCTTCAGGGAGTGGCCGCTGGTATTTACTACTTCATTACCCATTTCTTCTGCGTAATCTGATTTTTGATCTATTTGCTGTTTGTGCTGGTGTCATGGCACCCATTTCTCTGCGACGGATTTCCGTTTTGATGCGGGCAATATCACGTTTGGTATTGCGCAAGTTGACCGGATTGTCAAGACCTTTTATGGTATGATCAAAGCGCAATTTCTGATACTGCGAATTGATCTGCTTGAGTTCGGTCTGCAGATCGCCGTCTGACATTTCCTTGAGTTCTATATAATTCTTTGCCATCAGTCGTCCTGATTATGATTCGATATAATCGTGCCTGGTCACAATGGCACACTTCAATGGTAATTTCTGGGCTGCCAACTCCAATGCTTCCTTAGCCACCTGAGGGGTTACCCCTTCAAGTTCAAACATGATACGTCCGGGCTGAACGAGTGCTACCCAATGATCCACAGCTCCTTTACCCTTACCCATACGTACTTCCTGCGGTTTTTTCGTCACCGGTTTGTCAGGAAAAATGCGGATCCAAACGGCTCCTTCCCTCTTCATATGGCGCGTCATGGCAATACGGGCAGATTCAATCTGACGGCTCGTAATGCGCACATTTTCAAGGGCTTTGAGCGCAAAACTACCAAAAGAGATTTCACTTCCCTTCCAGGCAATTCCACGGTTTTTGCCTTTGTGCATCTTCCTGTATGTCGTGCGTTTTGGCTGTAACATTTTTTAGTTTTTTACCGTAATGGTCACTTTTTAGAAAAGTGGTGCAAAGGTACGTTTTTTCACTACTTCTCTTCCTTCGATTTCGGGCCTATTTTTTACGTGGGCCACCACCTCCGCCCCCGCGAGGTGCTCCTCCTCCGCCTCCGCCTGGACCGCGAGGTCCACCGCCTCCACCGCCGCGATTTCCACCACCGCGAGGTCCGCCACGACCGCCACCGGCAGGTCTTTCACCTCTTTCATTTCTATCACGGCTATTTCTATCCCGGAATTCACTTCCCCCTTCGCGTCGTCCTGGTCCTTCATTTCTTTCGTTTCCTCCTCTTCTGTTTCTGACACCCTGTTCGCCGCCGGCATTTAAGGTCAGTTCACGTTTTCCGTAAACTTCTCCTTTGCATATCCAGCATTTGATTCCGATTTTTCCATACACTGTCTGGGCTTCGCGTATAGAATAATCGATATCGGCACGGAAGGTGTGAAGTGGAGTACGTCCATCTTTATATTCTTCCGACCTGGCCATTTCAGCTCCATTAAGACGGCCGCTGATACGAACCTTGATGCCTTCTGCGCCTGAACGCATGGTGGATTGGATAGCCATTTTGATGGCACGACGATAATTGATACGTGCTTCAATTTGCTTGGCTATTGATTCAGCCACGATATTGGCATCCAATTCTGGTTTGCGGATCTCCATGATGTTGATCTGCACTTCCATTTTGGTCAGTTTCTTCAACTCTTCGCGGATACGATCCACTTCCTGGCCACCCTTTCCGATGATGATACCAGGTCTTGAAGTCTGAATGGTTACCGTTACGCGTTTCAATGTGCGTTCGATGACCATATGGGCTATACCGCCCTTTTCGATCCGCGCCTGGAGATAGATACGGATTTTCTCATCCTGTATTACTTTCTCTGCATAGTCATGGCCGCCAAACCAGTTGGACTCCCATCCTCGGATGATGCCCAGCCTGTTGCCAATCGGATTTGTCTTTTGACCCATGTTTGTTTCTTAATGCGATCTCGCTTCGCGAGCTCACTTATTTATTATTAATTATTCTTCTTCATCGCCGCCTTCGTTTTCACCATCGAAGGGTATACGGTTTTCAATAACCACTGTTACGTGGTTGCTGTGTTTGCGGATCCGGTGAGCACGGCCTTGTGGGGCGGGGCGGATACGTTTGATATGACCGGCGCCATCGACGAGTAATTTCTTTATAAAAAGATCATGCTCATCTATGTCTTGCTGGCCCCCGGTTTTGTTCTCCCAATTTGTTACTGCAGAGAGAACCAGTTTTTCCAGCCAGCCTGCAGCTTCTTTATTGGTGTACTTCAGGATATTGACTGCATCCTCCACCTTCTTCCCTCTGATGAGGTCAGCCACCAGACGCATCTTACGTTCGGAGAGGGGGCAGTTTCTGAGTTTAGCAACAGCTTCCATGTAGGTTTACTTTTTTAAAGCGTCGATGTTTAATTATTTCCTGTTTCCAGCGTGACCACGGAAGGTGCGGGTTGGTGCAAATTCACCAAGCTTGTGTCCTACCATGTTTTCAGTGACGAAGACAGGGATAAAAGTCTTTCCATTATGCACAGCAATCGTATGGCCAACCATGTCCGGCACGATCATCGATGCGCGGGACCAGGTTTTGATCACGGATTTCTTATTCGTCGAATTGGCTTTTTCGATTTTCGCCATCAACTTATTGAATACGTAAGGGCCTTTTTTAATTGATCTAGCCATAGTTTATGATTCCTTATTGCTTAAGCCTTGTTTTTAGTTTTGCGACGGGAGATGATCAACTTCGAAGAGTTGGCATGTGGGCTACGAGTCTTTTGACCTTTCGCCATAATACCTGTTCTTGATCTTGGATGACCTCCAGATGCTTTTCCTTCACCACCTCCCATGGGGTGATCGACCGGATTCATTGCAACCCCTCTCACCCTAGGACGACGGCCACTCCATCTCTTTGCACCAGCTTTTCCAAAGACGGTCAAAGCATGATCGGGATTGGAAACTGAGCCCATTGTAGCCTTACAATTGAGCAGTACACGACGCACTTCACCAGAAGGTAATTTGATAACAGCATATCTATCTTCACGACCCATCATAGTAGCTGCTGCACCGGCGCTGCGCACGATTGCGCCGCCCTGGCCCGGATGCAATTCAACGTTATGAATGGTAGAACCCAGGGGCACATCTTTTAAAAAGAGTGCATGGCCGGTATCCGGTGTGGCCTGGCTGCCGGCTAAAACTTTAGCACCGACTTTCAGTCCATGCGGAGCGAGGATGTATCGCTTTTCGCCATCTGAGTATTCGATCAGTGCGATAAAGGCTGTGCGATTAGGATCGTATTCGATCGTCTTCACAGTACCAACAATATTTTCTTTATCCCGTTTCCAATCGATCACCCGGTAGCGACGTTTGTGTCCACCACCTTTCTGGCGCATGGTCATCTTGCCATCTGCATTACGGCCACCACTTTTCTTGATCGGTTCAAGAAGTGATTTTTCCGGTTTCGCAGCGGTTATTTCCTCGTAGGCATTTCCTACGCGGAAGCGCGTGCCTGGAGTAGTAGGTTTAAATTTTCTAACAGCCATGATCTATTTATCTATGCGTCTGAATGATATTCAATTAAATGTCTCCAAAGAAATCAATGGTCTCTCCTGTACCCAGGGTCACCACTGCTTTTTTGAAGGATGCTTTGCGTCCATGTAAAACCCCTTTTTTGGTATTCCGCGTTTTGCGTTTTCCAGGGATGATCATAGTGTTGACAGATTCCACGTTTACCGTGTAAAGCTTTTCAACCGCTTTTTTGATTTCAATTTTATTCGCGCCTTTATCCACGATAAAACTGTATTGGCTCTTGCTCTCTGATAAGGTATCTGCCTTTTCAGTGATCAGAGGTTTGACGAGAATTATTTTGTCGCTCATGTTCCTTTACGTTTTATTGGATATCGGAATTAATTCTTGAGTGATTTCGTGATCAACTCTACGGACTGCTCTGACAACACGAGTTTTTGTGAGCGCAGGATATCATAGGTATTCAGATCCTGTGCGCGAACCAGTCTTGTATTTTGCAGGTTGCGTCCGGAGAGATAAAGATTCGTGTTGGCTTCAGAAGTTACGAAGAGTGATTTGTTGTTATCAATCTGCAAGTTCTTGAGCACGGCCATAAAATCTTTTGTACGTGGTTTATCCATTGTGATTTCTTCCACCACAATGAGATTACCTCCCATGGCTTTTGAAGAAAGCGCGGAACGGCGTGCGAGTAATCTCACTTTGCGATTTACTTTGAGATCATAGTCATGAGGTCTTGGACCGAATGCTCTACCACCACCTTTGAACATTGGATTTTTCAAAGAACCTGCGCGAGCACCACCTGTACCTTTCTGTTTTTTGAACTTCTTGGTTGTGCGCCAAACTTCATTGCGCTCTTTGGTTTTGTGTGTGCCCTGGCGTTGATTAGCTAAGTAAGCTTTCACCGCGAGATAGACGACGTGCTCATTTGGCTTGATGCCAAATACCTCATCAGCCAGTTCAATACTGCGACCTGTCTTTTCGCCTTTGGAATTCAGAATGTCTATATTCATGGCTACTTACTTTTCGATGATGATAAATGAACCGTTGTGACCAGGGATTGCTCCTTTGATCAAGATCAGGTTTTGATCCGGTAATAATTTTTCAACGCGGAGGTTACGCATTTTCACGCGATCGCCACCCATGCGTCCAGCCATTCGCAAGCCTTTTACAACTTTCGAAGGATAGGAAGAAGCACCGATTGAACCAGGAGCACGCATACGGTTATGCTGACCGTGTGTAGACTGCATGATACCGGCGAAATGGTGACGCTTAACAACGCCTTGAAATCCTTTTCCTTTGCTCGTTCCGATTGCCGAAACTTTTTCTCCTTCGGTGAAGATTTCATCGATGGAAATGAGATCGCCAAGGTTTTTGCTGATTTCAAAATCACGGAATTCAGCCAGCTTGCGTTTTGGTGCTGTCTTGGCTTTTTCAAAGTGACCTTGCATAGCATTCGAAGTATTCTTCGTTTTGGCTTCGCCATAGGCCAGTTGTAGCGCATCATAACCATCCGTGTCCACAGTTTTGACCTGTGTGACAACGTTGGGTTGTGCATGAACCACCGTACAAGCAATGGATCTGCCTGCCTGGTCAAAGATGCTGGTCATGCCGACCTTTTTGCCTATTATTCCTTTCATAGTATATACATAAATTTCTACCGCGCCGCGCGCGATAAAAGTCAACTATTTACTTTCCATTTCACTGCAACGTGCAGTGAATACTATGTGAGCTTAACCTGGATATCTACACCGCTGGGAAGTTCGAGCTTTGAAAGCGCGTCTACCGTCTTAGGTGTAGGTGTATAAATCTCGATCAAGCGTTTGTGTGTACGCAACTGGAACTGCTCTCGAGATTTCTTATTTACGTGCGGGGAGCGCAAGACGGTAAATATTTCCTTCTCGGTGGGCAGCGGAATCGGACCCGTAACGACGGCTCCACTATTGCGAACAGTTTTCACGATTTTCTCCGTTGACTTATCGACCAGATTGTGATCATAAGAGCGAAGTTTAATCCTAATTTTCTGATTCATTTCCCGACCAAAAAAATTGTTTATTAAATATGGTTGACCCTCTTTTGGGTTTTGTTCTTGTTTGTTCGGCACTTTCGCAATGCCTGTTTATTATTATGCCTTTACTGCACCTTTAGCTTTTTCAATTATATCCTCTGCGATGTTCTTTGGCACCGGAGAAAAATGACTGAATTCCATAGTAGAACTTGCACGACCTGAAGTGATGGTACGCAACTGTGTTACATAACCAAACATTTCTGCTAATGGTACTTCTGCCTGAACAGCTATTGCACCTGAGCGACTATCCTGACCTTTTGGTAAGCCACGACGACGATTAAGGTCACCGATCACTGGTCCTACATATTCATCAGGAGTCACTACTTCGAGTTTCATGATCGGCTCGAGCAATACTGGTTTTGTCTTGAATGCTGCTGCACGGAAACCTTCTTTTGCACAAAGTTCGAAAGCGATGGGCTTGGAATCCACAGCGTGTGTTTGTCCGTCATAGATTCTCACTCGCATGCTGTCAATACTGTAACCAGCCAATACGCCATTATCCATCATGGCATTAAAACCTTTGACGATGGATGGGAAGAATTCTTTAGGAACAGAACCTCCGAAAATTCCATTGATGAATTGAAGCCTTGTCTTACCGCTTTTGAAATCATCGCTTTCGAGAAATTCAGCATCAGCAGGGCCGAGTTCGAATGACAACTGAGCGAAGAGACCAGAACCACCAGACTGTTTTTTCAGTCTTTCGGTGTGGTCCACCATAACAGTAAGAGCTTCTTTATAATTAACCTGGGGTGCACCCTGGTTACATTCTACTTTGAATTCGCGACGAAGACGATCGACAATGATCTCCAGGTGCAGCTCACCCATACCACTGATGATGGTTTGGTTAGTGTCTTCATCATACTTAACGCGGAAGGTTGGATCTTCTTCAGCGAGTTTAGATAAAGCCATTCCGAGTTTATCTAGATCTTTTTGACTCTTAGGTTCAACGGCAATACCAATCACAGGATCCGGGAAGACCATGCTTTCCAGTACGATTGGTTTGTTTTCGTCACATAACGTATCCCCGGTGCGGATGTCTTTGAAACCAACACCTGCAGCAATATCACCAGCTTCAACCCTATCAATTGGGTTTTGCTTGTTGGCATGCATTTGATATAAACGAGAGATGCGTTCTTTATTTCCTGAACGAGTATTTAAAACATAGGAACCTGCATTCAATGCACCTGAATAAACGCGCATGAAAGCAAGACGACCTACATAAGGATCTGTTGCAATTTTGAAAGCAAGTGCAGCAAAAGGTTCGTTTACGTTGGGTAAGCGAGTTTCTTCCTGATCAGTGTCAGGATTGATACCTTTTATAGCTTCAACATCTAATGGACTTGGCAAGAAAGCGCAAACTGCATCGAGCACAGCCTGAACGCCTTTGTTTTTAAATGCTGAACCGCACATCATTGGTACGAACTTCATATCGCACACCGCTTTGCGGATAGCGATTCTCATTTCGTCAGCAGAGATGGACTCAGGGTCATCGAAAAATTTCTGCATCAAGGTGTCGTTGTATTCAGCGACAGCTTCGAGTAATTTTCCTCTCCATTCTGCCACTTCTGCAACGAGTTCTGCAGGAACAGGAATTTCCTGAAAGGTCATTCCCATATCTTCCTCATTCCACACCATTGCTTTACCGGTGATCAGGTCGACAACGCCTTTGAAGCGTTCTTCTTCACCGATTGGAACCTGTAATGGAATTGCTTTGGACTTGAGTTTATTCTCAACATCTTTTACAACGTTGTAGAAGTTAGCACCAGAGCGATCCATCTTATTGACGAATCCGATACGAGGTACTTTATAATTATCTGCTAACCGCCAGTTCGTTTCAGACTGAGGTTCAACACCGGAAACGGCATCAAATAAAAATACAAGACCATCGAGTACGCGGAGGGAACGGTTTACTTCAACAGTAAAGTCAACGTGTCCTGGTGTATCGATGATATTGACAGCATAGTCCTGGTCTTTCCAGTTCCATGATGTTTTGGTAGCTGCACTTGTGATCGTGATACCACGCTCCTGCTCCTGCTCCATCCAGTCCATGGTGGCAGCGCCATCATGCACTTCACCAATTTTATGGGAAATACCTGTATAATATAATACACGTTCCGTAGTGGTAGTCTTACCTGCATCGATGTGAGCAGCGATACCAATATTGCGTGTATATGTTAAATCAGTAGCCATTGTGATCTCTAAACCGTTTGGGGGTTATTATTTAAAGTGAGCGAAGGCGCGATTAGCCTCAGCCATTTTGTGTGTGTCTTCTTTTCTTTTTACAGCTGAGCCTTCACCCTTAGCTGCTGCTTGCAGTTCGGAGGCTAATTTTTCAGCCATTCCTTTTCCATTACGTTCGCGAGCAAAACGGATGAGCCATTTCATGCCAATGGCCACTTTACGTTTTGGATTGATTTCCGTAGGAATCTGGAAAGTGGCGCCACCGATACGACGGCTGCGAACTTCTACTGAAGGAGTAGCATTTTCGAGGGCTTTGTGGAAAGTCTCGTGAGGATTGGCACCTCCGCGTTCGGTGATCAGGTCCATGGCATCATAGAAGATATCATAAGAGATGCTCTTCTTGCCCTGCCACATCATGTTATTGATAAAACGGCTTACTACCGGATCGCCATAGCGAGGATCTGGTTGAAGGATCCTCAGTTTAGGTTTTCTTTTTCTCATGATTAACTCCTACTATTTCTTAGGTCTTTTTGTACCGTAACGTGATCTTGATTTGAGGCGGTTGTTTACGCCTGCTGTATCGAGTGCCCCACGTACGATGGTATAACGAACACCTGGCAGGTCCTTTACCCTACCGCCCCTGATGAGGACGATGGAGTGTTCCTGGAGGTTATGGCCCTCGCCTGGAATATAGGCGATGACCTCAATGCTGTTCGTCAACCTCACCTTCGCTACCTTCCGGAGGGCCGAGTTCGGCTTCTTCGGGGTAGTGGTGTATACACGGGTGCATACGCCTCTCTTCTGAGGGCAGGCATCCAGTGCGCGAGCTTTGCTTTTGTAAACAACCTGCTTGCGACCTTTCCTAACTAATTGATTTATAGTAGGCATACGTTAATTTTACCTATGGTTTTAGACGCTTTTTTCGAAAGCGAATGCAAATGTATGACTATTTCCCCGAATACTTAATAGGCGGGAAAATATTTATTGGGAAGGGATTGGGGGAGTTATGGGGGAAGGAAGCAAAGGATGAACGGAGTAAAGGAGCAACGGATATACTGAACCAAGGCGGAATTGCAGCAGGAAGTAAGAATTAAGAAGGAAGAATAAGGAAGTAAGAAGGAAATTGAATAGCCAATAGCCATTATTGAATGACCAATTTAGAAGATAAAGGAAGTCCCTTCAGGGGATTTAGGGGCAAAACGGTATTAAATTGTGGCTTATGAATGTATTAATACGAAAAGCACAGAGGGAGGACATGACTGCCGTCCAGGCATTGGTCTGTGAATTGGCAGACTATGAGCGGGGCCTACATAAGGTCATTACTACCCCATTGAGCTATGAAAAAGATTTTGAGGATGGTGTCTTTGATGCCATTGTAGCCGAAGTGGAGTCAGAGATTGTCGGAATGGCGCTTTATTTCATGGCCTATTCTACATGGCGAGGAAGGATGATGTACCTCGAAGACTTTATTGTGAAAGAATCGATGCGGGGACAAGGAATTGGCGTGAAGTTGTTTGATGCCTTTTTAGAAGAATCAAGCAAAAAAGGTGTGGCGCTTGTCAAATGGCAGGTGCTGCGGTGGAATGAACCGGCGATCAACTTTTATGAAAAGTATCATGCAGAACTTGACGATGAGTGGATTGATGGGAAGATTTATTTCGTGTGAGGATGAGAGTTAATACTGGCAGCGTAGGTACAACCTACGGCAAACGGGGGTAGAAGGGCGGAAGAGGCGGAAGAGGCAGAAAGGGCGGAAGAGGCAGAAAGGGCGGAAGAGGTAGAAAAGGAAATCATTTATTACTCATAACGTGGTTACAACCTGCGGCAAACGGAGATAATTAATTGGATTCACTGACACACGTAGCATTAGGAGCCTGCATAGGAGAAGCTTTCTTTGAAAAAGGTTTTGGCAAGAAAGCTATGTTTTGGGGCATGCTGGCGCAGAGTATTCCGGATATTGATTTCCTGGGTGGGTTTTGGATGACGACACCGGAGACGTTGTTAGCGCACCGGGGATTTACTCATTCCATTCTTTTCGGCTTATTGATTGTTCCTGTGTTCGCTTTGATTGCAGATCGGGTGCATCGTCCACATAATATTGCATTCAGAAAATGGATGCTGTTTTTTGCTGCTGAAGTTTTTGTCCACTTGTTTATCGATGCATTCAATAATTATGGAATTGGATGGTTCGAACCTTTTAGTCATCACCGGTTTTCATTCAATACTATTTATGTGGCCGATGCATTTTTTTCGATATGGCCAGGCATAGCTTGTTGTTTCCTGATTTTATTGAATCGATTTCACCTGCACAGATCATTCTGGTGGAAATTTGGAGTGTTACTTCCTGCATTGTACCTGGGCTATTGCAGTGTCAATAAGTTAATGATTGATTCTTCAGTCAGAAGACAATTTGCAACCCAACAGATTTCATATGATCGATATTTTACCACTCCTGCCCCACTTCAAAACTGGCTTTGGTTTGTTGTCGCAGGAAATGACACGGGTTACAATGTTGGATATCAATCTGTCTTTGCACGAGACAAACCCATGCACTTTGAATTTTTTCCAAGAAATGATTCCTTATTGACACAAGTGCAAAACCGAGATGAACTTCAACAGCTCATTCGCTTTTCCCAAGATTTTTATACGGTTGAAAAATGGCATGATACCCTGGTGCTTAATGATCTTCGCTTCGGCCAGATCACAGGCTGGTACGATCCGAAACAAAAATTTGCTTTTCATTATTTCCTCGATCATCCTGCAGGTAATGACCTGGTGGTACAGCGAGGACGATTTACAGGCTGGAACCGGGAAACAATAAATGCTTTTTGGAAAAAAATAAAAGGCGACTAACGTTCTTGTTTAAAATAAAAAGTAAACAGAAAAAAAATAGTTCTGAACGTTCTGTAAGAAATCCAATTGAGGAATTGCTTAGCTATATTTTTAGATCGTTTATATTTTGCCTCTGTAATTCGAACACAATCCTTTTGCATGATCTGTTCCAACATTTCTCTCGTTTGCTGAGCAAAGCCAGGATCATCCACGTCCAGGTTTAATTCAATACTCGCATAGGTACTGATGTCATTGACATTGAAAGATCCAATTGTCGTCCAGCTATCATCGGCTGTTGCCAGCTTTCCATGCAACACAGTTTTTTGGTACTCATATAATTCCAATCCATTTCGTAATAACCAGTCATAATACCAACGCTCTGCCCGTTTCGCCAGCATCACATCGGAGGGACCTGACATGATCAATTTAATATTTACTCCCCGTGCTACTGCCCGGCGAAGGCTATTTCGAATGGCTCTGCCCGGCAAAAAATAGCTGCATAAAATGATCACCTCTGATTTGGCACCATTTAACATCTGGAGATAGGTACTTGTAATTTGACTTTTCCTGCGTACCCAATCATTGCGGCGCATACGCACGCGCTTCCGGTTTTCATGCGGAATGTTAAACTCTATTTTCTTTTCCTCGCAAGGCGTCATCTTCATATACGCAGGATATCCTTTCCACGCTTTCCAACACAACACACATAATGGAAGTGCGATTTCACCTTCTACACAAAGCGCAAAATCCAACCAGGCGGGTTGATCCGGCATGTCATTGTATCGATTCGAAACATTGATACCTCCGACCAATGCGATTCGAGTATCTACCACTACTAATTTGTGGTGCAGGCGACGGCCCAAATAAAAATTCTTGCTCTTTAATAAAGGTTCGAAATACCGAAAGTGGATCCCTTCAGCTTTGAGATCATCGATGAACTTTCGACTTAAATTTTGTGAGGCATAACCGTCAGCCAGCAGGTAAACTCCCACCTTTCTTTGAACAGCTTCTTTTAAAGCATCCACCACCATCTGCCCCGTCTCATCCTCGTCAAAAATGTACATCTGGATATGAATGCTCTCTTTTGCCTTGTGGATCAGCTCCAGCAGCGTGTCAAAAAATTCCTTACCAGAATGAAGGAGTTGAACTTGATTTACTTCGGTATACTCGACCGCAGATGGCTTTGATTTCATATCCCTATTAAAACAATGATTTCTGAAAAATTATCATGAACTTCCTGAAAATTTTCTGTCCTGATCTTTCAGGATGAAAAAATGAACAGATTTATTCAAAACAAAGACATCACAAACCAAGGTAATGAAACGTAGAGCATTTGTAACCCAGGGAACAGTAGCAGCAGCTTCCATTGCAGCAATATCGACTCTCGCCTGCAAGGTGGATAACAAAAGCAAGCCAGTAGTAACCGGAGACCAACCCGGATCTATCGATGAATTCGAACTCAATGAAACAACTGTAAAGGAACTCCAGGATAAAATGACCAATGGACAATACAATGCTGAAGGCATCACCAATCTATACCTCAATAGAATTGAGGCATTGGATAAAAATGGACCCAAGCTGAATGCTGTGATTGAATTGAATCCCGATGCACTGGCCATAGCCAAAGCGATGGATGAAGAAAGAAAAGCAGGCAAAGTAAGAGGGCCGCTACATGGCATTCCGATTCTGATCAAAGACAATATCAACACCGCAGATAAAATGATGACTACTGCTGGTTCACTTGCATTAGTTGGAAATGTGGCTGCAAAAGATGCATTTATTGTTGCAAAACTCAGAGAAGCTGGCGCTGTCCTGCTTGGCAAAACAAACCTGAGTGAATGGGCCAACTTTCGTTCGACCAAATCATGTTCCGGTTGGAGCAGCCGTGGTGGACAAACTAAAATGCCGTATTACATCGATCGTAATCCATGCGGATCAAGTTCGGGATCCGGAGCGGCGGTGTCAGCCAATTTCTGTACAATAGCAATAGGAACAGAAACGGATGGATCGATCACCTGCCCTGCATCTACCAATGGAGTGGTTGGAATAAAGCCAACTGTGGGATTATTGAGCCGAACAGGAATCATTCCAATTTCCTTTACGCAGGATACTGCCGGACCATTGACCAGGACAGTTACTGATGCAGCGATTTTATTAAGTGCTTTAACTGGAGTGGATAATACTGATGATAAAACTAAAGCGAGTGAGGGAAAGGCGGCCAAAGATTACACCACATTTCTTGATGCAAAAGGATTGCAGGGGAAACGAATCGGGATTGATAAAAAGAAATATGAGAATCAATTTCTGAATCGATTGCAACAACAAGTCGTTGATGCATTAAAGCAACTAGGAGCAGAAATCGTGGAAGTGGAATATGTTGACAAAATCAATGACCTGGGTGATGAGGAGTTTGAAATGATGAAGTATGAATTTAAAGATGGCTTGAATAAATATCTCTCTACCGCAAGCGTCACTCCAAAGACTTTAAAAGACCTGATTGATTTTAATACACAACATGAAGATGATGCCATGCCGACTTTCAAACAGGATGTCTTTGTTGACAGCGAGAAAAAAACTGGCCTTGACAGCAAGGAATATCTTGCCCTCGTGAATAAAACAAATAGGGGTTCGCAGAAAATCATTGATGATTTATTGAAAACAAATAACCTGGATGCCTTGGCTGGCATCACTATGGGGCCGGCATGTGCTATTGATACCATTTATGGTGACCGATGGGGTGATGTGTTTTTGACAGCCCCTGCGGCAATGAGTGGTTATCCGCACATCAGTGTGCCGGCAGGTTTTGTTTATGATTTACCGGTTGGATTTTCTTTTTTCGGAACGGCGTGGTCTGAAGGGAAATTGATCAGCATGGCGTATGCGTATGAGCAGGCGACAAAGCATCGGAGGAAGCCGGCGTTTAAGGCTGTGTTTGCCTTGTGAGAGGGTGAGAGAGAGTGGGAGGTATGAGCAGAATGAGTGGTATGAGCGGTATGAGCAGAATGAGTGGTATGAGCGGTATGAGTGCCTAGGCTACAACATGACATAACTTTTATGCAAAATGTATCTTTTCGAAATGTCGATGAATTTCTGGATTTCCTCCCCGAAGAGGAATTAAAAATCACATTGCGATTAAGGGAAATTGTTTTGGAATGTATTCCAAATGTCCAGGAGAAATTGTCTTACAACGTCCCCTATTATTTTTTAAAAAAGAGAATTTGTTTCATCTGGCCCGCATCTATTCTTTGGGGCAAAAAGCAAACTTATGAAGGGGTTCGCTTTGGATTTACGTCAGGATATTTGCTGCAGGATGAAATTGGATACCTGGATAAAGGGGAAAGAAAAGAAGTGTATTGGCGGGATTTTAAGTCAGTGCAGGAGATTGATGAGGATGTGTTGAAATCGTTTATTTTCCAGGCGGTGGAGGTCGAGCAAGAAAGTAAGAGAGTAAAGTTTAAATGTTTAAAGGATTAAATGTTTAAGTGTTTAAGTGTTTAAGTGTTTAAGATTATTTTTTCATTCATCTTTTTTCAAAAAATCATGCAATTTCTCTTCAGCTTTTTCGCCGAGCTTGCGGCCGAGGAGAGCGCCGCTGTAGGAAAAAATATTCACGAGAATACTGTCAGTATCATCGGCAGCACCATTACTACCGGTTGAACCGGATAAAAGATTTTTGGGACGAAAGGTATTTTTCAATTCTTTCCAATTGGACACAATAGTATTCCTTACTTCCTTTTCTTTCTCGCGCAAACGTTTCTTCTCTGCCTTCAATTCATATTTATTCCGTATCATCTTCGTCGCTTCTTTTGGTTAAATGGCTGAGAATCGAATTCATGATGGGGATGCGAATCACACTTTCGCGTACCGACCAGATCACCCAGGCCAACAATAAATAAATACCGCAAACGGCAAGAAAACCCAATCCCATATTTCCCCACCAATATCCTAATCCAATAGCCAAAGCAATGCTGGCAAAAATGAGTGCCAAACTAAATGCAAGGATGATCATAAGCCTTGCCACGAGATTAGCAATCAGCCCTGAACTTTTCTCAGCTAAATTGAGCCTGACTTTCTCTAGCCTGAGTTCAGCATATTCTTTTATGCCATCTGCTATTTCCTCTACTTTAATAAATGTTTCTTCCATCATTGGCAACAACGATTTTAAGTGGGCTACAAAAACAATGTACGCTTGATCTCCCCTGTTTGTTTAATTACTGGGTTGATGTTTTTCTGTAGCGTCTTTTATTTTTTTCTCCCATTCACCTTTGAGGTTCTCCAGTTTTTTCTTCGCCTGCATGATTTTTTCTTCCAGGTCATCCATGACGATTTGGCCTTCGGTCTTCAATCTCTTGCGGGTTTTAGAGCCTTTGGCAGGCGCAAATAAAATTCCAAGGGCGGCTCCTAACGCAGCACCTGTGGCGAAGGCGATGATTGTTTTCTCAGTATTATTCATTTCAATGGTTTTTTAATGTTTTACTATAACGGCGAATCGCTCTATTAGGTTTTAAAGTTAGCCTTCTGACCGTCCACAACAGGTGATCACGCTCAATGGAAGACGTAATTTAAATCATAAACCAAGTCAGCAATTACGCCTAACTTAATATCCGGAATGACTCCATCCAAAATCATACCGAATTATGAGAATTCTATCCTTGAGATAGATAAACGGCTTCCACCTGGGGGCTTATTAGTTGACTAATTCATAAAGCCTATAAACCCTAATTCTCAACCAAGCCATGAAACATGAATTTAATGATGTCAAGTATAAGCCCCTTCAAATCAGTAGTGGAGCCTTCCAGCACAACGAATTAATTCCTCCCCAATTCACCTGCGATGGCAGGAACATTAATCCTCCACTCGACATTGAAGACATTCCACAAGAAGCCAAGAGCCTTGTTCTGATCATGGATGATCCTGATGCTCCGGGTGGCATGTGGGTGCACTGGGTGGTCTGGAATATTCCCATCACTCACCGGGTCGAAGAGAATTCTGTTCCGGGCATTGAAGGAATGAATGATTCCAAGCGTAATCATTATGGTGGTCCATGCCCCCCATCAGGAACGCATCGGTATTTTTTCAAAGTTTATGCCCTTGATTCAGTATTGGACTTACCAATCAATACTAACAAAACATCCCTTGAGCAAGCTATGCTCCCTCACATTTTAGGCTTCGGCGAAATAATCGGACTTTACAAAAGAAAATAATTCATCCCGAGCGAACCATCTATGCTGGATTTTATCACCGTTTGGAAATTACTTGCTGGAATTGCTTTCTTCCTATGGGGCATGCAGTCGATAGAGGATTCGCTTAAATTTTTATCCAGCCGGAAGTTTAAGTTGTTTCTCAAAAAATTGAGTGCTTCCATGCTGTTCGCTATCCTGGGAGGCACCCTTGCTTCTCTCGTGATGCAAAGCAGCAGCCTGGTCAATACGATGATACTGGCTTTTGTAGCCACGAAGGTTATTCCTATTCAAAATGCACTGGCGCTGATCCTTGGCTCCAATCTGGGTACCACCTTTAATAGTTGGATATTTGTTTTCATCGGTTTTAAGGTGGAATTTCAGAATCTCGCTTTTGCATTAGCCGGTATTTTCGGCTTCATCCATTACCTCAGCACACCAGGAAAGGGATTGTATTACTGGAGTAAATTTTTGTTCAGCATCGGTGTTATTTTGATTGGACTGAATTTCATTAAGACCGGAATGGAACAATTTACCGAGCATCTCGATCTTTCCAAATTTGATGAATCTCATACTTTCCTGTTATTATTAGTTGGCCTCACTTTAACTGCTATTCTTCAGGCCAGTTCGGCTACCATGGTCATTGTCTTAAGTGCACTGAATGTGCATGCCATTTCTTTATTGGCCGGTATGGCGATCATACTCGGATCAGAAGTGGGCACTACACTTAAATTTTTATTGGCTTCTATCAAAGGTATTCCGGATAAAAAAAGAGTAGCGGTTGCCAACACGGCCATCAATGTTATCATTGCTTTAGTGATAGCCCTGGTGCTGGTTCCCATCGACCAACTCATCAGGGATGTTCTCGACATTAAAGATCCCCTTATCGCTGTGGCATTTTTCCAGACGCTGGTGAATGTTATTGCTATAATAATATTCACGCCTTTCCTGAATCCCATCAGCAAACTCCTGGGAAGTCTCTTTTCAAAAGCTTCGAGTTCATTACTTCACGTTCAGCAAGTAAAGGTGAGTGATACAGACAATGCTTTTGTTGCCATGGAGGAAGATGTGGATTACTTTCTCCGGTGTGCACTTCGCTTTACCCGATTTTCTTTTGATTTGCCGGAGGACAAATATTCCACAGCTTCCCTCCCTAAAATATTTCACAAGAAAAATGACATGGAACAATATGAATACCTGAAAGTGATCCATGGTGAAATCCATCAGTTCGGACATAAAATGATGGAATCCAGGGACCTTAAACCGGCGCATCAGCAGCGATTGGAACAATTAATGACTGCCAACCGCAATACGATGTATGCCTGCAAGAACATCAAAGATGCTTTTAATGATTTGCATGCTTTGCGAGAATCTTCCAACGAGGTGAAATATGCTTTTTACACACATACGTCTAAACAAATGAATGCCTTCCTCAAAGCTATCCTCGCTATGCTGAGGGATCGTGAATCAGCCACATTATTTAAAGAAATTAAAGAACTCTATCAATCCTTACCCGATACTTACAATGAAATATTAAAACAGTTGTATAAAAATGATTTGGAACAACATCTTAATGTGACGGAAATTTCCACTCTCCTCAATTTCAATCGTGAAATTTATTCAGCGCTGAAATCGTATATGTATGCTGTCAAGGATTATTTGTTGACGGAGAAGGAGGCGGATTATTTTGATGAGCTGCCGGGGTTTATTAGATAAAATGAATAACGAATAAGGAAGTAAGAATAAGGAAGTAAGAAGGAATTAAATTCTACAAAGCACCACCCCCCGACCCCCTCCAAAGGGGGAGGAAGCCTTTTGATTATTAAAAGCTTTCTGAATTTTTAACAGAGATTCTGCAAATCAATTGACTTGTAAAATCATTCTACTGAATTAAATAGTATCATTTCTTAAGTAAGATCATCCTCCCCCTTTGGAGGGGGTCGGGGGGTGGTGCGCTCTTTACACCTTTAGAGTAGGTGGTGGGTAGTGCGCTCTTTACACCTTTGAAGTGTGCACAAACTTGTCCTTCGACAAACCCGTCTTCCTAACCGCATTTATGCCGCCTTCTATCTCGGTGAAATTGCGATAGCCGCGAGCTCTTAGGATACTTGAAGCAATCATCGTCCGATATCCGCTTGCGCAGTGCATAAAGAAATGCTGATTGGGGTTGATGTCTTTGATCCAGTCATTGATGTAGGCCAGCGGTTTGCTTTCTGCATCCTCAAGATGTTCGGTTTCGTATTCGGTTTCGCGGCGGATGTCATATACTTCCGGATGATCTTTTTCAAATTTTAAAGCAAAGGCATCAGCGGACATTCTTTCCATGTGATCTGTTTCCATGCCTTCTGCTTTCCAGGCTTCGAACCCGCCTTTGAGATGACCGATCACATTGTCAAAGCCAACGCGGCTGAGGCGTGTCACTGATTCTTCCTCCATGCCAAGGTCAGTAATCAACAAAATCTCTTGCTTGACATCTGCTATCAATGCACCCACCCAAGGTGCAAAATCACCGGTGAGCCCGATATTGATCGATTGAGGGATATGGCCGTGTGCGAAATCACTTCCCTTACGTGTATCTAACAATAGTGCGCCAGTCTCTTCAGCTACTACTTCAAATTCTTTTGGAGACAATGCCAGCATGCCTTTATTTAAGACTGTATCGAAACTCTCATAGCCTTCTTTATTCATTTCGACATTTTTTCCAAAATAGGCTGGAGGAGGAAGCAATCCATCCGTGACTTCACGAATAAATTCCTGTTCGGTCATATCTGAACGAAGCGCGTAATTAAATTCTTTTTGCTGACCGATGGTTGACACCGTTTCTTTGCTCATGTTTTTTCCACATGCACTACCTGCCCCGTGAGCAGGATAAACAATGACTTCATCAGGCAACGACATGATTTTATCGCGCAGAGAGTGATATAATATTCCGGCTAATTGTTCCTGCGTCATGTGTGCACTTTTTTGAGCTAGATCCGGTCGGCCGACATCTCCAATGAATAAAGTATCGCCACTAAAAATGCAATACTCTTTTCCCTGCTCATCCAGCAATAGATAAGTTGTGCTTTCCATGGTATGACCTGGTGTATGCAAAACTTTGATCGTTAATTTCCCTACTTGAAATAATTGCCCATCGGTAGCGGAGATAAATTCAAAGTTCGGATGAGCAGTCGGACCATAAACAATAGGTGCCCCTGTTTTCTTGCTGAGGTCCAAATGACCTGATACGAAATCGGCGTGAAAATGGGTTTCGAAAATATATTTCAGTTTGACTCCATCACGTTCAAGTCGGTTCAGGTACGGCTGAACTTCACGAAGAGGGTCGATGATGGCTGCTTCCCCATTGGAGGTGATATAATAGGCTCCCTGGGCCAGGCATCCAGTGTAGATCTGCTCAATATTCATACGGTAAGACGGTTACTAAAGGTAAAGGTCGGGCTATTTAACAAAAGTAGGGAGAGGTGGTTCACCATTAAAAATTCCGGTTCATAATTGACTTCGTGAAATCAAGCAGGGAAGAACTCCTTTGCCGATCCATAGCTTCTAAATGAGAGGTGGCTTCATCAAAATAACCGGATTGAATTTGATGAACATACTCGCTCATGTTTTGCTTTTCATAAAAACGAAGGATCGGATCGATATTTTGCCGAATCACTGCCAGTTCATATTTCTGCGCAAAATCTTTTTGATCAGGAGGGGCCAGCGTGTTGTAGGTATGGACATAAAGAAAATTCTTTTTTCCTCGCAGGATATCACCGCCACGTCGCTTACCAGTTAATTGTGCATCACCAAAAGTATCGAGGAAATCATCCTGTATTTGGAATCCTAATCCCATCTTTTCTCCAAATGAATAAAGAGCTTGAGCTTCAGTCTCACTAGCACCGGCGAGTGCGGCGCCCAACTGAAGACTGATTCCGAGCAAACAGGAGGTTTTCTTACGGATCATTTCGAGATATTCTGCATCTGTTGGCGAGGCAAGAGATTCAAAGTCCATATCCAATTGTTGGCCTTCGCAGATTTCCAAAGAAGCTTTACACATCAATAAACATAATTGTGCCCCTACTCCACTTCTTTCACCGGCTTGCAACAACAACTCATAACATCGGATCAACATCGCATCCCCACTCAGAATAGCAGCGTTGCGACCAAATTTATTATGTACCGTTTCTTTGCCTCGACGCAAAGGTGCTTCGTCCATGATGTCATCGTGCATCAGGCTAAAATTGTGAAAGTATTCAACTGCCATGGCGGCAGGTAATGCAGGTGTGACATCTTCCTGCCAGAGATTGTAGGCCATCAGTAATAATACTGGCCGTATTCTTTTTCCTCCTAATTCATTGATATATCGAACAGGCTCATACAGAGAATCAGGTGATCCATATGGCTGATGGGCCGAGAGATAGTCTTCAAAGGTTTTGGACAGTACACTATAGTCTTGCCGGTTCATTGTAAATTAGGTGGTTATATTTAGGCGTGCTCTTCTTTTTGCAAACGGCCGGACATCACGTTGCCGTATGCCCGGAAAGCATGAAGATAATTGGATTACCGCATGTCAACCGAATGAAGACGCTTACCACATACCGACCAACTTGCTTATTGGTTTTGTTCATTGCAATACTCTCCTCCTGCCATATAAATGAAAATAAAGATGAACAGCAGGCTGATCTGCTCTTGTACAATGCTTATGTGTACCCTGTATCTGCTGATCCCATTGAGCACGGTGCAGTAGTTATTCGCGATGGCAAGATCATTTTAGTCGGACAGTCTTATGAAATAGTAAAAACCTGGGAAAAACATTGCAAAGAAAAGACGGATTGCCAGGGTGCTTTTTTGATGCCTGGATTCATTGAGGGGCATGGACATTTCAGCAGCCTGGGCATGAACCTGATGCATCTTGACTTGCTGAATACTAAAAGTTGGGAAGAGATCGTCGACAGTGTAAAGATGCGGGTGCAAAAAGCGAAACCCGGTGAATGGATTGTCGGACGAGGATGGCACCAGGAAAAATGGAACACACCGGTCAATCCGAATGTAAACGGATACCCATACAATGATTTGCTCAATGCTGTTTCGCCGAACAATCCTGTTTTACTTTACCATGCCAGTGGACATTCTTTGATCGCCAATCAAATGGCCGTTGAAAACTCTCATGTCACTCGAGAAACTCCAGATCCTGTCGGCGGTCGAATTGTTCGCGATGGTTCCGGTGTAGTGCTGGGTGTGTTTGAAGAAAATGCAATGAAGATCATTGCTGGCGGATATGATGAATATCAATCTTTTAAAAATGAAAATGAAAAAATAGCGGAATGGAATGAAGCCATCAGGAAAGTGGAGGCACATTGTTTGCAATATGGAATCACTTCTTTTGAAGATGCCGGATCAACGCTCGAAGAAATCAAACGATATAATGCAATGGCCGGTGCAGATTCTTTGGAGTTGCGCCTGTGGGTGATGATTCATCAACCGTTGGATGAATTGAAAGGACATCTTGAGGGATTTCCTATTCTTCGCTCCGGCAGCGATATGTTCACCTGCAGAGCTATTAAAGCATATATCGATGGTGCATTAGGTTCTTACGGTGCATGGATGTTAAAACCCTATGCTGATAAGCCCGGATGGACGGGACAAAATGTAACGCCTATAGATGACATCAGGCAAATCGCCGAATTCTGCATGCAAGAAAACCTGCAGATGTGCATTCATGCTATTGGTGACAAAGGGAATCGGACGGTGCTGGATATTTATGAAGAAACGATGAAAGCGCATCCCGATAAAAAAAATCTGCGGTGGCGGATTGAACATGCACAGCACATTGATCCGGCCGATATGCCGAGATTTAAAAAACTGGGTGTGATTGCTTCGATGCAGGGAATACATTGCACATCGGATGCACCCTTTGTAGTAAAGCGCTTAGGTGAAGAGCGGGCGAAAAATGGTGCTTATGCCTGGAGATCATTGCTCGACCAGGGAGCTATTATTGCCAATGGAACTGATGCCCCGGTAGAGCGTGTAGATCCGATTCCAAATTTTTATGCGCTGGTCACCCGAAAGCGGACGGATACGGGGCAGGCATTTTATCCGGAGCAATGCATGACACGAAAAGAAGCCATCCATGCTTATACGCTGGCCAATGCTTATGCTGCTTTTGAAGAAGATATCAAGGGAAGTATCACGACTGGAAAGTGGGCCGACCTTGTTTTACTTTCTCAAAATTTATTAGCTTGTCCCGAAGACAGTATTTTGAAAACACAAGTGTTGATGACCATGGTCGGTGGAAAAATTAAGTATTCGAGAAATTAATTCTTCGCATGACAAAATCAAAGGGAAAACCAGTTTCAGCTAAAGGTAAACCCTCCAAAAAATCCAATGAAAATAAAATTGGAATTTGGGTTGAAGCCAATTATAAAATCCTGACGTTTTCAGTTCTTGGATTAGCCTTGTTGCTGCGTATTTGGTTATTGATCCAACTTCCGACGCTGCCCTTCAGCGAACTTCATAAATCCCCTGATCTCGACATGAAATTTTTTGATCAATGGGGTGACCGGATTGCTCATGGCGATTTTCTTACGGATACGGTTTGGCATCCTTATCATAATTGGCATAAAACTGCTGCGGAATATTTCGGAGCTAAAACCGATGAAGAAGGAAAAGTAATGTGGAATGAGTGGTATGGTGGAAAAACGTATCACCAGGAACCATTATACGCACAGATCCTGGGAATATGTAAAATGATAGCCGGAGATGGACACCTGTTGATGTATATACTTCAAATCCTTTCTTCCCTTTTTTCCATTTGGATGATCATATGGCTCGGGCGACATTATTTTGGTGTCATTGCAGGTATCAGTGGCGGATTACTGTTTGCACTTTATAGTCCGGGTTTATTGTTTGATGTTGTGTTATTGCGCACGAGTTTCACGACCTGCTATTTGCTTGCATTGCTCTTCGTCGCCGAAAAACTAATGATGGGAAAAAGCAAACCGTGGCTGTTTGGGTTACTGGGCGGAATTGGATACATCTTGCAAACCACAGCCCTTTTGTTGTGGCTTCCATTGCTGGTCAGATGGTTGTATTTGAGGAGATCGGATATCGGGCGAAGTTGGCAGGTGGCTATTGGTTTTGCATGCGTACTTAGTCTGTTAATTGCACGCAATAGTATAGTCGGTGTTCCATTGATGTCAGCCTCCAGTGTTGGCCCGGTAACTTATGTATTGTCTAATTTTCCCAACTACAAACCTGAAGCGGGTTTTGTTTATTTTGAACAAATTGGAAAACTCCTGGACAGGACGCATGGCAAAATGCTTGCGTCAGCGCAATATGTCATTGGCTTATATCCATCCACTTGGGGATGGGTGAATCTTGAATTTAAAAAACTGGCCCTGGTTTTTCATTGGTATGAGGTACCGAACAATGTCAATTCCTATTTGCCGATGAAATTGAGTTTACCCTTACGATTGACTTTCATTCCCTGGTCGCTGATTGCAGCTTTCGGTTTGACCGGAATGATTTTCAATCTGAGAAACAACAAGACTTTGAATTTGCTCTTTGGCATTCTCTCGCAAGTGGCGGTGATGGTGGTGTTCTATGTATTATGTCGCTTCCGGGTACCCATGGTTGCCATGATGACTATTTATGGCGGATATACCATTCAACGTCTCATACAAACTGCCGGCAGTCAGAAAATGTGGCTCACTGCGGGTTGTTTTGGATTGATGTGGATATTTATGTTGCGTCCATATCCAAAAATTGAGACTACGTTTACCAGTGGTGAAATGGCTAATTATTTTCACTCTTATTATAAAGAGCGATTGGATGAGGCGTCTGCACAGGGGAATTTTAAAAAAGGTATTCAGTTGGAACAACAATTTATAGGCACTATGCCTGAGTTCGTTAAAAACTTTGAAGGCCATCTTCCTATTCAGAACAGGGAACAAAAAGACTTGGTGAGGTATTATGGAAACCTATATGGGGACATGGGGGATTTCTATAAAGATGATGGGCAGCAGGAGAAGGCGGATGAATGTTATGGGACAATGGATAGGATGAAGAAGGCTTCGGAATAGAGACGGAAAAGGCAGAAAAGGCAGAAAAGGCGGAAAAGGCGGAAGAGGCGAAAAAGGCGGAAGGGCGGAAAAGGCGGAAGGGCGGAAAAGGCGGAAGGGCGGAAGTGCGGAAGGGCGGAAGAGAAGTAAAGCTGCATTTCGTATTTGCCTGAAATGATACAAGTTTTCCTGAAACATTATTTTCCTGAAACATATTTTGGCCCGGGAATCAATATGAAACTCCATTTCGTATTTGCCTGAAATGATACATGTTTTCCTGAAACATTATTTTCCTTAAACATGTAGAATAACCCTTCAAAAGGAACTCCATTTCGTACTCGCCTGAAACGAAACATGTTTTCCTAAAACATTATTTTCCTGAAACACTCTCTATCCACGCATTTTCACAGGATTCATTTCGTATCAGCCTGAAATGATTCATGTTTTCCTAAAACATTGTTTTCCTGAAACATGCAGAATCCCTTTTCGAAAAGGCACTCCATTTCGTACTGGCCTGAAATGAAAAATGTTTTCCTGAAACATTATTTTCCTGAAACATGAAATATCCCTTGACTTCTGCTCCTGAAAACCCTATTTTTATATCACCAGTTTATTAAATCACTTTAAATCAACTTCACCATGTCACTTTCCAAAGCCCACCTCTATGACGAGGCCGACCAAATGGTCAGTTTTTATGCCGGCGGTCTGAATTATCCTGGCCGACTACGAATTCTACGTACACTACGCGATCAGGGGCCAAAAACCGTTTTTGATCTGGCCATCGAACATCCTTTATCCTTATCCGCCATTTCCCAACATCTCGATATCCTGAGTAAAAAAGAATTGGTGGATTTTCAGACACGCTTTCCCTACTTGATTTACAGTCTCAATCGAGAGCGCTATGAAGAAGCCAAAAAAAGTTTGCTTGATTTTTTCGACGAAGAATGATAAAGGTAATCTTGTCTTTATCAAAACACAAATTCAATAAGTCATAGACTTTGCCGCTGAGGCTATGGCTGCAACATCATGCTGCAGCATACATTTAAAATGTCCTTTCGGACATTTGTCATAACCCAGCTTACTGCATGGCCGGCATTTCAATTCCGTTTGTTCGAAGCTCACCCATTTGATATTTTCATCACCATAATAGGGATACATGCCAAATCC